>LAZR01000171.1_pt1 | contig 75584 bp, 117 predicted proteins | sample 329461 | NCBI WGS metagenome assembly LAZR01 (sample SAMN03002196, study PRJNA259156) | marine sediment metagenome | biome: sea floor; feature: Hydrothermal impacted sediments; material: marine sediment; isolation source: Loki non-amplified sample from Loki's castle hydrothermal vent sediment ... | reverse complement strand
GCTCGGTACCGGCGTTGGGCATGGTCGTTACTCCTATCTGTTGGCGCTAACCCAGCGGCTACCGGATGTCTCTTGAGACCAGCGAAACACGGCGCGTTAGCATGCGGTTACTTCGACGGGATGCCGCAGTCTGTACAGTTTTCGGGGCAGCAATTCGGGCAGTGGCCGTCGCTGGGTGTAACATGTCCTGGCTCCTCGGTGCATTCTCCGGCCACACAGCATTGCGGTTCGGTTAGCTGGACGCAGGGTTCGCAGCTACACACGCAGCTATCCTTACCCGTGCAGAATGTATAGGCGTCGTTACAGTGATTGATTGTTTCGTCGTGTGACATTGCGTGTTGCTCCTCTCTATGCTAACGCGCCGTGTTTCGCTGGTCTCTTGAGGGGACACAGAGAGCGGGGCGTCATAGTTCCCTAGGCTCTCGCTATTAGCCATTCTATACGTGTCCGTGGGCGCTTCCAGCCTATGCCGTGGCATGGCCGGTGCATCTTGTCATGGTCACATGTCGAATTGCAGTCAAGGCAGTATAGGACGCCCTCGCCTTCACAGGTAATACATATGAGCCAGTCGGTATCCTTGTATCGGAACATGGCGCACTTACTTGACCGCGAATCCGGCAACCTTGCGGGCAATTCTAACATGGCCGGACGTCGTAACGCGGTAGAAGCCTTCAGACGGTACAGCGTGACCGCCTACGGTTACTTGCTCGCGGGCCGTGTAGTTGAATACTACCGGTACATTGTTTCGCCATTCCCCGATACAGAGTTCGTACGAATGGATTGTCCGGCCGTCTGTATGCATGTGTGCGCTAGCGCCGGCCTGACCGTTTGCCCAGGCTTGCGCTACCTGTTGGTTCGTCATTGGCGTGTCTCTCCCTTCTCCCTCAAAACCCCTTGTCAGTCACTCCATGTATTCGCCTAGCCTTTGTACCGTGGGTTCGGCACGGGTACATAGGCCGGCTCTTCCGTCTCGTAGGCGTCGCTCCCATCCTCATTCCATACGTCGCAGAAGCCTGTATATGCCATCGCATCCGGCCCGCGTAGCTCTGCTGGTATCAGTAGGACTCGAATCGAGTCACTGTATCGCTCCAACGCGTTCCGCCCGAATGGGTTATTGTCGGCATCTACTAGCTCAAGGTATCTGGTCAGCGCCTCTTCTACGTTGTGGAAGGCACCAGACTGCATCATGTAGCCGCTACCTCGCGGGTGTTGGACGTGTGCGTGGTACAGCATAGTCGTTTACTCCCTTCGGTATTGGGGAGTGACTGGCAAGGGGTTTCGAGAGTGTGCTACCAGATGCCACCTACAAGGGGTTCCGCGTTGCTGTGTGTTGCTATCCTGCCTTCTGTACCGTTTCAAGACGCTCATAACTTGTTCGGAATCCCTATTGCTCCCCTATTCTCTCAGAGCTGCAATATGCTTTATGAAACACACGCTTAAACCTGCATCTTGCACTAATTCTCGTAACCATGCTTCACTGTCTGTTTGTTTCATCCGTAGATAAGCATGGATAATCTCGTGAAGATTCATGTTTGATTTCCTCCTGTTGGGGCGAAACCCCCTGTAGGTGACACCTGATAACGGAGCGTTGCCTCAATACCTAGAGTCAGTCACTCCATGTATTCGCCCTAGTTGCCTGTTGCGGCCTTGCGTGGCTGGGCCGCTTCCGTTGTCCCTAGACGCTCTACCGTCCGTATAGCGTCCGCCCTGTCTACACAAGGTATGGTTTGTATCTGCGAGTTAAGCGGCCCAGCGAACCAACCGTATGGAGTGCTCCATACCTGGCCGATGATACGCCCTTCACTGTTACGGATACCGTGTGAGCCGCGCTCAACTGGCGCGTCCGCTTGGAATCTCCCTGTCCGGCTATCTTGTGTCATTGTGCGCTCCCTTCCCAATAGTGGGGAGTGACTGACTCTAGGTATTGAGGGTGTGCTACCAGATGCCGCTGACAAGAGGTTCCCGTGCTGCCTATTAGACGGTTACGTATATATACTTTCGCGTGTCCGTGTGCTTGAAGCCCCACTCTACATGGCCCCGCCACGGCGTTCCGTGCATCAACATGTATTCTTTGGGGTTGCGGCCGGTGGCTATGAGTGCTTGCCACACGGCATCCCATTGTGGGCTGTCACGTTCTGCGAATATGTAGCCGTTTGGGTTCGAGTCTACCGTGCCGTCTGGATTGAACGTAGCCATGGTACGCGCTCCTATCCCGGAAACCCCTTGTCAGTGACACCTGATAACGGAGCGTTGCCGTGTGGCGAGTCTGACGTCCCGCTCTCTGTGTCCCTCTCTATTTATTTACCGAGTGAGCCTCACGAGGTTGCTACCCGTTGCCCCTCTGTCCGCCTCTGCTAGTGCGTTGTCCGTGCGTGCTAGCTGCGCGGGGGCCGTAGTCACCAACCCCTGTCCGGTATGCTCCTGGCCGGCCATACGGGCCGCTATGCCCTGCCGGCCATTGGAGTGCTGTGTCTTGGCCTATCTCATCAGATACGGGCGGCCATTCCCGTATGACTACCGCCATAGTTTCGACTGTGCTAGGCGTATCTGCTCTTAGCTTCCGTGCTAACACCTAACCAACATCGGGTACATACCCATACGATACCGTTGTACCGTTCAATCTTGCTTCCGCACTCCCCGCACGGGCTTTCGGCGTGTCGCCATGCATATACTCGTGTCATTGTCGCTACTCCTCCTCTCGCCTCTATCATCGGTAGTCTATCATAGACCTGAAGGGCTGTCAAGGGTATGGAGCTAATCAAGGCCAGGGGCAACTGCGGCTAATGGCGAGTGCCTCACTCTAGGTATCAGGGGTATGGGCGGGCTAACCAGGTGTGAGGGACAATGGGTTGTCAGTGACTCGGGGTGCTGGGTGCGCTAACCAGGTGTCAGTGACTCGGGGTGCTGGGCAGGCATGCGACATCATCTCGCATGATACATCATCCGCACGATACATGTCTAGTCGCGCCATACATCATTCGCGCCCGCGCAGGGTCGTCCGTGCTGGTACGGGGGCGTTATGGTGTGTTATGGGAAGGGTGACGTTATGGTGTGGGTGTTGGGAGTGATAGGTTAGACCCCACACACTCTACGCTGAAAATTGGAGAGAAATTGAGAAAACCTGCCGCCACAGGCTGGTTTCACATAGGGGGTGTCGTAAGGAACAGGGCATCACCTCCTTCGTTTAACGGGTGTAGCCTACTCGTGCTTTACTTGACTTTGGCCCGCTCATTGTGGTGTCGCGCCTCTTCCTCCGCAGCGTCGAGGTCCCAGAGCACCCTCCGTACCATGTTGCCGAAGTCGAACTTCCAGCCGGCGCCGCTTTTCGGCAGCAAATTGGCCACCCGTTGCAATTCGGCCCGGTCGATGGCTGTTGTCATTGACATTTCGCGCCTCCTGCCTCCATTATAGCGCATTTTCGCGTGCTACGCCGGTCCACCCGGTCGAAACAGGCCGCCAGAACCGCTTTCGGCGGCTTCAGAGTGCCTATCGCGCCACTAATACCTGCCCGAGGGGGATTTCTGGTACTCTGATGTCATTCTCCACCGGTTTAGCCGGCGACGCGGCGTTTCATCGTATGAGCCGGGGTGTTCGAGTGAGTGACACCCGATAAATGTTATGGCTGGTGCGCAAAAAAAGAAACGACCGCCACGGATTACGAGAATATACGCGCAATCGCGTAGGCTAGGGGATTATTCGCCTAATCGTCCGGTTCAGACTCTAGTTGGGGGTGCTCGTGTGTGCCTATAGGCTCCCAGCCATCTTCGTCCGTAGCTCGAATTAAGTCTCGGTGAGCTGCCTCGGCTCGCTCTGCCCTCTCGTTTTCATCGTTGGGGACACACCCGCAGCACTGGCCGTCGTTAAAGGGGTTGATGCACCAGTAGTTGCCGTCCATGCAGGGGCCGTCGTCTCGGCGCCACCCTTCCTCCTGGAGGTCTATCTCTACTCCACAGCCCGGACAAGTTGTGTTGGGGGGTAGGTCATAGTTACGCTCTGCGAGCTCGACGTCGAAGTCGGCCCACTTACGTCTTTCCTTTTCCTCTGCTTCGGCCTCTGCCACCCGTACACGGGCGGCTATTTCCTTTTCGCCTGAGTTTTCTAGGGCTGTAGCTAGTTGTTTAAGTGTATCTGCGGCACTCCTCGCGGCCTCTGCTTCCATAATTTCCGTGGCACCCATTTCGGCCGGAGGGTCTTCAAGCTCCCACACCTCAGCATAGTCCGAGACGGTCTTGATGAGGCACTTCGTGCATTCCCACCACCAGCAGGTCTCTTCCCGGTCGACGTCAGCGTAGTACACCTCGTAGTAGGATGCCCAGGGACGGAACGTGTCGCAGGTGTCGCATCTCTTGAAGTACCTGCGTGTGGGCTCCTGAGTCCAGGCGTTGGCTGTACCGTGTGCGCATCCACCGTGGAGGTCTTGTCCTTTCATTTTGAACACCTTGCTATGTAGAAACTTCACCGTGACACCCCCAAGAACTCTAGGAGGGCCGTCACCTGCGCCGGCGACAGCAGCACGCGGTCGACGAGTCTTTTGCTCTCTCTGTCGTACTGGTCGATACCGATGTGGCCACGCACCTTACCCCCCGTAGCGTCGAAACTAACGGGCCATCTGAAGTTGCGCTTGCCGCCAGGTATCTTCTCGCTGTAGACTGTTCGTTCCATCTAATCCTCCTGCTCCCACGCCTCAATCTCTTCGTCACCCAAGCCGCACATGAAGACATGGTCCTCGTTTGGGTGGGGGGTTGGTAGTAGGCAGCGACTTTGCCCCAGTTCTACCGGGACGTACTTTTTGCATTGGGGGCCGTCTGGTAGAAAGGCTGCTGCTATGTCGCGGGCCAGCACCGGTAGGTCGTCTAGGTGTGTTTTGTCACAAGTGTCCTTGTTCATGAGTTCTATCTCCTCTTCTGGAAACGGCTCAATGAGGACTTCGTTACAGGCCATGCAAATGGTTCGGCCATAGTCGTCGCCCTCGCCTTCGTACACCTTGTTCCACGGGTGGACGCAGGCGCCTATGTCCTCGGGCTTCTGTGTGTGGTAGCTGACGGCGGGGCAGGATTCGATTTCGTACTCTAGGGCTTTAATCTCTGAGCGAAGTTGGGATTCGGCATTGGCTCTCATCGTGGGTTCCTCTGGGCGCCGGTACCGCCGTCGACGCTGAATGATACTACCTGTGGCACCCAATCTCCCGCCCTCCCACACTTACCATGGGGACAGCCGGCGATGGGGCGTACGGTCTCCGAGATGTTGTAGGCGACCTCGAACTCACCGTGTTGCTCGCAGATATAAATCTGAGTTGGCACTAGGTACTAGCCTCCGTAGCTTTTGTGGTATATCGGTGTAGATAGGGAGAGTATGGGCCGATGTTGCGTTTCGTAATCCTCCCCGTTGTCGGATACCACCAATACCGTTGGTCGCAAGTGGTTGTGTTGCAGAAAGCTACGACCTTCCGCGGATAGAATATCTGGGTGCCATCGAACGCGATGCAGAGTGATAGGTCTTTAACCCAGATGGCGTCGTAGTCACACTGTGGGCATTTGGTCATGATGTACCTCCGTCTTCATGATAACGTGCTTGCGCCGCGGTGTCAACTTTGGTATAGTAGAGATGAAGATATTTGATGCACATTACACGGGAGTTTTGACATGCCTATCAGACCAAGACCAAAATCCGCGTTCCCCGTATCCGACACCGCAACATCATTCGACGTAACACTGGCTGTACCGGCCACGGCCGAACCCCTCGTAGCAGTTCCCGGTGGAGACAAGGGGAGAATCTTGTCCCTAATCAACGAGGGCCCCGGTAGTGTAGCGCTGGCCTTCGATGCCGTGGCCACTGTCTCCGACTTCCTGCTGGAAGAGGGCGATGGCTACGATGAGCACGACTTGGAGATTAGCTCCGAGATTTCGTTCATCAACGTCACCCCGGCTGTTTCGCCGCGTGTCCGTGGCGTTCTTTGGAGCGGTGGATAATATGCCCATCCGTCCCGCCCCTAAACCTTCGTGGAAGATGCTAGCCGCGCTTCTTATGCTGGCCTACCTGCAGATGCAGACCAGTCCTACGGGCAGTATTGATTCCTTGAAGCAGGGGATGGACGAACTGGAGAAAATGCTGAGGGAGTAGGATGGATACCTTCTGGACCTACCATACAAAGGGCGACTTGCGGTGCGACGCCTGTGTGACGCCGCCCACATGGTGTGAGGCGTGTGAAGGTCTCGTTCACACGCATTTGAATGTTGAACTAGATTCAGTCCAGGCAAAATGCGACCAGTGCGGTGGGCGGGCTGTCCCGCCCCCAGAGGAAGACGATGCCCCCTAACTTGTCCCGACTTCGGCGAGATAGAGTTCGCAACAGGCGCCAGTCCACTAGGATAGCGAGTGCGGGTATACGTACTGCCCTTGCTGAACTACCGCCGGCCGCCGCGGCGCAGGCCGCTAGGATTCCCGTAGCGTCCCGGGCTCGTCCGTTTTCTGCCGAAGCTAGTCCTACAGTCGAGGCTCGTGCCTCAAACCCTGTTCAATTCTCTACTGGGGCGACAGGACGTCTTCGTGCGTCGACCCAGCGTGTTAAGGGTGTTGCCCGGCATGAGGTTGCTCATCTGCTTGGTGCAGGGCACCCGGCACTCAGTGCGGCAACGCGAGGAACCCAGCTTCCTAAGACCGGCGTTCAAACAGCACAAGCCGCCCGCTTTGAGACTGAGCCGCGTTTGAGGCGTCAGCGTATTTCACGTACTCGAGCCGGGGTAAGTCGTCCAACTTCACAAGTGTCGGCCGTGGTACGCCCGGGTACGATGCGCGGTAAGTTTATGAAGTTCGGTTCAGAGGATACTGAGCGGGGCCGGCGACTACGAAGGCAAAGTCTAAACATGGCCCTCAAGTTACGAAAAGCCGGCAGAGACTTCTAGGAGGTACCCCGTGGAACCGCCGCGGTGGGCGCTACGCCTGATGCGTAAGATGGCCCGGGACTACAAGATAGCCCCTCCCTACCTACACTGGAAGACACGACGTTCTCCGACGTCCTCTGGGTACTGCACGCTAAAGGGCCACTCGATTGGTGTGGGTGCTGGTTCTGACCGGCAAGACGCGCGTCTTTCATTGCTCCATGAGATGTGCCACAATATCCTGTTGAAGCGGGTACCAGAATACCGTGGGGAGCATGATGACCGTTTCTACGATTTCCTCTGGCCCATCATCCGCCGATACCGGTTTCCGATGAAAGTGGCGCTGTCATTCGAGGGGAGCCACCACAAGCGTACCGTGGCCCTGACGTACCGTCGGGGTGGCGGGAGTTTGAAGTGCTGAGGTATACTGAGGTATGAGCTTCATCCACGGCTTCCGAACCTACACCCTTGCTCGATGTTCAAAGACATCTCAGCCGGTCTTGCAAGGAGCAGCAGGGATGCACCTGCATTCTGCCCTCCAGGAGGAGGCTCAGTGCCGTGGCATCTCGGGTGCAAAATGGATGACGGAGGCTGCGCGGGAGAAGCTCAACGCTGTTTATGCCTTCGAGGGTAAGAAAGTTCCTCATGATGGCCCGGCGCCGGACTGGGACTGCACTTGCGGGCACTACTTCTACCGAACGCTGAAGGATGCCTACCTGACCCCCTACAACATCTACGCCCACGTGACATGCCTGAAGCGTACTATGCTCCACACTGGCGGGGGACGGACGACACAGTACTCTATTGACTATTTCCTGTCCCCTGAGAGGCCGGGGCAGAAGGTTTACATCGCTCCGGCAATGCCTCCGGCTATGCAACAGCCTGTATATCCGTCCGCCCTAGCGTGGCCTCCGCCTATACTAGGGAGCTCACATGACCAACAAGAGGTCTTGGGTGCCATTGGTATGAGTCTGGGTATTCCTATTCTTGACCGAGACGACATGCGTGGATGCCCCTCATGCCTAGAAATTAACGGCTGGCGGAAGAAGACCGAAATCACTGACCGGATGAGGAAAGACTTCTTTGGGGAGGGGTATCGAAAGTAATGGGCACAAAGATTGGGAAGCCTTTAACCGAAGTAATAGGCCAGCCGCGTGTACTTCCCAAAACCCTCCCGCGGCCAGAGTTGGTGCCTGAGAAGGAGCCTGTGAAGGAGCGAGAGAAGCTACCGGTGGAAGCAATAGTGGCGCGTGCGGAGGCTGCAACTGGGCATGTTATCACGCGCCTGGCAAAGTTCCTAGGTATCACAGAGCAGCAGGTCGTCGACCCAATCATCACGCTTATTGATAGAGTGACGCGCGGCATTAAGCGGCTGACCCCGCCCCTGGTTAAAACCCCTAGTCCTTGACAATAGGTTTCCTCTCCAGCTACAATGAGAGTAGTGGGTGACGCTTGTCGCTCAGTCTACTCTTGCAAGAGGAGAAAATACATTATGCCTTGGGAACGTGATGCAGACATGCGTGTCCGCGCACAAGAGGGAAGTGCCTCTGTCACTAGTGATGGCAATTACCGGTCACTTCGGTCTAACCGCGTGGGTGCGCTCTATGCAGCCAGTGCTCTTGATGACCTAATTCGTTTGGGATATGGTTACTGTGCGGGTATCGGCCTGCTATCAGCGGGCGAACCCCTCCCCAATCAGGTCATCGTAACTCTACGGCCTACTCTGTGGGTTCGTGTACCGTCTGGTGTGACTATTCGCCCCTTCTATGGCGCCATCCAAGTTGAGGACACAGGGGCAACTAACGCCTTTGAGGCGCTCATTGGCTCGGCTCCGTCGGATGTGGGAAATGGCACCAGTGACGCCGCAGACTTCGGCCCGGTAAACCTACGAACAGGGTTGGGGGACAACTCGGGGTGTACAGTGCGACAGGAAGCTAGTGGAGATGTGGATGCTGATGTCAACTGCAACCTCTGGCGAGCCTTCAAGCACGAGGACAACGTTGCCACCCCGGCTACTGCTGGCCCCGCTAACTTTGAATGGAAGCCAACGGTTCTTCCTGCTCTAGTTGGTCCGGCAACTCTGGCGCTGTATGTTGGTGGAGGCGCAATCCACCAGATAACGGCCCAGCTCCAGTGGATTGTAGAGCCCACGGCTAACTAGCTTCTTGTAGGCTAGGAGACCTTCTATGTGCAACTACTGCGGAGAACATGCCTCTGGCGTCATACCGACTCAGGACTATAACGTCCAAACTCCGGCCGCACAGGCTACCGGTACGGCCAACCCGCCTATTCCGGCCGACCACGAGCAACAGACTCCTGAGTTCCTTCAGAAGCTCATTGCCTCGCTAAATACTCTTCGGCAGGAGCAGAGCGAGCTGTACGCTAAGATGTACCCGCCGATGAAGCCGGGGCAGAGCAATGCCCCCGCCCGCCCGCCTTACGAGGTATTGGAGGAATACAAGCGGCAGGACAGGGAGTACGACGACAAGATAAATGCGCTACGGATGCAAATCCGGGAGCTGCATATTCTTCTAGCGCGGAAGGCCGAGGCAATGCCGAAGCCGGAACTTGAAAAGACCCCAGGCCCGACCGCACCCCCGACATCTCCGCCTGCGGAGGCAGTGAAGGGGGCGTAGCGTGGCTGACCGACGTAAGAAGCGGGATGCTGTTAGCAGGAAGATTCGCAAGCTACGGCATGAAGGGAAGCCACAGGCCCAAGCTGTAGCGATAGCGCATAGTATGCAGCGCCGAGGGAAGTTGAGGAAAGGTAGCTAATGCCGCCCTTTGCACGACGCCCGCAACGCCCACGACGACTTAGTACTACCCTTGGTCTTCGGGCGGGGCCTTCCGCTTTTTCTACTCCATTTACTGAGGCGGCCTTGCCTTCTACCCCCCCGATTGGGCGCCCGGTTAGTGCCGCTAGTTCGTTCCGTGACGCATTCCTTCGTAGGCCCGTACAGTTTCAACAGCAGGCCTTATTGAATGCTTTTAGCCCTGAATCTGGGATGTCCCGGGCTGAGGGTGCTGCTGAGGGTCTGGGTAAGAACCAATCTCGGGCGGAGGTCGGCACTCCTGGTGGAGGTATGTCCCGGGCGGAGGGAGGCGCGGGCGGCTTAGGTAGGGATACGTTCCGGGCCGAGGGTGCCGCTGAAGGTCTGGGGAGGGGGAAGTCTCGGGCAGCCGCCAATGCCCGGGACCGGCGCAGGCGAGGCCAAGCCGATGCGCCAACAGCGGTGTAATTTGGTAGGCGTAGAATGTCGAGAGTACGGGCCAACGCTGAAAGGCGGCGTCGGTCTGTCTAAGGAGGAGGTATAGTAATAATGGTCGCTGCCAGTGTTTTCATCAAGAGCCACCAACTGAAGGGGCAGGTCTGCCAGCAGACCCCAGCCGGCGGCGGCGAGATGTGTGGTCTCCCTGCTACCCGGATTGGGTTTGGTGTACGGATAGAGTCTGGGAACCCTACCGATATGGTGAGTTTTACCTTCTCCTGTGGGGAGTGTACTCCTGAGAGTGAGAAGTGCTCAGAGTGCCCCCATACTTCAGAAAGCGAACGGTTCGCTCAGTTGATGCGGGCGGTGCTCGATATTGGGGTAGAAGGAGTCTGGCCCATCTTCGATGTAGCGGAGCACACAGTCCTTCTGACCTTTAAGAATCCGCATATGGAGGCGTAGATGCCAAGTGACCACCAAGATAGCTGGACTCCTTTGATGGTTGCGCTCAATACGGGAGCGACCTTACTTGCGGCGTGCTCGGGTATTGCTGCTCTGGTGATTGCGTGTATCGCGCTGTTTGGATAGGGATAAATGGCTAAGCCAAAAGCCACCCCGACCGCTAAGGAACGTATCGACACCGGCGAGTTTGACTCAGAAACTGCGCGATTGTTCTTCGGGCCGACTCCTCAGGACGAAATGGATTGGATTGAGGCACTCCTTACTATTGACAATGAGCAGGGAAATGTCGTCCCCTTCAACCTCTTTCCGCAGCAACGGCAGATGTCCCTCAATAAGACGGGACGAGACCTCACTGTTAAGGGCCGGCAGACGCGGGCGTCCTCATTCATACTTGCTAAGAATGTTCGGCGCATGGTAACTGGCGCCGGCCTGAAGTGCTTGACGATGACACAGGACGACCAGACAACCTCGACGTTCCGTGCCCGCGTGCGCCACCACCTCCGTGATTTGAAGCAGCAGGGCTGGGAGTTCGAGATTGGGCTCGACAACGACGACGAGCTTGTTCTTGAGGGCATTGAGTGCCGATGGATATGGGGCTCTGGTAACGAGCTAACTGCTGGTCGGGCGTACAGCGCCCACATTGCCCACTTGAGTGAGTTCGCTCACTGGCCCGAGGCTAACGCCCGCAAACTTCTGGGAGGTATTCTGCCTTCAGTTCCTGGCGTTCCCTATGGCTGGTTGGACATTGAGTCGACTCCTAATGGGGCTGAGGGGGCTTTCTATGACCTGATACAGGACTCCAAGCTCTTCAACCCAGCTTCGCCAAACACTACACACTTCTATCCCTGGTGGATGGAGCCGCGCTACCGAGCGGGCACTGTGGTTGGCTGCGACATTCTATACTCAGACACGGAATGGGAGCAACTTCTTCAGTCCTTCCACCCGACCGAGGAAGAGCAGCGCCTCATCGATGAGTACGACTTGGATACAGGGCAGATTCTCTGGCGCCGCGTTACGAAGGCGCAGCAGGATAAGACGGATGCCCCCTTTCTCCAGGAGTATGTAGAGACTCTTGACGGCTGTTTCCTCACGGCCGGCGGGAACTACTTCGCTTCCCAGGATGGTATCAACCATCTGAAGCGATACCGTGATACTGTACGCCCTCCACAGGAGATTGTCACACAACTTCCGGGCTCATCTGTGCAGTTTCCTACGCCGCATCTGCATATCTGGCAACGACCGCAGCTCGGCACCCCGTATGCCGTTTGGGTAGACAATGCCGGTGGTGGTCTGGACGACAGCTCGGACTTTTCGGCCATCGTTGTGATGGACGTCGAGAATATGCTCATTGTAGCGAGGCTAGCAGTCAAATCTGCGCCGACTGAGGTTGCTCCGATGGCGGTGGCTATTGCTAAGTACTACAACAACGCCCTGCTAGGCGGAGAGCGTGATGCTCTGGGTTCAACCTGCATTCAGAAGATTCAGGAGATTGGCTACCACAACCTCTGGTTCTTCCTGGCGCCTGGCGAGTCCCTGAATATCAAGAAGCCCATCGTCGACCCATGGGGGCACCCAACCCAGATTCGACAGCTTATTCTCACGGCCTTACGTGAACAGGTATTTGGTGGGTTCTTCCATCTTCAAGATGAGTGGGGGCTACGGCAGATGGGTGCGTTTACGTGGTCAAAATCCTACGGGAAGCGAGAGACTCTTAAAGCTGCGGGTAAAGGACAAAAAGACGACCTCGTGATGTGCTACGCTGGGCTCTGCTTCATTGCGGCCCAGGCTCGGGCTAGGTATAATACAAAGCAGAAGGGTAATGCTAACCGTCCGACCCAACCCGATGAGATTGTTACGGTTGGGGCGCATGGGTTAGTAGTAGACCGTCACGCACAAGGGGCCGCACCGCGGCCTTGGTTAAGATAGGAGGGACACATGTACGACTACATAGTAGACCCCAACGGAAAGGGAACGCATACGACGATTGCCGCAGCTTTACGAGCCGCGTGTCTACTGGATAAGGACTTCATGGGGGGAGTTCGGCGTGGCCTTGAAGATTACCGGGCCGGCCGAATGCGGCCTTGGAGTGAAGTCAAAAAGGAGCTTGGGCTGAAGTAACTAATGGCTATTCCAGGCGCTGCTGTTATTCAAAACACTCCCCAGTTGGACGCATTGAGGGATGTTCTTCTCAGGCGGCAGAGAGAGCTGAAGAATTACTGGCGGCCACTTTCACTCCGCCAAGACTATTGGTTGCAAATGTACAGACTGATAGACGTCCTCCAGCAGTCGAAACCTCTGGGAGTAGCGCGGCGATTCATCTCTAATGAGCCTCGTACGGGCGTCGACGCCGCCTGGCAGATTCTTACCCGCAACCCTATTACGTGGCGGATACCCCTGAATGGCGCGGAGGATGAAAATCAGGAAATGCGCCGGCGGGTAGGACGCATCGAACGTACGTTAGAGGGGCTAGTCTACGATGCAGACGAGCTCTTTGGGATGCGCCTCCAGCCTTCCCTCTGGAAGCAGGTCGTCTTCCAGGGCCTTCTCCGCGGGATGATTTGGGGTAAGTTCCATATCACCATAGAGGCCCTCCAGTATCGTCGTTCCCCCCTCATCGCGGAAATCTACGACGCTCGTACGGTGTTCCCCCATGTCGACCAGTGGGGCCTGAACCATGTCCTCATCGAGAAGCCTACTACGCTAGGTGACCTGGCGGCCACATACCCCGACAAGTTCAATGACCTGCTCACCAGCTCGAATTACGACCCTCATACCCCCGCCCTGAAGTTGGAGTACTGGAGTAACGACCGTGGGGAGCGTAAGGGAATCGCCGCAGTACTTGCTACTGTGGGTTCCCCTGTAGCCGCCGGCTCTCTATCGGGTATGGCGGTCGCCGATACGATGGGTAAGGATGCTCGTTGGGTAGTGCCACCCTTCTTCCACGGGTACACATACGATGAGCTTCCGGTGGTGGGTGTGCCGGTAAATGGCCTCATGCTGTCGCATACGCCCCCAATCGCCTCTTCCCTCGAGCATAGGTTGCAGGAACGGGCCGACCTACTTGCGATGAATGCACTGGCATGGAACGGCGCGAACTCCTCTGTGGCCGAGCTTGGGCGCTCCATATTGAGCTCGGTGGAGGAGCAGGTTCCGCAGTATAATGAGCTGGTCGCTACTATCTTCCAGCACTTGACTAATGACACGTACGATACCCTTATCTTCAAGACTCCTACCGGCGACCTGCCCGAGTTTGAGCGGGGCATCGGGGCACATATCCCCCTCGGCCCTCAGGACTCTGTGGAAAAGCTAGCTACTTCGCCTATGCCGACAGACGCGTATCGTCTACTGGACATTCTTGCTGAGGAGCGGCAGAAGGGTATTCTCTCAAACGTGCTTCAGGCAGTGACTCCAAATCTCTCGAGTGGTGTCCTCCTCCAGCAGATTACTAACGCAGCACTGAGTTCGATAGAGCCGTATCTGGCGGGGCCTAAGGAGTTTGGTACACGCATGGGCACGACTATCCTAGCCCAGATGAAGAAGGCCGCTCCCATCATCGGGATGTTCGAGCTCCAGTCATCTACGCCAAAGAAGACGTGGTTCAACATCGAGTTCGACCCCCAGACAGAATTGGATGAGGCGCGGCACTACCGGCCGGTACCAATTATGAAGCCGGCACTACCAGACGACCTGACTGTCCGTATGACGGCCGCACGCATGGCGCTCGACCCGCGACGTCCGATGCTGTCCTTGATGACAGTCATGGAAGAGATTCTCTTTGTCGACGACCCCACGGCGGAAGCAGACCGTCTGTGGGAAGATATGGCCATGCAAGACCCGGTTATCATCCTCGAGCAGATGGCTATGGCACTGGAGCGCCACGGCGAAAAGGAGATGGCGGCACGTATCCGCGACCAGGAGTTTGCTACGAAGTTCGTAGAGGAGCAGAAGCTCCGCCAGATTACTCAGGGTGCTGGTCAGGGCGAACCGCCTGGCGCCGCTCCTGCGGCCGGCCCGCTGTCCCAGAGCACTGCCCGGGATGGCACAGAGCGTAACCTACCTGACGGGGCACAAGCGGCCGGCGCCGCAGGCATGAGAGCTGAGGTATAGATGACTACCCCATCCAAACTAGCTGACCGCCTCGTGGAGAAGGTCTTTGGCTCCTCCGGTCGGGGCTCCACGCCCCAGGAGGTGATAGACCAGACCCCCGCCAAGCCGCCGCGTTCAGTGATTGCCCAACTTGCGGAGGGGCGTAAGAAGCAGCGAGAACACCTAGAGCTGCTGAGAAAGTCGAAGGTATTTTAACATGCCTCATGGAGGCCGCAGTACACAGGAACTCTTTGCTGCCGGAGTTACAGACGCAGGGATGTTGCAGCACGCTCTCTTTGAGGAGGGTCAGGCTACTTCTGGGGAAGACATGGAGAGTCTTCTTGACTGCATCTCTGCCGGTAATTCCGTCGATGAGTGCATGGATGCTGATGCTGGCGACGATGGGCAGGCCACTTCCTCCACAGGTACTAGAACAGAGGATTCGCAAGTTCAGGAGCAGTTGACCGGAACCGAGAAGATAACGTCTGAGGAGGTCATTTCCCAACTCAACCGGGAGTACTTTGAGGTAGAGACTCCCGAGAAGTTCCTCGACACCTTTATGAACGCCTTTGCGGGGTTTGCCCTCTCCGCTTCCGAAGCAGGCTTAGAGGGGGGAGACCTGGCTACTATGCTTGACCCTGGTTCTGGGTTCATGCAGACCATGCTGACTGAGTACATCGGCCGGCAAGCTCAAATCGCCGCCTCTGGCGAGAATCCGTATGAGTCTGTGGGCGTGGGTGGTGGTGAGGAGTTCTTAGGTGAGCGTACTGGTGACGTCTCGCGGACCGACATTAGGCGTATGACCCGGGTTGAGGCAGAGCAGCAACTTCGACGGGACGGCAAGAGTGTCACAACCGAGAGTATTCAGAGTGCTATCGATGAGGACTTTAGGTCGCAGCAATCCGCCCTCACGACAACCTCTACGGAAGAGACAAAGACAGAGACCGATACATCCACTGAGCAAATTAGCTCCTCCGAGTTCACTGAGACAGAGCAAGTCTTCTCGAGGAATCGTCTTGACCAAGTGTTCAAGTTCTCGCCTACAGACTTCCTCAAGGGGCGCTTTAACGCGGAGGAGCTAGACGAGTCTGCGGTTGGGCGCATAGCGACCGAGATACGAGCGAGTGCGCCGAGGCGTAGGCCTATAGGCGGTACTCAGACCTCGATTAGTGCGCGGAGGGCATAATGGGTGGTGCGTCAAGTTCCAGCTCCTTTCTGGCTAACTCCCTAAAGCGAAAAGCAGAGCTCACTAAAGTACGTGGGGCCCTGTTAGACCAGCCGGGTATTCCGCGGCGTGGTGGGCCTCCGCCTCCTGTCTCCCCGGCGCAGGATAAGACGAGTCCGCAGCAGAAGGCACTTGCCGGTAAGCCTGAAGCTGGGGCTGCCCCGACAGACCAGCCCATAGAGGGAGTACCCTCAGAAGAGCAGGCAAAGACTCCCGCCATCGACGTAGACCCGGAAACGCGGCAAGAGATGCTAGGCCAAATCGATATGTTTCTCAAGCATGTGAAGCAGGTGAAGAGGGCTAAGCTACATCAGTCACTCGGTCGGTCTCGGAAGTTCTGGGGCGGGGGTCTGTAGAATTGCCTATCCGTGCGGGAGATGAATCCCAGGGGGAATCGAGGGCTCGTATGCGGCGGCGCGAGATACCCCCGTCTACCACCCAAGAGGGGATTGAACCGCCCGTTAGTACTACGCCGGCCCCCGTACCAACACCGCCGGCGCCCACGGCCACACCAACGCCTCCGCCAGAGGCCCCGCAGTTTGACCAGCCCGCAGAAGGGTTTCAATTTCGAGCGTGGCGCCCGGAGCGTCCCTCGAATCACCCTGAGGGACTTTCGTGGGATGCAACAACGGCCGGAAACATTGAGCTCTCTAGGTTCGTTGAGTTCTGGGATTCACTCAACGATAATCTGTCGGGTCTTCCGCCTAATCCGGTAGAGGACATACATGAGCTCCGTGCTTCGCTGGCAGGCGACAATCCTATGCCCCTTGATGGGAGGCAAGAGGATGTCCTGGATGCTGGCACAGGCCTCTTCCTCACGTATAAGAACCTTGAGGAGCACCTGAGGCAGTACGGGGAGTTCGACCCTAAGGGCATGGAGGAGCTCGAGAGGAATGTTTCTCCGGGAGTACGATTCACCGCGGAGGCTATTGCACGCTCGGGGGCACTCACCCCATGGAGGGCTCTCCTCCGCTCCCTAGAGGTCATCGAGAAGGAACACCCGGACAACTACACGCAGTACCTTGCTTCTGACGCGGGGCGCATTGACCTCTTCAGTAACGCCTTGATGGCGATGTACTCTACGCCAAGAGCGTCGATGAGCATACTTCACCCGGGGCAAGATGCGGGCCATCTCATTGATGAGTACATGCCTGACGTCCCCTTCTTGAAGCAGAGTCTAATCTCCACGGTCGAACTCATAGGAGACCCCCTGTTCATTGGGGCCACCGTACTCTTCCCGCCGGCTGGTATCGCGGCTAAAGCAGCCCTAGGTACTAAAGTAGCCGTGGGAATGGCAGTTGGTGAAGAAGCAGCCGAAGCTGTAGGAGTTCCTCCGATTGTCGGTGCCCTAGCCGGCGGTGTAGCTGGGCCTGGTGTTATTGGGTTTGGTAGGGCGACCTTGCGTAACGCCGTAGCGAAGTCTCGCTGGCGCCCAGTAGCAGGAGAGCCAGCGACGGAGATGCTCATCTCCGCGGGAGAACTTTCCTCTGGGCGAGGCACAGTGATGTTCCACGGTACTACTCCTGAGAATGCTAGGAGAATTGTATCAGGGGGTTTCCGCCAGGGGGACGAGTTATTCCTTACCTCTGAGCCCGACCTGGCCGGGCGTTTTGGGGGCCGTCATCTTCAACGTAACTTGCTTGTGGATAAGGCCGGAAAAACACCAAAGTCCACTGTACTTGCCATTGAGGTACCCGAAGGTGTTGAGATGGGCGGCAGGGAGGCTATACGAACCATTAAGGGGGCTGATGCGGGAAAGGTAAGAATCCTGGGCGAGCTCTCAGCGGAGGAAGCCGCACTTACAGGAGAGAAGTTCCTAGCCAGGATGAACCCCTACTCCCGCAATGCGGCTAATCTTGGATACAAGCCTATCGCTGGTGGCGCCGGCGGGCCTAGTCCCGATGACTTTGCTCTGAAGATAAAGGTTCACCTCGAGCGCCCGGAGTCCCAGGACTTTCTTCGTAAGGCAGCGAAGATGGTATCAGAGCGAGTTCCGGGGGTTGGACGGCGTACGCAGGAAATCATCAACCGTATGGCTGTTGCCGATGACCCGGCCCTGAAGGCTGCGTTTGGCTGGCAGTTCCAGTTGGCCGAAGACCAGGCGGCCCGCTTCATGTCGATGGCGGCGCTACGCGGTAAGGCACTTCCCTTCGTAGAGAACGAAATCGGGCAGATATGGGTACGGACTGGTACGGAGCTCAAGAGTAAGACCACTGGGCGTGTCTTCGGTAATCTCTTCCGTCGTGGCGAGGGCGAGTGGATTGCTGGCGGGGATGTGCTGGAGAGCGTGATGGCAGGCAAGAGTAAGTACCTGAAGCGCCTTACTGATGAACAAGTGTCCTGGATAAAAGAGGCGGAAGAGATACTGCGGCCATACATCAGCTATGCAGAGAAGGCCGCGAAGCTAACGCTGAGAAAGCGTGAAACGTGGTGGCCTAGGTTCGCTGTTGACCCCGCGAGGAAAGCCTACAACGTTCGACCGGGCGCCGGCCGCGGAAAGCCTCCAGCCCTCTTCGCCCGTGTATTTGAAGAGCAGCAGCAGGCTATCGCAGAGTTCGGCATCAAGTACCGCCCCGGCCTACTGAACCAGTTGGAGGGTGGCATCGAGGGGTTCCAGAAGATTACGCGGGACAACCTCATGGGTGGGTACCTCAAGAAGCAGGGTATCATTCGTATGGGACAGCGGCGTCTAGGGGAGACATACGCTACAGACCTTGGTACTACTATCAAGGGCATTGTGGGGGAGACTCACGCCCAGGAAATCTTGAACATCATTGGTCCAGGTACGAGGAACCCAGTGATAACTATTCCCGGCCACATCAATGACATGATGCGTATGATGCTCACAGGTTCCATGGATGCTGGCTGGGGTTCAATTCAGCTCGTGACTCTCGCTGCAAGTCCTGCCGGTCCCGTTGGATGGGGTAAGGCGATGGGCCTAGCTTTCTTCACGGCGATGAAAGACCCGAAGTTCTTCCACCGGTACATGCGTAGTAGTGCGGCGGCGCGGCAATACGCGCAGTACGGCGGAGACGTCAGCCTTCGGACTGAGATTACACGGGCCGCAGAAGAGGGAGCCTTTGGCCTTCCTCGTGTCCCTGTTGTATCGACAGCTATAGATGTGGCCACATTTGTCCCCCGTAAAGGTATCGAGCGGCTAACTATAGGATTCGGTTCGGCCCTGGCCTATGGCCGTGTCCTTGCATTTGAGGGAATGGCTCAGTCTGTAGCGAAACCAGGACTTATGGAGCTGGCGGTTGGGGCCAAGCCTCTTGCCGGTCAGGCCCTCCATGAAGAGATGTTCCGACTTGTCCGCTTCACAGAGTCCCTGTTGGGTACGCCGCGGCTGGGTGGTGTTATTACGGCATTGCAGCATCAGATAGAATCTGCATTCGTCTGGTTCGCCACTCGTTACACCCGGTCATTCTTTGGCACTGGCGCCTACATGATTGGAAAGGGCGCCACTCCCGCGCAGGCGCGAGCGACTATGGCCCGAATGGTGATAGGCGGTATGTCAATCATGTCGGGTCTCATCACGGCCAAGGGTATAGCCAATGGGCTAAGCGAGGACTCTATCCTCAAAGAAATCTCTACAGCCCTCAACCCCGCCGCTGGTAAGAAGTTCATGTCCATGGAAATTGGAGGTAGCTGGTATGGTCTGGGCGGTACGTATCGTTCGCAGATGGCTCTTATCGCAGGAATGGCCAACAAGGACAACTGGGACTTCGAGAACTGGGAGGAATCCCTCTACGACAACCCCATAGTCCGCGGCTGGAGAGGACGCGCAGCACCCTTCACAGGCCAGGTCATGAACTTCGGCCCCAGTCTTGCCGGCCTCCTAACTGGTAACTCCGACGTCTCTGGTTCAGACTACCTTGGGTACGAGGTCAACATATCCGAGATGGTTGATGACCCCCGGGTCCTGGGGGACTACGCCCTAGACAACTTCGCTCCTATCACTCTCGATGCCCTGCTTCAGGGCCATGAGTGGGACTGGAAGACTAACCTCCCTCGGTTTGCGGCTGAGTTCATGGGCCTACGAACCTCGCCGGAGACTGCATTTGAGGCGCTCGAGCCTGTGATGAACCGTGTTTCCCAAGACCGGTTTGCTATGAACTACCGCGACCTTGAAAACAACCTTCCAGCGCAGGACTATATTCGGAATCATCCTGATGTGGTTGCTGTGACTGAGGGGCAGATTCGCCCTATTCGGGAACGTGAGCAGTCGAAGTTGTGGCGGAAGTATCGTGAGGGGCGCGACGGTATACGAGACACCCACCTCCAGACGCGGGAGAGGGCCGAGATAGCCTACACTACCAGCCGTATAGATGGCTCTGACTACCGGGAACAGTATGGTGAGGCGCAATCGGCTGAGTACTTCGAGCTTCGCGGCTTCAGTGAGGGCATGGGTATCGAGTTTGATGATGAAGAGGCCGAAGCCGGTACTGTAAACGCCGCTCTGGACGCCTACTTCAGTGTCAATCTCGACGACTACCGAGATAAGAAAACCCGCGTACCCGACTGGGAAGCCTTCTACTCCGACAGGGATGCTGCTTTGGCCCTGGTTCCGCGGGAGCATATCCCCCTCGTGGAGCAATGGTTACGGCGCCGAGAGACAGAAGTACGCCGCCATATGAGGGTAAGGTTTGGAGAGGTCGTTGAGTCCTCGGGGTACTTCCGGGTTCGAGAAAACGTAGCAGTGAACCTAGGCATCAATCTCAGTGACCTTGAGTCAGATATTGTTCGGGGTCTGGTGGGTAGGAATCAACGAGCTACTCCAGGGGACGTCGCCCGGATAGTAGACCAGATACTGAATAGCGTGTTCTCAGAGGTGAATCCAAACGCTCCCACCATCTCGCAGCTACGGCAGGCTATGAGGGAGGCGAATCCAGAACTTGACGCCGAGCTCTTCCGGCAGGGGTTCTCTACTACGGTACGCTCTGAGGTGGCTCAAGAGACGCTTAAAGCCTATGCTCAGCGGTGGCCGAATATGGGTTACTTTGAGGCCCCACTCGCAGGCAACATCGACGACTAGGAAAAAACCTAGAGTCACTGACAATATATTGTGGGTGACTTGACATTAGGCATTCTCCACAGCTATAATGAAGCTAGAGATGAAAGGAGGGCACATCAATGCCCCCAGATGGAACACAAGCTACGTCAGCAATGGTGAATCAGGTGGGTGGCCTCGAGGAGGCCGAGTTGAACTTGAAGGATGGAACGGTAAAACCTTTGACGGCCGAGAATCCAGCCGAAACTTCATCTGAGGCTTCTAACGTAGGAGCCGCAGTGGAGCCGGTAGCTCAGCCCGCAGAGGGGACGCCTCCAGCCCAACCCACAGCAGTACCGCCGGCCGCTCCCATACTTGGGACGACGCCGCCGCCCGTAGAGGTCACTTCTGGCCCGGGGGCGGTAGCTAAGACAGCAGCTCCAGCCGCGGCCGCGCCAGCCGAGGCAGAACCGAAGGAGAAGCCTTCGGAGGGGCCAACCGAAGCCGAGCGACTCGCAGGTCTAAAGACCTACGGGGAGGAACAGGCCGAGACGGCGCGAAGAGCAGCGCAGGCAACAGCCGATAAGCGTGCCTCGGTGGTCGACCGTCAGTTGCAGGATGCAAACGAAGCGACTAAGGTTCTCAAGAACGATATTCGGGAGCTTCAGGGTCGTGAACTGACGGAGGAGGAGCGTGCTACAGCTCGTGCGAAGTACGAGCAGGATGACCGGTCGGAAGGACTCGATACCCAGCAAAAGGAATTGCTGGCCTTGCAGCGAGATGTCTATATTGACAGTCTACTGCTCGAGTTCAAGGAGATTGGTGTAACACGCGAAGCATTGGAGCAGATAGAGACGGCCGAGGAAATGGAACTCTTCTGCGAGCGCCAGACGTCCAGCTCTCTACGGGAGCAGATTAAGAGTGGTACAGAGCCCCAGCCGGCCGCTGCACCAGAAGAGAAGCCCGCAGAGAAACCTGCTGCAACCACAGAGAAACCCGCGGAGCAACCGAAGCCGCAGGTTCCAATTCCAGCGGGGGCAAGTGCTCCTAGCGATGTTGGGGGTAGCGGGGCGCCGGTGGATGATAAAGCCTTCAACCAGAAGCAAGACGCGGGCGCAATGCGCGAGAACCTAAACAACATGGGCTGGTCGACAGTCCGGTTGCAATAGGCCTAGACCTAACACCTTAGGAAGGAACAATTCAATGCCAGGTACAACTGAAACCATGCGTTTCGCTGGTATGCCAGATAGTGGCTACCCCGCAGAGTTCTTGCTTGACGGTTCTACGTCACTGCGAGTTCGCTGGGTGGCACCGCTTCTGGTAAACATGGCCGAACGCTCCACGGACCTGCTAAAGTACACCGGTGGTGTCGAGCAGTTCCAGTACACACACGCTCGAATTGAATGGGTTGAGGACGACCCATGGAACCGTCGCCCAACTATTGGCTCTCGTAGCGCTGCAAGTGTAGCGAACGAAGTCCAAGACCTAACGGTTACGGGTGCCGCACATAGGTTCCCCGTGGGCACTGTGCTCTTTAACCGCCAGCGAGACGAGTTCGTCCGCGTTACCGGCCATGTCGATGGCGACACGCTGTCCATCATGCGTGACATCACCGGCCGTATCGACGAGACGTCTGTTGCGTGGGTTGCCACCGACGAAGTGTTTGTCGCCGGCTTCTCCATGCACGAGAACGACAACTGGGTGTTCCGGCCCACCAGCCTGACCACCATGCCGTACAACTACTCTCAGGTTCACTCTGTGGGCGTCCAGGCGACGTTCCGCATGATTGAGACTCAGCAGTACGGCCTTCAGGGGAACGACCTGGACAAGCAAGCTGCCGACACCGTAGCGGAGCAGTTCGTTACGATGGAGCAGGAGTTTGTTCATGGTGACCGGTTCGCCGGTACCTCTGCGATTCCTGCTCTAATGGGCGGTATCTTCGACTTCATCACGGCCGCGAACGGCGCCCAGGTCACTGACCTGTCTGATGCGGCTCTCGTCCGTAGTGACATTGATGACATACTTCAATCCCTCTTCTACGAGGTAGGTGGTGACAAGATGGCTAAGACCATCGTATGCGCCGCCTGGCCAAAGAGGAAGCTGTCCAGCTTCTTCAGTGGCGCCGAGCGTCTCGGCCCGGGTACTGGCCAAACGGCTGGTGTCGTGGTTGACCGCTTGAACACTGACTTTGGTGTCTTGGACATTCTTATGCATACGGCGGTGCGTCAGGACGAACTGTACCTCCTCCGGCAGGAAAATCACCGGATGGGTCATCACGGAACGCTTGGCCGGCCTCAGCTACGCCAGCTTCCCCCGTCCTCGACTGGCCCTCGTATTCAGCAGGCATTCTACGCGGATGTGAGTGCAATCCACTCCGGCCCGCGTGCTGAGGCCCGCATTCATGGAATGAGCACTACGACCTAAGGGGCGTAGTGACTAAGGAAGAGAGACGAAACAGTGAGTCAAACCTCAACTGAGGGTAGGGAAGTAAGAGACGTCGCTTCAGTGCCAATGGGCCTGAAGGTGGCTAAGTACACCATCAACGGCGGAAAGACCCGCAATGGGGACAACCTGTTCCTATCGGATACGACCGTCATCCTTGATGGCCCTCCCCTCATAGCAGGTGACCTAATCCTGAACGTCGTAACAGACTGTGAAGAGGTATTTGGTGACGCCGATAGTGGCGACAACACAACTCTGAACATTCGCTTCAATGACGGCTCTACGCAAACCGACATTGTAGCTGCGACCTCGATTGGTGGCGCCCCGTACAGTACGGTGAGCCGCGTCTTGAGTATCCAGGATTTCGCTACTGCGGGTGACTGGCTCAAACTGACCCTTCCTACTCGAGTAGAAGTGGTCGTGGGTAATGACCAGAACATTGATGATGGTCTGATGCACGTTTACGTATTCTACGTGAGTCCAAAGGGGTAGGAGAACGACATGAAAGTAACAGACGCAATCACGTACCGTCTTCAGGACATTCTTCATCGAATCCTGACTAAGGTATCGGGGAGCCAGTCGACCATTAACCCGGTCTATGGCGATAGCGTCAACCTGCCCGACATCTTCTACGTCGATTCGGGTAACGGCTCTGACACTAACGATGGCCGTGACCCGGCCTTCCCCCTGGCGACTATTGACGCCGCCATCAACAAGTGTACGGCTAGCCAAGGTGACGTCATCATGGTGCAGCCGGGACACTCTGAAACGCTGACGGCTGCCATTGAACTAGACGTCATTGGCGTCAGTGTCATTGGTGTTGGCGAAGGTACACTTCGCCCGCAGCTGACACTCGCTGCCGACGACAACGGCATCGAAGTATCTGCTGTCAACTGTAAAGTCGAAAACATCTACTGCAACGAGCGAACGACTACGCCGACGAGCAACAACGCTTACGTCGATGTATCGGCCGCGAACTGTAAACTTCTCGACCTACATTTCGATGTGGGTGCAGAAGACCTTGACTCCATCACCCTTGCTGCCGGCGCCGACTCGTGCGAGATTGGCCGATGTAAGTGGGTGACAACCGCAGATGGCCCGGATTCTGCCATCCGTATTGAAGCCATCATCGACCTCCCTCATATTCACCACTGTGTGCTTGACGGCGGTACGGTGGCAAACGCCTTTGACGAGGGCCACATTGTTTCGGGCTCCGTTCACACGAACTGCCTAGTCGAGTACAACACGCTCCACGCCATTGTCAACAACTTTGGTCTACTCTTCACCGATGCAGCGACCGGAGTGATTCAGTTTAACACGTTTAGTCTCGGTACGCTAGGCGGTATGCTCGACCCGGGGTCTTGCATGTGCATCGAGAACTACGAGCAGGATGCGGTTGATGAGAGCGGGCTTCTAGTCCCGGGAGTCAACCCCGCCGCACCAGGTGTCGGTGGCGCCCATGGTACCCTCAACGACGCCACAACTGATACCCTTCATGGTAAACTTGGCGAGGACTCTAACTACGGTGACCGCTCCCTCTGGGACCAGATGGAAGGTGACGGTTTTGTTGGTGCTCCTTCTGCAATCTATCCAGCCATCAATACCAACATACAGGACATCCTTCTGTGGCTGGCAGATGGTCTACGCAAGGGCTCTGGCTCTGCACTTGGTACCAATGAGTCTGTGGCGGACGTCTTGTATGGCGCCAACGGTATCGTCGGCTCATGGCCGGCTTCCGGTGCGCCTACTGGTACGGGTGTGTCGATTGCTCAGGCTCTTCGGTACATCTCGGAAAACATTCGGAACACGACTGGTGCCTTTGCACCTGGTCTTGGTCTGGCTGTTGTTCGAGCTGCTGATAACGTTTTGCATGACGGCGACACGACCGCTGCGTTTACCATTGCCGGCGGGCGTGTACTTATCACAGCCCTGTTCGCTGAAGTGACCACTGCCGCTATAGCCGGTGGTGCGTCGAACTTCCAGTTTGTCGCTAACCCGTCTGCGGGCGCCACACAGGATATGTGTGCCAACCTGGATATTGATGGTGATGCTATTGGTACTCAGTATTCCATTGACGGTGTAGCTGCAACGGCCCTTCTGGTCGCTGAGCAGGGGATGGTACTAGCAATGCCGAATGGTGGACGCGGACAAATCCTCCAGCCCGGTACCATCGACGCAATTTCTGCTACCGACAAGACCGCCGGCGGGTCACTGATTCAAGTGACGCTCTACTACATCCCGATGGATTCGGGCGCAACAGTCGTAGCTGCATAACAGTAAGCGATTAGGCGCCCTGGGGGGTGGCGCAAGAAGTAACCCCCTAAGAGAGGAAATGAATAATGCCCGGATTTGAACCCCAGACCGATGTAGGCCTTGCCGTAGTGCCGTTTGACGCTGCGATGGAGACTACCCCTACGGTCGTTGAGGTGACGCTACTGGCTTGCCCTACGGGGGCGAACGTACGGCTTGAGCTACTCAGCATTGGCTTCCGCTGCAACACGCTCCCGGTGGACAGCGCCGGTACCGGTACCGTCCTAGTGGACATTGAACATATCGATGACTCCGACTCGGATACTGTGAGCAACATTCGAGCGGCGTATGACCTTGAGGCTGCTACCGTCCTTGTGTATAACAAGGTATGGAGTGGCAGCAAGATTCTCGACGCCGGCGATGCCATCAACGCGGAAATCGCGTCTGACGGAACGTTGAATACAGCGTCTGAGGGCGGTGCCTTCATCGTTGAGTATCGAGTGCTGAAGCACTCCTAAGGAGGAGCACCGATGTCTTTTGAACCACAGACAGCCGTTAGGTTCTGTACCATACCGATTGACGCTGCCTTAGAACAGGGTCCTACTGTTACTGAGGCAACGCTTCTGGCCTGCCCTACTGGGGAGAATATGCAGCTTGAGCTGCTTGCTGTTGGCTTTCGTGCTAATACACTACCAATAGACGGCAGCAATGACGTTGACGTTGACCTCGAGTTTATCGATGACAGCGACAGCGATTCCGTGACCGACTTTATCACGGACTACGACCTTACGGGAGGTACTGTGTTGGTGTATAACTCCATTTGGAGGGGAAGCAAAATCCTCGATGCGGGTGACGCCATCAACGCAGAGTTCACAGTAACGACCCCAGACACGGCCTCTGAGGGCGCTGCACTCATCGTAGAGTACCGCGTATTGCGGAGGTCGTAATCAAGATGCGCCTAACGAGCGGTGGGGGGTCATCTCGATGCACCTCCGCCTCCCACCGTTCGTAGGTGAGATGTAAAGGAGAGGAACAATGGGAAACGCAGGATTTGGTGACAGTGGCGCCCCGACTGAGGGCGAAGTCACCCCCCAAGCAAAGGCAGAAGTGACAGATGGTATTCAAGGCAGCCAGGCTGCTTCCTCTGCATTCCAGAAAGAGGAAGAGGTAGCTCCAGTCGATGACGGCTTAGTAGCCTATGTCGCGGCCAAGGAGTTCGCCAATAGCCGCTTCCTCGTCGTCCACGGCGTGCCCGTCAAGGCCCCCATCGCGGCTGGCGGCTCTGTAGGTATTACCCCACTCATTACCCGTGAGGGCGACGTGTGGGCAAAGTTCGTCAATAGTGTTCTGGTGACTAATGACCAGAAGGTTATTGAGTGGTGCGACGCGCACACAAAGATTTGTCGCCGCTCAGATGACCCGATGACGAAGAGTTGGGTTACTGTGAAGGCCCTTCAGGCCCGCCTCGCAAACCGCGAGCGCCTTCTCGACACGAGTGAGATGGACGCAGATGAGTCCTTCCCGCCGGGTCTAGTGGGTAGCCTACAAGCACAGGCCGCTCAGCCCAGAAGTGCCGGCAACACCGCTGTCGACAACGCAGAAGCCGCCAAGGAGAGCCTTCAGCAGAACCGTGCTGCCGGACAGTAGGGGCTAAGCGATGCCTGTACGTATTGCGCAAATAATTGACGCCACTCTTGACGATACCCTTGGCTCTATTGCAGGGACGTGGGATTTCAATGGGGTATCGCCTAAGCGGGTCTCTTTATATGTAGCGGTAGCGGAGTCTGGCTCTGGCGCCACAGTGACGCTAACTGTGGAACTATCACCGGATGATGGGCAGACGCTCATATCGTACGACAAGCTCCTCACACACGATGGCAATGACGCCCCACAGGCGAGCGAAATCTACACTCAGACAGAGGACGACGTACTATCGCTCTCGCCCGAGGATGTACTGGACTACATTAAGGTAACCCTGACTGGAAACTCGGTGACTGGCGCGAACTACTATGCGTGTGATGTCTGGCTTTGCTACTCCTACTGATAGAGGCCCTTTATGGAAAACTCCAAAGAGCGTTACTACCGTCTCAAGGGAGAGGGTAAGTGTGTCAACTGCGGAATCCGCGAACCGTTACGACGGACTGTTAAATGCGCTCAGTGTGCCGCCTATCAGGCCAACTATCAGGTACGAACCACGCTACAGCGCCGGACGTACTCCCGTTCTCGCCATCTGAAGCGTAAGAAGCGGGTACTGGCTGCCTATGGCGGCGAGGAATGCGTTTGCTGCGGTGAGTACCGGTTAGAGCTACTCTCTATCGACCATGAAAGAAGGGACGGCGCCGAGCATAAGCGGCAGATAGGGCACAACCTCTACTGGTGGTTGGAGAAGGAAGGCTACCCCCAAGACTTAGGGCTGCGTGTCCTCTGCTTCAACTGTAACTGTTCCCTTGGGTACAACGGCTATTGCCCTCATGAGATAGAGAGACAGTCGGCCTACCTTCGGGAGGTGTCTTAGCTATGGCCCTCACAGTGGACGAACTCCGCGACGAGATGTCCCATCATCTCCAAGACCCTGCCCGTCTGCTAGTCAATGACGACCAGCTCCTAGAGTTCATCAACTCCGCGGCGTGGGATGCTGCTAACGAGGGCTGGGTAGTCGACCTCGATGAGACCGAAAGTACCACCCTCTCCTCAGGCACCTACGCCTATGATGTTCCAGCCTCGTTTGTCTACGTGCATGAACTTATCGTAGCAGACGCGGCCGGCGACTACCCCCTGTCTCAACTCATCCCCTGGAGTAAGTGGCAAATTGTCATGAATGGCGCGACAGTTCAGTTCCTACTGAGTAAAGACCGATTCACGATTACAGACGGTAGGGCGGTTAAGGTGCGCGGCCAAGCCCGGCCGACGGCGGAGTACTCAGCCGACGGTAGCATCGACGCCGGTATGGAGTCATTCATACGCGAGCGTGCTATCATGTATGCTGCTCGGAACCTGTCCCGCCATAGTGGGGGGCACGCTCAGCAGTACGCTCAGTTGATGGTAGAGGCTAAGGCGACTAGTGACGAGCTATTTACGCGGCAGGCAGAGTTGTTCCAGCCAAAGACCATGAGCAGGGTGGTTCCCTCGAGGTAGCTATGACGCTCAACGAAATGTACGAAGCCCTCGCTAACCACCTGCGCGACCCGATGCTGAGGGTGCTCTACCCCCATCAGCTCTTAGAGTTCATCAACTCCGCGGCACGAGACGCAGCAGGAGAAGGGTTCTTCATAGCCCTTGAGGACGACGAGTCTCTCAGTCTCGTGACATCAACGTACGACTACGACGTCCCTTCAGACTTCGCCCTAATCCATGACATCTGGCAGGAGACGACTGCGGGTGGCGGTGTATACGACCTGTGGATTCCGCACAACCACTGGGCGCTCCGCTACAACGGCAGCGCCCCCCAGATACACTTTGACGATGACCTCTTCAGTATCACCAACGCGAGAGTCCTGAAGATTCTCGGACAGGCTCGGCCCAGCGAGTATAGTCTGGCTCAAGCCGGCGTCAACGAAGTGCAGCGGGTTAGCCACGACGGTACAGGCGGTACATTCACGCTGACGTTTGCCGGCCAGACTACATCGGCCATTGATTGGGACGCGACCGCGGCCGCTGTCGACACCATCATGCAGGCTCTATCGAACGTCACGGCCGTAACGATAACGGGTGGAGACCTACCTGTCGCCATAGACATTGAGTTCACCAACCCCGGCGCACAGAACATCGCAGAGATGACGGCTAACGCCGCTAGCCTCACAGGGGATACAGTAGGCGTAACCATCGCTACGGTGACTCAAGGTGCTTTAGCTGTCGCCGCCGGCGCCACCAGCATTGACACAGGTCTTGAGGCCTTCATTCGCCAGCGTGCTATCCACTACGCCTCGACCTATATGGCAGTGGCTGCTGAGGGCGATGAGGTTGCCCTCTATGAGAGAATGGCCGCTAGCGCACTTACAGCAAGCGAGGCCTTCATACAGGCGCAGAGGGCACACTTTGGCCCGAGGCGCTACTCCCGGCCGGTGCCTTCGAGGTAGACGATGACGACGGTAAACGAGCTTCGAGACGACATCTCATTAAACGTTGGTGACCCAATGATGGAACGGGCCAATCGGGACCATGTGCTCGGGTTCATCAACCGTGCTGCCCGCGATGCGCAGAACTCTGGCTGGCTACTTCGAGTTGAGGACGCCGAGAATATCGGGCTACTCGGCAACGAGTACGAGTACGACGTCCCCGCACGATTTGCCTACGTCAAAATGCTCAAGATTGGTGACAAGAACGTAGACAATGCCTCTACCGTAGACACCGGTACGGAGTTGGGTGCCGCTATCGCCGACACTACAACGACTGCCATCACGGTAGACGACACTTCCATCTTCGTCGTCAATGACCTCATCCAAGTAGACAGCGAGATAATGTTCATCACGGCCCTCACGAGCGCCACTGTCCTGGCTGTGACTCGCGGGTATTTTGGAACGACTGCGGCCACACACGACAACGATTCTTCTATCCTACGCCCACTTGCGGATGTTGCCTTTGAGTATACCATCCCGCGGGCGTACTGGACGATGAGGCTACAGTCAGGCGGGGCTAACACTAAAACGGCCGCGCTTGGTTCCCGGCCCCAGTTCGTCTTCAACAGCGACCTCTTCAGCTTCACTGCCGGCACGCCGGTTCAGGTGATTGGACAGCGCCGGCCTACTACGGCCTACGTGAGTGGGGATACGATAGACGACCAAACTGAGTCATTTATTGCTGAGCGGGCCACAGCCTACGCCGCCCGCTTTATCTTTGCTCAAGGGAATGCTCCTGATATGAATCAGGTGTATCTCCAGTCCTGGGCGAACAGTATTGCTTTCCTACGCTCCCATCCCGCCGAGTTTCGAGTTCGACCAAATAGCACCCGCGTACCAGGACGGTAGCTATGAGCGATGCTGTCGCCGATGATGGTGAATATCAGGACGATACAATCACGCTGAATGGCGTGAAGCTAGCCGTCAACAGCCCTATACGGGCCGGAATGGTCTCCGAGTTCAGTACGGGCATGAAGGTGGGTAAGGCAACCTATGATGAGCGCCTGCACGCCTTTTGGATAGCTCTCGATGATTTCTCTGGAGGATTCGGCTTCAGGCAGTTAGACGTCCGAGAAGCGGGCGGAACTCACTTCGACAATGTGGGGGGCGTTGACCTTCGCCGGCCGCGCCACATCACCCTCCCCGCACGGCGGGACACACTAGACCCTCCGTCCGACCCTGCCCTCAGTACTCTTATTTCCTGGCAGGACTCCATGATTTACAGCGACATCTCGGGCGCTGAGCGTCTCTACGTAGCTATCTTGGAGGACATCTTCTACTTAGACATTGAGCGTAGCGTCCTTACCCGGGTCTACGATGGGTCGGCCGACCCCGACGGTGCTAATGCCCCGCGCTTTGGGCGTATCATAGAAGGGGTGGCGTCAGACGGTACACGCTTCCTCCTAGCCACTGGCGTGGATGCTACCGGCTCTGAAGAATACGTCCGCACGGAGGATGGGGGTACTTGGGTAAAGAGCTCGGGTATTCCAGCCACACCTGCCGCTAATGCCTCTATGCAGCTCTCAGACGCTATCTGGTGGAATGGTCTTGTCATAGCACATGGCGAGGGAGACCAAATTATTGGTTCCTCCGATGGTAAGGCTTGGGACGTTGACGAGGCAGGCCTTCTCGACCCGCGCTGGCGCACCGGGGGTAGTTTTGTTCGCTTTGTCGGTACTGCTATGGCCCCATGGGGCTATGATGCCCCCTACTTCCTCAGCAAAGGGCATTTGTGGATACTAGACTGGTATCTTTACAATGCCGTCAAAGTCGAAGACCTGGGCGATAGAAACGTACTACGCGCCGGTGTCGTTTGGAATGGCTCCATCATCGTTACAGATGGGTGGAACATTTGGGAGTACAACCCCGGCAACGCCCAGACGGTACGGCGAATTGGTCTCTTTGGAAAAGACGGTCCTCCCCCCAGCACCAGGTCTGACACCGGACACCCTGGACAAGCCGATAACTACTATATCACTCACTTTATCCCCGGCACATCCGACCTATTTGCTATCTGCCGGAGCCTGACTGGCGCCGGCGCCGCGGTAGGGGCACCCTCATGGCGCTTAGCGGTCTACAATGGGGTTGGGTGGAGCTGGTTTGGGTCTGAAGTAACCTCTTCACAGGCGTACGCAGGGATTATGGGGATATTCCCCTCTGCCCTCTCACTCCAACTACCAACTAGGACTATTGACGTGGTGGCTATCGCGGACCAGAATAGTACCGACTGGAACCTGCACACTATCCACCTTCCCCCTGTAGGCGACATCCCAGTCCCCGGCCCAGGCCAGCGCTTTGAAGACGGCCCTCTATCCTTTGAGACGGGATGGTTTGATGGCGGGTTCGCCGAGTTGGAAGGAGCACTTCTCCAACTGTCATTCGATGGGTACTCTATGAGTGACACGGAAACTGTACTCGTCGAGTACCGTCTGAATAATCAGACGGAGGCCACGTATGAAACGCTAGGCACATTCAAGAAGAACAGCCAGAAGATATGGTTCTCCGACGACCACAGGGGGGTACCCTTTATGTCGGTGCAGTTCCGTATCTCTCTTGACCGTGGTATTGGCGTGAAGTTCTCCGACGCGGGCACAAACGTAAGTGATGCTGCCTTCGATGCAGGAGACGTTAGTGTCACAGTTCAGGATAGTTCCCTTTTCCGCATTGGAGACGTCGTGCGCTTTGATGAAGAGCAGTGTCTAATCACCGCCATTACCGCGGCCTCGGAGCTACTCACCATCACCCGCGGGTACAACAGTACTACCGACGCAGGTCATAGCAATGGTATCGACGTGTACGCCGAGGAGGGCGTAAGTCCCGAGATTAAGGCTCTCATCCTTGTCTACGACAAGGTACCGAAGATGCGTACCGCCTGGACTATTCGTATCGATGTGAGCAGGATGATAGAACGTCCGTTCAGCATAGATGAGGAAACAGCCACTACAGAGAGTATCTGGCAGTTCCTGAAGTCCCTGGTAAACACCCCAACCCTCACAAAGATGGTGGTTCCCTCCATGGAGAGTGGGGGCGTCAATGTACGAATTACAGACATGCCTGCCACTATCTCCGACTTCCGTACGGCGATGGGCGGCAGAGGTTTCATCGAACTTCAATTGATTGAAACGGTCGGTGAGTAGCCATGCCGCGGCGCCCGTCCGAGCTGTCTACACGCAAGCCCCTTGTAGCGCCCAGAACACCTAGGGCACCTGGCCGTAAGGAGGCATTCGAGCGGGAGGGCGTAGAACTGCGCCCCCTAGCCGGCCCCGCTATTCCTATCCCGCCTGAGCAGGAAGAAGCTCTCCTTGCGCGTTATGAGGGGTGGAAGGCACAGTGGAACGGGTCACTGCCAGAGTTCCTCGTCTTCGAGTTTCTCACTATCGAGAAGAACCTCATACCGAACTTCGACTTTGTATTTCAGCACCCGCTCTTTGGAGGTAGAACACGCTGGGGCGGGTTCATTCTTGACTTCTTTTTCAACATGCGCCAGGAAGGATGGCGTGTAATGGGTGAACGCTACCACCTCGAGCAGCCGGCCGACCGCGCCCGGGACGCTGTTGCAGCTACCCAACTCATGGCCCAGGGTATCAAAGTCATTGACCTCTGGGAGAGCGACTTGATGACCCGAAGGGACTTCGTTCTCAACCTAGCCTGGGAGCAGGGGGCCAGTGTCATATCGCGTGCGCCCTTTGGGGCGGGGGCTGTCTAATGGCCACCTACCGCGTAGCAGTGGTCAATGAGCAAAAAAGACCCATTGCCGGCGTGGTGGTCGAGGCCGTATCCCTCAACAACTGGCCTGACGTCACCACTACTGCGGAGACCGGGCGCAATGGTACCGTACAATTCACGGGCATCAGCGGCCCTCACTGGTTCCGCCCCCGTACTCGACGCACCTCCACCGCAGTAGGTGGTCGGGTCTACACTGGTGCAGTGGAAGTACAGGTCGTAAACTCAGGGGGAGAGAAGGTGTGCGTTGACTTCGTTGTTGACTGCGATGGTATGGGCACGCACACCACCCTTGCCGCGGCCATCGCTCAGGCTATCACCGACCAAGCTAATCGCGTCATCTTCCTCTGCTGTAGTGTCACAGAGTCCGACATCGAAATCGGTGGGCTGGCTGGCGGCCAGAGCATTACCATTATCTCGCATCAGAACCGCCGCGCCATCATCACTACTAACTCCGACGAGGATATGTTCAAGCAGACGTCTAATGGCGGAGGGTCGCCTGACGGCGGACTGTTCCTCAAGGATATTGGGCTGACGATAACTACAGCAGGCTACGCCGTATTCCTGTGCGACACTGGCACAGAGATAACGAATATCTCGGCGGAGCGTGTAGACTTCAATGGCGGTTACTTTGTACGGAACGATTCTGCCCAAGACGCGATGGGCAACCTGGACATTCGGATTGTTGAGTGTATAGGGGGGCTAACAGGCTTCTACCAAAACGAGGGCTCCACCCCCCCTAACGACCTTTACGCCCTCGACAACGATATGACACTGACGCACTGGTGGAAGGAACTGTCTGCCGGCGCAGAAGGGGCAGAGACCAACGCTGCAAACAGCTCCAATGTGGTTGGGGGGAGCTATACCGTCTCAGAGTGGATGACGATTGCGCTCTCTGGGAACTTCAATAGGTGGGCATTCAAGGACTTCATCCTAACCAGTGGCTGCTCGGGTGCACACTTCCGCCACAGTGCCACGGATACCAATCACCGCGGGGTACACTACTCCGACATCCTGTTCATCGCTACAGCGAATGACACCGACTTTGGTGACTTCCAGGGGCCGGCCGCCAATCCGCAGGATAACCTATACATTGTAGGTATCCATGGGGTTGCGCAATCGGGCGTGACTCCGAGTGGTACATTCCTCGCAGTAGATACAGACCAAACAAACCCCTATGTCGCGGACATCTGGGCGCCCGCATGGCCTACCGTCTACAGTGGCCCCACCATCACGCCCGCAGTACCTCCTGTTATAGACCACGACGACCTAGCCAATGTTACAAGTGACCAGCACCACGCACTGAGCCATGATATTCTCTCCACCGACCACCCCGACACCCTCGCGGCATCTGTTGTACGGGGCGACCTCCTATTAACCAACGCAACACCAGTGCTAGCACGGCTACCGATTGGCGCAGCATCCACCTATCTGAAGTCAGACGCTACCGACGCTGCATGGGCCGCTATCCAGGCCGCAGATGTCGGACTGCCTATCATCGGTACTCCTACTTATGATAGCGTAGAAGGCCTGAACACCGTCTTCCACTCTGCTGGCTGGATTAGTCCTGGTGGGGTAATTTCTGATGCTGGGGGGGCGACAATCAATGTCACTGCCGGTGATGGGATGCTCCGTTCCTCAGATAGCCCAGTGGCTCAACTTAAGTTCATTGAGTGGCCAGCATCGAACGGTCTGGCCATCACCGCAGATAGCATCCGCTACATCGGAGTAGAACTCAACGACCCTAATGACCCACAGGTCGTCGTCCGCACGACCAACAACTTCAACAACAACACCGACTTCATACTCGGCACAGTAGTCAATGACGGAGGCGTGCTACACGTCCAGAACGCACCGTGGGAGGTTGGCGACCATGCCAACTTTATGATTCAGCGGACGCGCGGGACGGCTCCCATCGCCCGCGACAAAGAGGTCGGCGGCATTATCTTTTCGGAGAGTGGCACGCGACGAGTAGTTGTCAGTGCGGGCCAACTTTGGAGGGGGCTGACGGCCTTCGTCATAGGTGCCCTTGATACCGACCCTGGCGGCGCTGCCGACACCTTCGATGAATACTCATCACAAGGCAAGGAAAATACCGGCATCGCTCAGTGGCCAAACACGCTCTATGACAACGGTTCGGGTGGAACCGGCTCGTTGCAAACGATGGGAAACAACAAGTGGGCGAACCTCTGGTGGTACATCGAACTGGACACCGAGCTGGTCATGGTCTACGGGACAGCTCAGTATAACACCCGGACCGAGGCTGAGAACGAAGACATTCCTAGTACCTTGCCGGACAGATTGCAGGTGCATGGCATTCTGGCTGCGAGATTCATCTTCCAGAAGTCTGCGGCTACGGCGGCGGAGATACTGAGCGCCTTCGATACCCCCTTCACGCCGAGCGGAGTGACGCTCCACGCCGACTTGGGCACTGTTACGTCCGGCCAGCACCACACTCAGGCTCATAAGGACGAGCATGACCCCGAAGACGGAGCTGACGCCCTAGACACGGCCAACGCCGCAGAGATTAGTGTGGTTGTCGCTGCCGGTACAGGCTCGTCTCACTCCCTTGCCCGCGCAGACCACGTTCACGCCATCGTCCACGCTATCACAGACAACCATATCGTCACCATCGACGGTGGTGGCGCGGGTGCTCCTGCCAGTGGGGAGTATGCGAAGTGGACAGCTAGTGGGTTGGAAGGAAAGAGTGCCGCTGAAGTAGCAGGCGACATCGAGGGGAGTATTGACCACGGTTCTATTGGCGGTCTTGGAGATGATGATCATACGCAGTATGCTCTACTTGCGGGGCGGACTGGTGGTCAGATTATTTACGGCGGAGAAAATGCTAGTGCATTCTTGGTTCTTCGCTCTACTAGTCATGGGACAAAGGGCGACATTGCACTTCAACAGGCCACTATCATTACCTTGACGGCGGATATAGCCGTAGATGTGTATAGTGGGGACAAACATACAATTCAGTGTACGAGTGCCGGACAGGTGTTACTTCTTGGAGGTATTAGTACGGGTATCGTCATTGGCGCAGACGTACATCTCTATCGCGCTGAAGCTGATTTGCTGGCCCTCGCCGCAGGAGATAATCTGAATCTCGTTCAGGGATACATCCAGCTAGAGGATATGTCAACGCCGTCTAACCCTTCCTTTGATGACATGCACTTCTTCACACGTATAGCAGGAGGCCGCATCCAATTCATTGGGCAGGGGCCAACAGGTGAGGAGTGCGTAATTTGCGACGTGTCTAACACCGTCGCCCCAGCAAATGTTCTTACACTCAACTGGATTGAATAGGGGTTGTTTCTAGCCCTCTGATTGTGTTACCATGAAGTTAACTAAGGAGTAATATGGCATTTCCAGCAGCACCAACAGAATCGGGCAGCGCTAAACTTCACTTTCTAACGACTGACGGAAATGTCGCAGCCGGATGGTTCGCCATCGACACAGGCGCTACTGGCACCGGCACAAATACTGTTGGTTTTGCCGCCGTCGCTACTCATGTCCATGATGACGCCGCGGGTGCCCCTGGTGGTCTAACGACGACCAGTGTTCCGCTGGTACTTGTTGGTGGCGTTCGTGATGATGCTCTTGGCGGCCTAACACCCGTAGAAGGTGATGCTGTTTATCTTCTGGTGGACGCCAATGGCGCTCTTTGGACGCATGACAACGCACTAGACGCTGCCCTGGCGGGCACGGAGCTTCAGGTCGACATCGTGGCCGCATTGCCCGTAGGCGCAAACGCTATCGGCAAGCTCGCAGCCAACTCCGGTGTCGACATCGGTGACGTGGACGTGACCTCCATCACGGGCCTCACGATGCTTAACGCTGCGGCACAGGTGACAGGTGACGAGGCTCATGATGCGGCCGACGCAGGAAACCCAATCAAGCTGGGGGGACGCGCACAGACTTCAGAGGCGCAGCCTGACGAAGTAGCAGATGAAGACAGAGTAGATGCACTCTTCGACCGTAGCGGCTATCTCAGAGTGCGAGGAGACTTCGACCCCAGCTTCGCAGACATCAATGACAGTGCTTCTGGAAACAACACTATCATTGCAGCGCAGGCGGCAGGGAAGCGTATCGCTGTCTGGGCCATTCTCATTGTTGCAGACGGGACTGTAGATGTGCGCTGGGAAGATGGCGCAGCCGGTACACCCTTCACCGGACAGGTTCCTCTTCAAGCGCGTGAAGGCTACAGTATCAGTGCTGGTGGTATCGTGCCTCTGTTCGTTGGCACCGCCGCTACACTTCTCAATTTGGAACTCTCGGCTAACATCGTTGTTCATGGATTTGTTAGTTATACAGTAATTGACGATTAGGAGGAAGCATGGCGCTGAAGGACTACAACAAGGCACAGGCCAAGAAGACCAAGAAGGAAACGGCCGCGCAAAGACCAGCCACACCCACTGGCGTAGCCTGTACCGAGCGACAGTGTGACGGGGAGATGTGCTGGCTGATGCCGCCTCAGAAGCACCCGCAGCTAACGGAATTGGCGCGGGCAGTATGTAGCGAATGCGGATGGAGGGGTTGGTGCTAAGAGCCTACCTCGTCCTAGGGCCCGAATCCAGCGGGACTCGCATGATGACCGAGATACTCATAGCTGCCGGCTGTGTCGGCGACCCTGGGCACGACCAACACTTCGACCAGGAGTTTCCGACCGAGGAGACTATTGTCTGGCGGCGTAGTGTTCCTCATGGGGGAGAATGGCCCCCCCTTGACCTGATGATTCATCGCCTCAAGCAATCGGGATACGCGGTCTTTGCTGTTGTGACAATGAGGGACTGGACGGCGATGGCTCGCTCCCAGGTGGAACACTGGAACCATAGTTTCGATAGCGCCATCAACAACATACGCACAGCCTACCCTTACATTTTCTCCTCGATGCTCAAGTTCCAGGTGCCCTATATCATGACCAGCTACGAAAGCCTGAAGGAGTACGGTCCGCAGAAAGACCTGTTCTCCGCTATCGGCTTGGAGGCCCCTGCCTTTGAAGTACGAGATGAAAACCGAAAGCGACTGGAGGTAATGTCTTGAAGATTCTAAAGGTGCGCATTCACCGGGGCAAAGAGGGCGAGGACATGATGGTGTACCCTAGCCGGTATCGGGCACAGGAGGTAGACCGCAACGGACTAGGACCGTTGAACGTCAACAAATCCAATGCCTACTCGGGGCATATTGCACGGGGCGGCGACGAGGCTTGGTGCTTAATCATCCTCGAAGATGAATTGGCCGACGAGTACGCTTTCGATAAGGACATGAAGATTATCACGCCACACGTCGCGGACGCTCTTATGGAAGAATGGCGTGTGGCGAAGGGCGAATCCGAGGAGGTAGTGCAAAGTCCTGAGCGAATGACGGCCATTGCCGCAAAGCAGGCGGCTGGTCTCTCGTTGTCGGCTGAGGACTTGCAGGCACTTGACCCAGCGCACCCGATACCCGGCGTGAACAAGAGACTGGCACGGAAAATGGTGGATTTTCTGCCAGCGTTGGGGAAGTAGGATGCCAAATCGAGTATGTATCTCGATTCCCACTAAGGGAAGTGTGCGGGCGGAGATGATGGAGTGGACACTTCGCGCCTTCGTTGAGTTAGCACCAGAGGTCGAGGTGCAGATTGTGAATGAGGGCTTGCCGCTAGAGCATGTGCGAAATGTTCAAGCGCAACGCTTTCTTGCCACCAAATGCAGCCATCTCTTCCTACTCGATGCGGACTGTGTACCGGTGCAAGGGACTATTCAGCGCCTACTATCACATGACCTGCCTATCGTGAGTGCCCCTCACCCGACGCTGAAGGGGCCTGACCGCGTATTGATGGCACTGACAGCGAGCAATGGCGCTTACACGGAACACCGGCCTCAACAGGGCCTACAGATGGTGGATGCCGTCGGCAGTTCGGGACTTCTCATTGAACGAAGCGTATTTGAGAAGCTGCCTCGTCCATGGTTCCGTTGTCAATACGACGAGGATGGATTGTTATACCGAACCGAGGACTTCTACTTCTGCGAACGAGCAAAGGAGCATGGCTACGACATCTGGGCGGATTACGAGCTCGTGCAGGCGCACATCAAAGCAATGGCTGTCTAATGGCGAACGTCATCTCGGGAGACCACGTAGCAGACAAGCACTACCTACACTCAGGATTCTCCGCATCAATCACGAGTAGCTACGCATCTCCTGACTCGCTGACACTAGGTATAACTTGGGACGGCACGAATGTCCTCTCAGCAGATAACGTAGCTAAGCACTACCTCCACTCAGGATTCTCGGCATCAATTACGAGCAGCTACGCATCAGTGGCAAGCCCGACAGGTATTTCCTGGGACAGCGTGAATGTAGTCTCAGCAACGTCTCTAAAACACTATCTCCATTCCGGCTTCTCGGCGACAATCACCAGTAGCTATTCATCTCCTAGCAGCAACTCTCTTGGTATCACTTGGGATGACACGAACGTCATCTCAGCAGATGCCGCGGCAGACAAGCACTATCTCCATTCAGGATTTTCAGCAAGCATCACGAGCAGTTACGCCGCCCCTGCTGCCGACTCGTGGGGTATTAGCTGGGATGGAACGAACGTTGTCTCGGTGGATATTGTTGCAGACAAGCACTACCTCCACTCAGGATTCTCGGCATCAATCACGAGTAGCTACACTGCTCAGGGCAATCCGACGGGTATTACATGGGACGGGCGTTATGCGGCGGTGGCCGCCCTCGCAGCACAGCGCCTAAAGGTTGGGCATGGGCGGTAAGAGGGCACAGTCTGCTATAATGTAACCATGGGCAAACCAAGCTACTTCCGCAAGATACTTATCTCTATCGACCAACTCTTCAATACAATCCTGGGGGGTTGGCCGGATGAGACGATTTCCTCGCGCCTAGGAAAGAAGGCACGCGAGGGGAACCCCTGGGCGAAGTATGCGTGCTGGCTCATCGGTAAGGTCTTCTTCCACAACACCCGCCACTGCTCTGAGGCGATAGAGGAGGATGAAGGTGACTAGTACAGAAGCGCGTTTAGATACCATTGACGACGCCCTCGACCAGGTATTCGACAAGGTTGAACACCTAGCTGACTGGACCCACACGCACGATGAGGAGCACGTCAACGAGGACAAGCGAATGAACCTTCTCCTCACTCAGCTAACAGAGCATGACACCAACCACCACGGGCGGGCTTCAACTATCAAGCAGAGCGGATGGGTTGCAGGCGCCCTGACTATAGTCTACGTGGTCGCCGAACTTCTCCGGCAGTTCCTAATCTAGTCGACCGTTTCCCCCACCGGAGGCCCCTCTTCCTCAGTTTCGCCCTCCTCCTCCGAGTTCGTAGGAAGCAGGTGCACCAACTCTTGCTCGAGGGTCTCAGCCCGCTCTTTCCAGTAGTCCCGCTCTAGGGTTAAGGCTCCTATACGGGCCATGAGGTCCTGGTTGGTAATCCGGGGCACCGCCCCTCCCATTTTTGTTAGCACTGCCTTTGCCCTCGCCGCGACGTTCGTGGCCTTGGATAGGGTTCGTGCAGCCATCCGCTCTGTAGCGCGCTTAGACCTGTCGCTATTCGGTTTCTTCTGGCTCATTCGATACCTCCATCTTTCTGTTGTCTTCTCCGATGTCCTCATTCTCGTAGACCATGAGGGTGAATGCCTGCCACGCGACGTGAGCCATGTGGGGCAGGCCGGAATCTGGGTCAATGGACTCCCCCGCCCTATATGCCTCCACATGCCGCATGAGGGCCGCCAGAATGCGTCTGTAGGTCATTCCCCTCAGGTAATTCACATCGCCGTACTTTGCGGCGCCATGGGTGTAGACCTTAGCGAGCTGCTCCAGGGCGTACGGTGGGATAAGGTCAAAGCGCAACTTTTCGGAGTCGAACTTAAAACCACTCTTCGCTTCTTCTCTGTGCGCTCCGGGACAGTCATCTCCAACGTAGTGGGTCTCTCCCTGGTTAGGGGGATGGCAGACGTCACAGCCGCCTCTTCGCGCTGGAACGCCACAGCAGCCTACTGTGTCGTCATCGCAGTCTGTACAGTGTCGATTGGCGCCCATCTACTCCCCTCCCCCGATACGAAGCTCGGCTTCGAGTTGGTCTAACAAGTCTGCCATCCTACCTATATGCTCCGGGGAGAACCTATCTATTATCGAGCCGGAGGTGTTGTGCTGCTGAATATGGATGGCCAGCGCGTTCTGGGCAGCGGTGGCTGCCTCTCTCAACTTCGAGATTCGGGCAGTAGTCGATACGGCGCCGGCCGCATGGTAGCCGCGGTGGAGGAGCTGGTGCAGTGTCACCGGCCCATCGCTGCCATAGATGGGGACGTTCATCGTCAGGAGCTCCCCCATGATACTCTGGACGGACTGGGTCGGCTCTCCGAATGTCTGGCCATAGACGAGCTCAGGGTTCACGATGGTATTACGGTCGACGAACTGCCCACAGATGTGAGTGCCACCAGACCACTGCTCCATGAACACCTGGTCATCCTGCCACCCGCCGTAGCGTAACGTCGGGTAGTCGAAGTCTGGGTGCTTGTCCCATATAGCGTTCCATAGAGGAGTACCACGGTCAGATACGGCCGAGGAGTTACCGGGTATGACGTAATTCCTCCAGGCGTTGTAGCTTGTGTATAGGACAGCCCTCTTGCCCAGCTCCTCTACCCAGTCGATGGCCTGAAGGATGTTGGGGATGGCAATACCGCGTAGTTCGACATCGACGGCTACGAAATCAAGTGCGTCCCATAAGTCGTTAGGCACCCCGGCGCGTCCGGAGTCAATATGGTAGGCCCCCCCATAAACGTCATTCAGGCTGATATAGCCGGCTATGGAGAGCCCAGCCTCCTGTGCTGTGCGAAGGCTAAGGACTCGAGGCCCCGGCTGCTCTGTCGCCGTCCATAGGCACTGTACGTAGACAGGCCAGCGCGCACTCTTGAGGCACTGCGCCTCCTCAAGTGTCAGTTGGTCAAAGCTAGCATCGACCGCTCGTGTGGGTAGTGGCATTACTGGGTTACCTCCTCAGGGTATACATCTCCATTGTCTAAGATTTTGCGGTCTTCGTAGGGCGCCGTCACACGCCGGTTGAACTCTGTCAGAGCCCCCATCAGGGCACCATTGATGTCGTTGATGGTCTGGTAGCAGAGGCCTTGCATAGCTAGGTAGGCCAATACTACCCGAGTGAGCGAATAGTTCAATTCTCCGGGTCGTATGGGGGGCAGTCTCCCATCTAACCGCTCTCGTGTTTGTAGGTCAATGTATGGCATTACACCGTCTCCTGCCTCGGCACCATCATGTAGGTGTCGATGAACTCTAGTGCCCCCTCGAGTGAGTCGGCAATGTAGGTCGAGATGCTGGCGACAAAGGCGTTCTTCCGCCCCTGCTTCCCCGCATCGATGCTAATGATGGGGATACCCAGCGCCCAGGCAAGACCCACCTCAATACACGACCCGTAGGAGGCCACGTCCGCGGTGAGCCATAGGAGCATGTCACTTATTTCAATACCATGCTTGTCCTTGAGGCAGATGGTATTGAGGGTCAGCTCGCTTTGGTCGTCTTGGATGTTCCGGCGCCGCTTCAGGGAGTCGTACTCGCCGGCGAGAGGGTCAATGGCGGCCCAGCCATACTCTGCGAGGGCGGCCGTTGCCTCCTCCCGCTCCTCCCGCATCTCCTTAGTAGAGCGCCCAGTCACCGAGCCACATAGATAGATTCGTAGGCTCACAGAGTTCTCCTTAGGAGCTGGAAGACGAAGATAGCGGCCGTGGCCCCGAAGGAACCAACAGCGCCCAGGAAGATAGACTCCTTGATGAGGTCAATCATCAGGGGCCTCCTTTACGCGAATTGCCTTTAGATTTTTCTTCCTTTTACTTACCGGCCATGTGATAGAGACCCCTATTTGGCCGTAATTGTCATTGGAGTCGGCATGTCCTGTAATGGCGAAGTTATGCGCGTATATACCCCAGGAGCGACGGGAGCCACCGTTACTGGAGAAAATACGGGGGCCTCTATGGGGGCCGGTTCTACGTAAGGCTTCCCCCTGGGCTTTCCGATATTCATTCGTCTCCTCCTCTGATAATGGGGGCATTCCTGCCTTTACGGGTACCTCGTACCTGTTCTTCAGCGCGTCTATAAGACTCTTGGCGGGAATTATCGAAGCCACGTAGTTCTTTCTTGCTGACGGGTTTATCTTGTCGAAAATGTGGACGCACTGTAGTACAATAGTCGGCACTTCTGCTGAGCTATTCCACGCTATATAGTCGGTACATTCTCTACGGCAAGTATCAAAATCAAGCCATAAGGACTCTATTCGGGCATGCTGAACCCGCCATCCCTCTTCATAAGGGCGTATGGCGCCCCATAGAGTAGTGGAGGCATAGATACTACCAGTTCTCTCTGCTTGTAGGGAAAGTACGTTACGAGCAGCGTAGATGCCACATCCACAATTAGTTTGAGGAGCAAGTAAGTGCTTCTCTGCTCTTTTTCTCGTATCTGATAGGTACTCATTGACGAGAGGAAGAGAAATACGGCCTTCATCATCGCGCCAGCATTGTGAATGTAAAGCCCTTCCAGGTATCCAGCACTCAGCCGTGAGCTCTCGCTGTATCCAATCCGACCAGATTCCTTGTAGTACTATTTTATCGTCGGCGTCCTTACAAACGGAAAATGCTCGCCAGCCGGTAATCATTGATGCACCTCCTAGTACATACAACGGCTCGAAGCCGAAAGTGTTACACCTAGCGCTTAATGATGTTGATGTCCCTCACTTCTTCTGCGGAAGCCAGATGGATTCGGTGGCGGTGGGTAATGCCCTTATCTGGGTGAACGAAGAACATCTCTTGACTCGGGCGGTTGGCCCGCGGCCGGCGCATCTTTAGGGCCAGTAGGGACGGGCCAACGAAGCAGCCGTTGCTGATAACGTCGCCATCAATCTCTTCCTCGCGCTCTGAGGCGGTGTGGTGGTGACCCAACACCATGTAGTTGAGAACCTGGCCTACGATAGAGTTCATAGCCAACTTGTTCTCTACTACTCCAGTGTAGGTGGCGTGTAGGTTCACCCCATCTCCATGGCGGAGGTAGAAAGAGTAGCCAAGAATGTCCACTATCTGGAAGAAGGAGGGACTGATGTCGAACGTGAACTTGCCCGGCGCCGCCAACTCGCAGCGGGCGGCGATAGTCTGCCACGCCATAAGCTCGATGTTGTCCGGGTCGAACGCATCCTTCTTACTGCCAGACATACGGCCGTGGTTACCAAACACCTTATACACATGAATCTTCTCGAACCGGGACTGGAGAGAGACGAGGACGTCAGTCATGTCGGCGACGAAACCAAGGAACTGGAAGTATGGGGACAACTCCATCTCCATCGCCTGGGTGCCATACATATGGCCGTTGCCCTCCATGTCGTCGCCAAGGGCGAGGATGTGGAGAACAGGGACGTCTAGAGTCGTTTGCATCATTTGCGTGAAACGTAACACTCCGTCCCGCCAGTCGGTTAGGCGGTAGCGGGCGGTGGCGACGTCGTAACCACCGATACCCCCAGTCACCTCTGGGTCTACCTTACTTCCAAAGTGGTAGTCAGAGAAGCAGGCAATCGCGTGCTGTGCTGTCTTGAACCCCATATCCTCCACCTTAGTAGCGAGAATCTTGGCGGGTACAGGGGGTAGGGGGACGCGCTCTGTGAGGAGCTTCGAGGCCCTCTCCTCGAACTCCTCGGTGGTCATGCCCTGCTCGACCTTGGCTGTAGTGGTCTTGTTCGTCGGGGCGTTCCTATTGGCGTAGGCAAGCTGGGCCGCACGTATGCGGCACTTGTCGCTACAGTATATTGACTTCTCTCGGGTGGGCGTGGAACACTTGGTGTAGGCGCACTTAGCTTTAACCATGCTATTCATTATACCCTTTCATACCGGGAAGAAGCAAGTCTGAACCCGGGCTCTTAGGTACGACTATACCGCTTTCTGTTGTCTTATCGCCAATGAGGGGCTCGTATCGCGGCACTAGGTCTATGTCGATAGCGTTGGGCGTGTCCTCAGCCGGCTTGATACTGAGGCCGAGGCCCCGCGCTATCACGTCGATGAGTGCCCGCCGTACGTCGTCAGGCAGGCTGTTCAGTGCATCGCCCCAATAGCCAACCATCAAGCGCATGTTCTGGTGTGTGAGGGCCAGGAGACTGTCTCTCATCGCCAGCGCCCACGCCTGGAACTCAGTCTCGGCCTTGACCTCTAGCACCTTGTCCATGTGCGGGTGCCAGGATGTTGCTGGGATGTGCATTGTGACCTTGATGGTCGCCTGTTTGTTCTCACACTTTTTCGTCATAGCTATCCCTCAGCCCCGTCGCGCAGTGCGGTAAACTGTAGGCGTAGGTCAGTGATACACTGACTGCAAATCAGTAGTCTTGTCTCCGGCAACTTCACTACAAGCCGCCCACGGGCACAAAAATCACAGACTGGTGGTGTGGCTTTCATTACTGTTCCTCCTCCAAGAACTCTATTTCGTCTCGGTAAAATCGCCAGTGGGTGCCATCCTTAAACTCTACCACCACCAGCTCAAGGGTAGTATTGATGCGCTCGTGGTTAATCACTTTACCGATAGCCCCGACCTTCACGGCCCGGTAGGGAGACCCTTTGACTAGTACTCGGGCCATCGTATCCATACTAATTCATGAAGAGAGTGCTGGGTAGGGTAGCACGGTCAGACCCTACTACGCCCCATAGCAGCGCGTAAACATGGGCCGGAGTGTCCACGGAGGGAGACAGGGACTTCCCAGGATGGGCGCTCCCCTCGACTAAAGCCCGTACCTCGTAGGGTAAGAGGGGGGAAGGCGCGTCCTCGCCTGGGGCAACAGCAGAGAGGCGGGGGATGCTGACATGCTCCAAGTCGCATTCCTGGCATGTGTGGATGGGGTAGAGCTCCTGAAATCTACTCACGGGCATCGTACTTATCTCGCGTTAATAAGTTCACCAACATCTGTTGAAGCCGGGAGTTCTGCTCTCTGAGCATATCGATAACCGCCCAATGCCTAGGGAAGAGTCTCCGCGCAATGCGTTCTGTTATACTCACGGCAACTCCTTTGGCAGGAACTCCTCGAGCCACTGGTACTTTTGGCGGCAGTTGGGACAGGCCAAAATCACAACCTTCTCCTCTTCAAGTTCCTTCTGTCGGGTCTTGTCTATGTCGTCTCTATTCACTAACGACACCCGGGGCTGGTTCATTACATCCCAAGAGGACATAGACCCTACGGCTCGGAGCTGTGTGCCGCATCGCTCGCAGTCCATAGCCACCGGCGTGCTATCCTTCAGCAAGTCCCGTTGGTCGGGGTCGGCCTCCTCGCCCTCGAACTCAATGTTCAGGTATTTCCATCCACTCTCTTCCTCGAGGTAGCCGGGTTCGTGTCCCTCCTTAAACTTGAAGTGCTTATCGATAGCACGGGGGTCTATGCCGGACTTCTTCTGGCGGTTGTAATCTGCCCAGTTCCTTTCAATCTCCTCCTCGCTCATATCAGCAGGAGCGGGCGCTTCAAAGTGCGAAGGATGGCATGAGCCCCCCGCTATCGGGGACATGTACGCTAGCATAGCTAGGTCGCGTTTCGACGTGAGGTAGGGTTGTATCTGCGCACATATCCCTCGCACAAGTTCCTTGTACTGCACCACCCACTGCCAGCTAGGTTTCTTAGCGAACGCTTGTGCGCCGTTAGGACTTACGTAGTCAGGACGTGGCTCGCGGTAGTACACCGTCCCACACCCAGTCAGGCGGAGCATAGTGGCGATGGTCTCCACGTCGGTGGAGTAGAAGTCTACCCCCATAGGTGAGATTTGGTCGACATCATCGAGGCGGTCTCGAGTGTGTGCTCCTATGGGTACCCAAACGCCTGGTTTGAGGCGGCCGCGCAGTCTAATGGAACCTTCCCCTTCTATCATAGCGCCTACCCAGGCTGCCTCTACATCGGACATGGTGCGAACGGTTTGGTCGGTGCGTTTACCTTTGTACATATTGGCAGTGTACCCTACACACTTGGTGTCTGTCAAGAGTATGACAGGTCAAGCTACCGATACCTCCACTATCGTTAGAGGGAAGCATTCTAGGGGGCCTTCAAAAGACACCATACCCTTGTCTGAAAATATCGCGCGTACATGTGTACACGGACAGAGTGGGTGATTGGGTGAGAAGACGTTGGTGTGTCTAAAAGGTCTGTCCCAACTAGGGCTTGTGTGCTCAATAGTTACCAGGCCTATAGGGATGTTCCCGCTCATTCCACGCTCACCTTAGGCTCCAGACCTATATCGCCAAGGGGATGGTTCAGAGCCCCAAGCTCCTTGACCTTCTCCTCCCACTCCATCGGCTCCGCCTCAGTATACCCAACAATACTTGCCCGGAGCCAGCGGTTGTAGCGCGTCCCCCCTTCTGACTCTAGCCAGTGAGCCGTACTCCCCATGTTGATGAGTGAGACGACTGCAACGTCTAGTAGGTCATCAACTGAGCCCATGAGGGCAAAATGTAGGAGTTCGGGCGCTGGTAGCCCCCAGGGGGAACGTCTCCCGTAGAGCGTTGCTGACCGCCGGGCGAGCGTATACTGGTCAGTCAAACGTATGATGCCAAGGCGTAGGTTAGGTAGCTTCTTGTCTATATGCTGCGCCTTGATAAGCTGGGGGCTCTCCGGCATCGCGGCCGCCCAGTCAGGGTACAGCCAGCTTAGAAGAGCTTCGTCCTCGCCACATACCATCCACAGTAAGAAGGAGTTGGCCTCCTTAGAGCTGAGCTCCAGATAGCTGCTAAACTCGGCAAGTGGGCTCCTGCCCCCTCGCAACCACCCGGAAATTGTGGGGTCCTTGGTGTAGTACGCGAGAACCTTGAATAGGAGCCAGTCGTAGGTTAGCTTCCATCGTGTACCCTCCAAGACCTTAGCTTTAGGGAATGTCTCATGGTGCCGTACCACGGGGAGCCCCACTTTCCGATAGAAGCTGGGGGCTTCCAGGGCTAGGCCCGGCCCGAGGACAGCGCAGTCTAGTGCGTCTTTGAGGGGGGATAAACCCCGGGCAACAGGACGTCCTGTGGTGTACTCCAGCACAGTCATGTCGTGGATGATGTTAGGTAGTATTGGATTGAGGTTGTCGTCGGGCGCCTCATCAAACCAAGAGCTTAGGCCGCGGATGAGCTCCCCCGTGTCTCGAGTAACAAGTGCCGGCGCCACTCGCTCCGCCTTCAGCGCCCGTTCGATGATACCCCGGATGGGGCCTGTGTACTCATTCTTCGTTACGAACCAGCCTTGAGCCTTAATAGCTAGTGCTATCTCGTTGGCAGTAGCGGAGATGCCTACGGGGGTCTTCTCTACTTCTGACCCCATCTGTAGTAGCCACTCCCCCAGTGCCCCCATACCCTCCGCATCGTCGACGATGCGATAAGGCCACTCCCCTAATCGCCCTTCGGCCGGCCCACTGCCCTGGTCGGACGGTACTGCTCGTACAGACCCCGCCACTCCTTCGTCTGTTTGGGCGTCAGCAGCCGTTCGTTGGTCTTCTCCTCTATTAGGGCGCTCAGGGCCGTCAGGTTCGCTAGCATCACTAGGAACTTCTGGAGTAGCCACGGGACGTCGTACTCCTCCTTCTTCTGGTAGTTGTTCCGTGCCCAATTCAGACGGGAGTTCCACGTCGGCCAGATCTCCGCGGGTCTTTCTTCGTTTCCGTTTTGCCATGACATGACTACTCCCTAGGCTTAGGCCTGTGCCGCTGGAATCTTACGGAAGGCGAAGCCTCCCCTTTTCACGAGTGCGCTGAATGCACTACCAATGGAGTCAGCAAACAGGACGTCCAGAACGACCTCATTTGATACGCCATCGTACTCGTAGAAGCTATCCTCTCCAAACTGGACGACTAGCCTGCCGGTCTCCCGTTCAAACTTGATTGCGGTCATTGCCGCCGATACTACCGGTACGAACTTTGCCATGGTGGATTACACCTCCTTCAGTATGTACAACGTTCTTAAACCCACTGTATATCACTCTACATTGTTTCTTTCTTCACATCAAGTATCTCGCCCTCGATTATTTCAGAGCCGTCATACATCTTCAAGCCTTCGAGCATACCCATACTCTCAAGCTCCTTACGCTGTTGAACACTGACGTCCAAGCCACGGCGCAACTTCTCTAGGGCGATACGCTGGCCAGCCGATAGGTGAGTGATATTGACGTCGCCCTCTATCTTGCGGATGTCCTTGAGATGCCCAGCCGCCTTCATCAGGTCGGCCCACATGCGCGCCCGTACCGTATCGTTGGTAGTATTAACGTAGATGGTATCCTTGTGGCTACATTTGGAACAGATATTTGTGACTTTGATGGTCTTGTTGGCCTCGAGAAGTTCCATGGCTATGTCGGGGAGGCGCTCCTGCAACTCCGTAAATCTTGCCGCGGTTGCGTCATGAGCGCTCTGAAAGAACTCCTCGTGTGCCCGAAGGAAGGCGGGGTCGTCTCGCAGCCACCTAGTTACCTGCGCCGACTTAATGCCCACGCCATCGCAAGCATCCCTCTTAGAGCCGTTACGTGATAGAAGGTCGAAGTATCGCCGCTGGGTGGGGAGTAGCCCGTCTTCTCCTCGAGCGCGGGGCCTCCCTATTAGCGCTCTGTCGTTGTTCATGGAGACGTCCCTCGAAAAAGAGATGATATAAGTCTCGGTACTTGACCGGTACCGCCGCAGGTAGGGCACTTCGCCCAGTTTCTGCAAAGGGGACTTGGGCAAGGAACCATAATAGGAGGCCGTCTAAGTGTACCCTCATTCATCTTAGTTCCTTCCGGGGCGGACCCACTGGGCGAGAGTACAGAACTTTGCCCAGATGCGCCGCTTAAGAGACATGGATTCTTGGTGCCGTACCTTATCGCACCATACGCAGGGGATATTGCGGTAAGTCCTCATAAGAGGTTCCTCTCATTCTATCGTCCTTTCCCTCGCTTGTCAAACCGACTTCAGGCTACCGAAGGACTGACCAATTTGCACATCGACGGGTATCTGCCACCCCAGCTTCTCCCCATTTGTCAGCACGGTGTTCATTGCTATGTCCTGCCATAGCTCTTTCACTGTGACGGCCGCTTCCTCTAACCGGTCTAGTGGGGCGTACATTGCCAGGCTGTCGTGCATCTCCATGATAGGCTCGACCCAGGAGGATAGCTCCCGCTCAGTAGCGATGTGGGCTAAGGAGTGTAGGTCGTGGGCTCCTGACTGCACGGGCATGTTGAACCCCTGACGGACGACGCCCTCTAGGTCCCCCCGGTACCGCAGGGCTTTGAGGATGGGCACCTCAAGGAATTGCCGGCGCCGGCCAAACTTGTTGCCGATAGACCCCCGCTGGAACATCTCCTCCCGAACGCGAAGGAAGAAGGGCGCCATGTTTGGAAAGATGTACTGGATGTAGTGCGCGAGGAGTGGAGCAGCCTCTTGTACCGAGCACCCAAGGCGTTGTGCCGCGCCCTCTTCAGTCAGGCCATAGTTCATACCGAAGACAAACGTCTTACCGCGGTCACGAATCGTCTTGTACTTAGTCTTCCACTCCTCGAGAGAGAGGCCGTCGTCTACGATGTCGGCGGGGAACCTGCTGGAAACTCCCAGCTTACATAGCTCTCGAGCAACGTGAGCATGGATGTCGGCCCCACTCAACAGAAGATTGAGGAGCACCTCATCCCCAGTCTCGTAGGCCATGACCCAGACCTCGGCCTGGCTCCAGTCAGCATTTATCATCCCAAAACCAGGAGGCGAACCGAACATATCCCGGACGGCATCGTCCGAGTCAATCCCATACTTCTCGTCGTGGATAGAGATGTCCTTAGGGGGGTTCATGAGGTTAGGATACTCGCAGGAGAAGCGTCCTGTTGCTGCTCGAGCGGAGTTCCAGCGGGCGTGAATGCGGCCGTCCTCCCGGATGTGGAACCGGAAACCGCCGTCCTTTCCCCCGTCCATGTAGGTACCCGAGAACTTCTCAAGGTGGCGAATGTCGACGAGAATGGGTAGTCCCTCATGTTGTACCCGCTCATTCAGCTCTTTCAATTCGTCGGCGCCCGTCTTCGCGTGTTGGGATGAGCACGGCGCCTGTGCCTTTTTACACTTCTGGCACTCCTTACGCGCACTGTCTATAGGGGTGGCGGTAAGTGGTAGCCCCCACTCCTCGAAGACGAGCTTCTGCACAGTCTGGTAGTAAGAAGGCTTCTCTACCTCACGGCCTACGAACTCGTTCAGCCTCTCCTTCTCCGTATCTAAGCGGTCTCGGTAGTAGAGGCAGAGTTTGTCGAAGTGCTCTTGGTCTATGTATACTCCCCGCTCCTCTAGCTTTGTGGCGCAGCGAATGAGAGGGATGCTGATATTATCGTAGACCCACAAGGACTTTTCTTCTTCTACCTGTGAGTGGAGGATGGGAACTAGGGTCTGTACTACGTCGACGTCGGCGCCGGCGTACTCCCATAGTTCCTTGTCCGGGACTTCCCACATTTTCGATTTCATGGATTTCAGCCCAGCCTCGTAGTACGGTATGTCCGTATGAAGTGCCGTTAGGAGGGTGAGGTTGGCTGGAGTAGACTCTGACATGAGCGTCGATAGAAGACGGGTGTCCTGCTGGACATTGTTGACGTGGAACCCAAAGGCGGTAGAGACAGTGACCACCTTCTCGTCGACGCTACGCTCCAACATCCTGAGGTCGAAACCAATGTTCTGCCCGGCCTTTGGCTTATCCGAGCGGAGGATTTCGTCGAGGATTTCTATCACCTCGGGTAGTTCGGTATCCAAGTCCCAGTAGGGTACTGGGCACCACTCTGTCTCAGGAACCTCCTTACGATTCTTCCCCCGCCCCTTCATTTTCATGACTGTGCACTCGCCGCGGTGAAGGATAGGGACAGCGTACCCTATGCCCTCATCGGCTGTGAGACTTACGCAGAGCAGCTCTGAGTCCATCCAGCTTAACCCCGTCGTCTCAGTATCAACAGAGATGATGGAAACGTCAGGCCCTAACAGGTAGTCTCGCAGGGCTCGAAGGTCTTCTAGGGTCGTGATGCCTGCGTATGAGCCGTACTTCTCGGCGACGCCTCCCTGCTCCATGATGCGCTTGGCCTTGCGGAAGTGTGCTAGCACCAAGGCCGCCTCATCCCAGTGCCCACGAGAAATATAACTGGGGTGGTAGGTTGGAATCACAGGTATGCCCGGGAGCTCATCGTTATAGAGGGTGAAGCCCATCACCTCCCGTACGCCGACCCCCGGTTTGTACAGGGAGCGGATAGCCGGGCCTCCAAGGGCGACGATGACTGAGGGGTTGACGGCCCGCAACTCCTCTATGAGGTAGTCATGGCAGGCGTCTATCTCTGAAGGCTTCGGGTTTCGCTCGCCCCAGCAGCGCGTGGCGTTTGTGTAGTAGGATAGATGCTGGTTGATACCGGCCGCCCACTCCATGATGCGGAGTACACGGCCCGCCTTACCCACAAAGGGGCGCCCCTTCTGATTCTCGAAGGCACCTGGGCCCTCACCAACGAAGGCTATCTTAGCGTGTGTTGGCCCTGTGCCGTTGACCACACACTTCCGCCCTTGAAGAGCTGGGCAGCGGCTACAGTCCTTAGGAGGAGGCATTAGGTATGAGCCCTTGACAGGACAGTGATTTGTACGGTACTATGGGTGTATGGAGAACCCACGAGACCGGCGACGTAAACGCCTTCAAGCAGAGGGTTTGTGTGTATCGTGCGGCGCAGAACCCGTAGTGCCTGGGAGAAAATGGTATGGGGTAAAATGCCAGCAGGCCAGAACCGACACACATATGAAGAAATGGTATCAGCGAAAAGCTGATGGTTTGTGCGTTTACTGCGGCGTAGCCGCGCCGGTCGAGGGGAAGCTCCCCTGTGCCCCCTGCCTGAGGGCGCAGAATAGCCGCTCTAAGAAAAGCAAAGAGGCGCTTCGTCAGGAGATGTTTAGTCACTACGGTTGGGTTTGTACCTGCTGTAAGGAGCCCCGACAAGAGTTTCTGGCTCTTGACCATATAGATGGTAGCGGGGCACAGCAACGCAGGGAGCACCCTACCCGAAAGAGCCCCGGCCTTTATAGCTACTTGAGGACACAGGGGTGGCCGGCTGGGTTTCGGACTCTTTGTCATAACTGTAACTTCAGTTTGGGGGCACATGGCTATTGCCCTCACGATAACGAATGAAGTCCCCGACTTCTAATACGACAAATGTTTGGGCTCCATGACCGCGGCCAGGCTTTGTTCGTATGACTAGCAAGGGCAGGTCATCTGTCCCTTGCGCAGCCTCCTGAATCTGGCGCATTCCTTCGGTAATATAGGTGGATACACCCGACCGCTGTTTTACTTGCGCTACAAATCCAGGGCCTGCTACGTCCGCGTCTCCTTTTTTCTTCCACTCCCCAGCATGAAGACGCCGGCCGCCCAGGAGTAGAGCGACGTCCCGCTCTGCCTGTTTCGATTGCGCTACTGTACTACGCCTGCTCATAGCAACCCTCATCCTCTGGAGGTACTCTAAAGCCGCGTTGTTCGAGAAAGGCGAAGCATACTGCCGCTACTTGGATGGCTTCCTTCACCATTCCTTCCTCGTCCCTCTCGAGGATAGCCTCACAGAGCTCACCGTACTCCTCACCAAGAATGGTGGCCCAAAGCGTGTCATCTAAGTGGCGTTGGCTGCCCCACTTGATGTCTTGCCGCTGCCGTTCGGAGTAGACAGCGTGCGTAACTCCTTCAAAGGTAAAGTTCATGACCTATCCTCCGTTCCAGATTTCAGTGGGGTCAATGTCCCACCGGGGTTCACTAGATACGCCACGTCCGCGGCGTCGAGGACTTCATCCTCATGCGACGAAAATATCAGTTGGAAGCCTAGGCGCTCCGTTATCTCCTTCACCAGTTGGCAGAGAGCGGGGCGCTGTTCGGTAGCGACCATCGAAAATGGTTCATCGAGTGCCTCCAGCCGGCGCCACTCGGGGTGCTGCGATGTCGTCATGAAGTGGCGGAGTAGGTAGGCGAGGACCTGCACAACTGAACCCCCGGTGCCACCCTTGAGCCTCACACGCTTACCGTCCTTGACCAGTATGATGTCAAGGCTAGCCACTCCCCGCTTGATTGTGGACTCAAGGAGCACCTCGTACTCGGCGTCAGTGAAGACAGCGTTGATACCCTGCCCGCCTAAGGCGGCAAGGGCCTTCTCGTAGTGACCCCTCCAGGTTTTTTCTAGGGACTGGAGAACTATGAGGGCCTTTGCCTGCACGTCCTCCTGCTCGAGAGCCGCGGCCTTCTGGTTGTCCAGCTTAGCCTTCTGCCCTTCGAGGAGCTCGCCCTGACCCCGCCATCCAGCACACTGCCTCTGAAAGAAGTCGAGTTCGGTGCGTAGCTCAGCTACTTCACTCATTGCGGGGGATGTCTTTCTCCGTTGTGTCGGGGAGTCCACATCGTACGCCAGCTTTAATGAGCTTTCGTGCTTCGTCTGTCCTCCCCCATCGGCCGAATAGCAGGGAGGTACGTACTCCGAATGACTCGGCCCTCGTCTCTCTCACTGGTTGAGCTTCGACAATAAGACCGAAGTCATCTACGCTACGGTTCTGTAAGCTATCAAACGCCTGCCACTGGTCAGACGCCTCGACTATCTCGTCGATGTTCTTACTAGTTAGAAACCACTTCATCGCTCGGCGCCTCCTTCTTTAGTGCCTGTATCTCCTCCCGGACGGCCGTGACAGCGATGTCGACGTCCCCACGTATCTGGGTGGCGGCGCCGGTAAGGTCGCTAGGGTCTAGGCCCAGCTCAGTAGCCTCGGCCTCGAGCTTAGCCAGCTCCGTCTCCGCACTCTGCTGCTGACCCTCGAGACGGGCCAGGTCAGTGTGAGCTGAGGCAATATCCTTGCGGAGCTGGTCGACAGTTGGTATCGTGGGCATTATGATGCCTCCTTATCGCAGTTGTGTTCGCACCCACAGACTCGATTTGAATAGCTCAGACCGAAAGTAGCGCCGTCGCAATGACATGTGGGGCAGGTGTGTACTCTTGTTTCGGTGAACTTCTGGTCGTAGGTACAGTCGCCGCAGCAGTCGCCTTCGGCCTTGTGGCATACCGCGCAGCCGAAGCAGCTACCACAACCATCCCATCCAATGGCGTGGGGCATTAGGAAGCCTCCTCTAAGTGACGCTGCACCTCTGCCTTTACCTTTGGCTCGAGGTCTCCGAGCTCCGCCAGCAGCTCGGGTATGGACATCTGGTCTGCGCGTATACCCTGGCCCAGGAGCTCGACGAAGTTGCTTATCTCATCTGCATCCACGCCCTCTAGCTCCACAGTGTCGTCGGGGCTACGCCGGCCGAACACTTCAAGGGCGGGGAGGACATCGGGAAGAGGTACCTCCTCAACCGACACCCCATCCTTGTCCACACCTACTAACAAAACCTCTATGGTTCGGGCGTAGCTGGCCAGGTCTCGGCGTGTGCGGGCCACACTGCCAGGGTTGGCGAAGACGGTAGTACCCACCTGCACCACGCCCAGAGACTCGTGGATATGCCCAGATACCAGCAAATTGTAGTCCTCGAGGCCCGGTATCTGGCTGACGTCAACAGTGGGGTACTGGCGGCTATCGCCTGGTGCTACAAGGGAGCCGTGGGCCAGGCCAATGACCGGGGCCTTCTGCCCGCGTATCTTTTCGTGCTCCTCCTCAGTGAGGGCGTAGTAGGAGGGGTCAGTCACACCGGTGTGGACGCCTTCGGCAACAGCGTTGTAAGGCCGCGGGACAATCCAGAACTCAGGGTTACCGTCCTTCACCCCAAAGCCCTTCATCTCCATCAACAGTTCGATAGCCCCTGCCTTCTCCAGGGTTCCCAGAGGTTGCCGTGGGAGACTATCGATACCCTCGGGGCCGTAGTCATGGTTCCCTGGAACGACATAGACGGGGCAGGGGAAAGCCTTGAAGGCGCCGATGAGCCGTTGCACGAGACCATGGCTGACCCTATTGGGCTGCTTTACGTGGTAGATGTCACCTGTAAAGAAGGCATGTTCGACCTTGTGCTTCTTGCAGAGCGCGGTGATACTCTCTAGCTTACCCAGCATGGTCTCCATGTAGTCATCTACCCGACCGCTAGGGGCCTTGTCTGCAATGTGCAGGTCACCTGCAAAGAGGAGGTTCATCACCCCACCAACCTTGTCAGTGCCCAGAAGGCACTGCCGGCAAAGAGTCCCGCAAAGCTACCCCCAATAGCACGCTCCGTGATGTCCTTGAGATTGAGGTGTCCCCGCCATCGGAACGGCCCGAAGCGGCGCTCTGGGGGTATGTTAAATACGGAAGCTATGCCCTGACTGGTACATCTAGCGCACATTACGCACACTCCTTATGGTCAAGGAGACCACCACACTTCTCGCAGACACCGGCCTCTTCGCAGGCCGCCGCATATTGCTCCTCAAAGCTCTCTAATGCTGCCTTATTGTCGCTTATCCTGCCCTTCAGCTCGTCGACAGAGCGCTGGGCATCCGGTAGGCGTCGAGTGATTTCCTGCACACTGGCCGCTCTCTCTAGGCCCGCGGCCGCAAGGTCAAGCTGTTCCCTCAGCGGGGCAACGTCGACCGCCACGGCCCGGGAGCGTACCTCCGCTATCAGGTCATCAAGCTCCTGGGCCCGGCGGACGAGGGTCATACTGTCTTCGATTGTTTGGAGGTTCTCGGCTACTGTATCAGCTCGAGCCTCCAGTGCCTCGTAGTCTGGGATAGAGGCCAGGCCCGCCTCTACTCCATCGAGTTCTGATGATGCTGTCTCGGCCTCCCTGTGCGCCTGGTCACGTTCCTTCTTGCACGCCATTTGAGCAGTAACAACAGTATCAAGCCGTGTCGCCTTACCCAGGATACGAGCACGCTTGCTGCCTGTCTCATAGATAATAAAAGGGGCATCAAACTGGTCGGAAAGTTGTGGTGTAATGTCACTAGTAGCATCGATGTTGATAAGACCGACGCCGAGCACCGAGGCAATCTCCTCTGGTACATTACCTCCCGTCTTGGTGAACTCTTTCTCCCCAAGGCGATAGCAACCCCCCTGCTTCTGCTTCTTCCACCATTCGATAACCGTACCGTCCTCTAGGGTGAGAGCTACCTCTGTCTGTTTCTCCCCATGGCGAATATCCTCGTCGCTGGCATCATTCAAACAGAGGGCGCGGAAGGCCCGGAGTATGGCGCTTTTTCCCGCATCACCAGGCCCCACCAAAACTGTGAGATGGCCCAACTCAATAGTAGCGTCAGCTACAGATTGGAAGTTTTTGACTGTGAGTGACTTGACGGGCGAGTAGCTAGGCACTTGGGTGGCCCCCCTTCAAGATTTCCCCGAGGGCGTCTAGTATCTCAGGATGTTCCTCGAGCTGCGCCTCGAAGTCGTCGCGGCGGAAGGGTTTGTTCTTCTCCCCGAATCGATACCAGCCCCCCGAGTGGGTAATGGCGCCCCGCTCTTGCAGTACGTCTAGGGCAGACCCAAAGAAGTCGGGGCCAGTCGCATCATAGAAGTCAAACTGTCGGGAGAAATCCTTACGGGTACAGGTCTTACAGTCCGCCACGGTGCAGCCCGCTATCCGTGTATCAATCAGGGTGGCAAGGATGTGGTGACCAATAGGACTGGTTGGGTCATCCCCAAACTTAGTCTTCTCCTGAAGGCGGATGGTGGTCATGGCAGCGTGGCCCAACGGGTCTTCCCCCAACCAGCTAGGTGCAGGGGCGCCCCAGGCGCCCAGGTTAATCTTCTGGCGGGGCTGAGTGGTGACCACCAGGGCGATACGCTGCCGGTTCACAAGGTTGCTCATGACCCGAAGTTCTCGCTTGATGAGAATGGCCTGGGCGCCTAGCCCCTGCTTCTTACCCTCAACTTCCTTCGCCATGGGGGCTCCCGCTATGGAGTCCAGTACGATAACGATACTTTCATCGTCCGTAAACTCATTGCGTGCGGCATGAATCATTGCCTTCACTCCATCAAAGGCTTCCTCTAGCGTATCGGGTTGGGCAATGATGAGCTTATCGATGTTGACACCTAGCTTCTCCGCCCGGTCGAAGTTGAGCCGGCCTTCTGTGTCGAAGATAACGGCCTGGCCTCCCGTCGCCTGGGTCTCGGCCAGGATGTTCAGGCAGATGGTACTCTTCCCAGACCCGTAGGCTCCTATGAAGAGCGTGATGCCCCCCATAGGGATGCCCGGCTTACCAATGAGGTAGTCCAGGGTCGGGTTCCTCGTACTGACGTAACCTGTGGGTTCGGCGATGATAGGACCGTCCTTGCCCAACTGAACCGTCAGGTCAGCGTCCTCCTGGAGGCGTTTGACTACTGCCTTGGGGTCGGACACTGGCTACTCCTTAGCCTGGTTCTTACGAAGGCGGGCGATAGCGGCCGCCGGGTCACTCTTTGGGGGGATGGTCGAAGCACGGGCGTCGCCTTTTTCTTCCCCCTCATTGGAACCATCATCGATGACGGTGGACTCCGGCGGGGCTGACTCCGGCTCGCCGCCCTCCTCCTCTTCTTCCTCTGCACCACCAAAGCGGTTCTGTTCGACCGGCGCCGTTGCAGTCTCGGTAATCTGAGGGGCTGCTGGCGGTGGCGCGATTGCCACGGCTCCTGTGGCGCGGCCTTCGATAGTAGCCATCATCTCTGTGGGCTCGAGGATTGTCACGACCTCTGTGAGATTGACCAATCCTTCCTCAAGCAACTTGCTGGTGCCGGGGAATGGACTTGGGTCGGCGACAGAGAACTTGAGATGCTGCACCTCATAGTCCCCCGACGTCTCATCCTTGGCCTTAATGAGTAGGTCTCGGCCGGTCACGACATTCGAGATGTCCCCATACTTCCTGAAGAACTCGAACAGCGGGAGCTCACTCTCCTCGTCAGGGTCGTACTCAACACCTCGCCTACCGAGGAACTGAAGTTGGTTTAACCCCAGGAGATAGACCTTCGCCTCATCCTCGCCCTCTTTGATGACGAGCTCCCCCTTCTTGTCGATGTGTACGACGTTGAGGAACGTACGGATGGATGCGCGGAGCTGTCGTGACTCTGCCTCGGCGCCCGCGTCATGTAGCTCCCAGCGGAGAACACAGGCCGGGCACTCACCAATCTGGGCCTCCTTCAAGCACACCACTATGCGGTTGCTCGGGCCTAGGTAGTGGACGGGTACGATTTGGTAAGGGTTCTCCCACTCCGGGCGCTTCGGGCAGATGCGCCGGAAGTTGAGAATGTACTTCTTGGGGTCTGATTCCAGCTTATCCCAGGCCTTCCCGTCTGCCTGTAGCTCATTGATGAGCTTCTGGGTAGAATCCAAGTTTATCTCGGAATCCCATGCGCTCAGGTCGTTCACGACTTCTTGAGCCTTAGCCTTAGTTACCACTATGTGCCTCCTTCATTGCCTCTATTCCAAGTTGATGGGTGACAGGACGCGCAGATTGTATTGCGTCCAAAATGTTCGTGTCTGTGGCCGAGTCCGGGTCGACGCCATCGGGTAGGTTTGCTATCTTCACGTCCAACATCGCCTCACTGAGGGCCTTAGCGTCCTTAATTGCCGCATCGCGTCCAGCATCATCGGCGTCTCTAAGAAGTACAACGTATCGGGGCTTCAAACGTTTCACTAGATTGCGTTGCAGCTCTGTGACGTGTGCGCCCAACGTAGCTACTGCCTCACCGTACCCCGCCCTCCACATCCGCATCGCATCGAAGACACCCTCGACAAGTATGATGTCTTGCCAGCGGCTCCTATGAGTGATGAGCTGGTCGTAACCAAACAGCGCCCGCTCTGCCTGACTACCGGCCGGCATCAATACCTTCTTCTTCGCGTCGTTCAACCATGAGCGGGCGACGAAGGTGCGCATCGCGCCCTGTGTAAACACGGGAATGATAACCCTATGCTTGTAGTACCCCGTTAAGCAGAAGCCTATCCCCTCATACACCGCCCGAGTCAAGTCTACTCCCCGACTCTCAAGATACTGAGCCGCACTAGTGCCCCGACCAGCTAGGTCTGTGGTCAGCGGAAAGAACCCCTTAGGCAGGGAGACAGTCGCCGCCGGCGCCGGGCGGGAGACGATGAGACCAGGTACCTGCTTCTTCCCCGCCAGAAGGGACATCTCTGTGGGGTACGCCTCATTCGCCGGCATCTCGCAGACGTTGAGGAGGAGGTCACGGAGGCCACCACGTTCGTCACATTTGAAACACAACCACGCCCCTGTGTCCGCGGCGATGTAGAGCTTCCGCTCTTCGGAGAAGCATAGGGGGCAGGCAACTACCAGCTCCGTCTCGTTCTCCGCCAAGGCGACACTGAGGTCGTGGTCTTCTAGGATGTCAATGAGCGCCTTAGTGTTCATGTGACTCGATTTCCGTATCGTCGTTCATGCTCGTCTAGGTCGTACGCCATAAATATAGCGCACACTTGTTCGTAGCCTATAATAACAGGGTGCTGGTCTTTCAGACGCCCACAACACTTGCACCATTTGGCGTATCTCATTCGTTAAAGTCATCGAACGACGGGTTGTAGGTGAAGCCAGGCCAACCTCTATTTCCCCTCCCGAACTTCGTAGTGTACCGAGACCACTGCCCCTTCGACCCATGGACAGTATCTTTCAAAATCCATAGCTTAACTACCGGCCCCAACGGGTCATCGCGTTCGTCGGGGGTCTGACTCATACCAAGGCAGAGGTGCGCCTTCTGGGCTTTAGCGAATGCGTCACCAATGTACTTGAGGCTAATCTTGGCCTTCTCTACAGCATCCTTATTGAGCTGCACGGTTGTCCAGACAGGATAGCCTAGCCCCTGACAGACGTTGATACGAAGGTCTCGGTAGATTTCCTTGTACCCCTCGTAGGACTTAGAGTACTGACGGCTTGGGGACAGGTCATCGGCTGAGTCAAGTAGCACCAGGTCAATGTCCTCCGTCTCCAGCCGGCGCTCAAGGTCAGCGACAGTATGGATGTTGGAGCCATCATCGATGACAAGGGAGCCCTTGTCAATCTGCTTCTTCTCCCGGAAAGCCATCAAATCGTCGACGATAGTAGCTGGATTAAGTTCCTGCTTTGGTATCTCAAAGAGTCCGGTCAGGATACGCTCGGCGACTTGGGTCTTAGTCAACTCATACGTGAAGTACAGTACCCTCTTGTTGTGGAAGTAGGCCGATGCTGCGAGGTGGCAGAGGAGCATACTTTTTCCAAGATTAGTGTCGCCGGCCGCCAGAGCTAGTTCCCCCGGGTAGACCCCACCCTCCCAGGCCGCATCAATTCGTTCTATACCCGTAGGGCAGGCATCCTCCTCTGTAGGCCGAGCCGCCAGCAGCTCCCCGAGACGTTCGTCTGCCAGACTGACGGGAGGTTCTGCCTCCGCCTCTCCCGTCACCTCCCGTAGGTTAAGGAGCTCGGTGAATGCCGACGTCCGGTCGCCGGCGACAAGGGCAGACCGCGCCCGGTCTAGTGCCATGCCGATGTGATAGTCCTGTATCCACTCCTCGGCCGCGGCCCATGCTGACTCCCGGCTTGAGTCAGTGATAGGGTAGGCCGCTGCGATGTCGCTGTATATCTTGAGGTACTCTTCATGGAGGTCGGGGTCTTCTACCCCGCTGTCCACCCAGTAGAGAAAAGCCGGGTAGTCCATGAGCTTCTTGTACAGGTCCCAGTGCTCTAGGGCCGCGGCTAACAGGAACCTCAGCGGGCCCCGGGATAGGGAGGAGGGCACGAGGGTACTCCTCCACTTCTCCAGGAATGTGGAGTCGGAGAGTACTAGGCTCATCGTCCAGAAGAGGCCAGTTATGAGGATACCCCCGGGGCATCGGCGCAGTACCAGCCGTAGCCACAGTGTTGTGGATGCGCCTTGCTTCGCTGTCGTCGCATCATTACGCTCTCGCTTGGTGTGCCACATTTAGTACAGTTAGACACCTCCATAACAGCCCCACCTGTGTTAGGATAGTCAGTCATAGAGTGTTCGCTGCCATCGGGACATTTATAGTCTCGAACAGGTGTTTTCGGTGGCAGGTCAGGCGTTTCGTTTCGCTCTGTACACGCATGTACATGAGATTGTAGCGCGTAGGCGTCGGCTAGTTCCATTACGTCCCCCCTGCTACCAGTACCAGTAACTTTGGTCACCGTTCTGTCCAGCGCCGCCCGCGCCTCTTCAATCTTGCTCATCGCGCCTCCCCCAATAGGCTCCCGCCCGATTGCTTCAGCTTGATGGAGAAAAAAATTAGGGAAGATTCGTAGTCCGTCGTTCGGAACTCCTCGCCATGGTCTAGGCGGCAGGCACGGGCCTGAGCCTTCAACTCACGCACAGTGTACTTCTTAAGAAGCTGCCTCGCTACCCGCATCTCAATAGCTGTCCGTGTGAAGGGTACCCCCATCTTCTCGCACTCCCCCGCCCAGATGTCGAGGAACTGGAGGTGTGGGGGCTGCTCTCCGGCCCCAGCCTCCGCCACAGCGACGTCCTCGCGGACCCTAAGGCTGAAGCGATGGCCTCCGTCTGAGACAGTAAGCGTCTTCACACTAGCTCTTCTTAGCTGCCTTGCGTGGCGGAGCCTTCGCCTTTTGGTAGGGGCAGGTACTGTGCTTCTCCCAATCAGACATCTCGCCGCAGTCGGCGCAGTATATGTGACTGTGTTCCTCTATTGAAGCGGTGTAGATGTCATCACCAGAGTCTTCATCCGCCTCCTGGAAGTAGAGGTCGGATACCCGGAAGTGCCGCCTGTCCGAGGGGAAGGTATCCCCCTCGGCCTGGACGGTGAAGATGATGTCTGCCTCGGGCTTACATACCAGGCAGTAGCCCTCATTCCGCCGGTCGGTTACAACAGATACGACATCCCCTGTACGGTCTGTGTAGACCACCACCGTAGGTACACTCGTTAGATACTCGAGTAGGAAGAGACCGCCGCATCCTGCACAGGATTTACTAGGCGGGGGGGCCGCGATGCCAGTGGGGATGTCACGATAAGAACTCAATGGCTCCGTGATGACAGCTTTTCTCTTGAGTGGGTTTTTCACGATGCAGTCCTCCTGCTAGTCTCTCAATGCTTGTTCAGTGTACTGTATTTGAGGTCGTCGCGCAAGTACTGCGGCCACATCAAAATCTCACGCGCTAGGTTGGTCAGTTGTAGTCCGAGCATTAGATGAAAGTCTATAGAAACCCAGACTAGATAGCAAAAGGGTTCATGTTACCAGTCCTCGCTACACTCTTTGTCCCGATGATTCATCATGCAGTGGTCGGAGCAGATGGGCGTGCCACACAGACATTCGTCTCCGTCGTCCTGGTAGTACTCATCACCACACCACCCACAAAGCACTCTGATGTCCTCCTCTGCTCGATGCCATTGAAGTATAACCGTTGGCTCAAACAGGGCGCCAGGCTTATCCCGGCCGCTACAGCGAGCGAAGCCTTTCTCCTCTAGCGCCCTGAGGGTCACCAACGGCTCTTGTAGCTGGTAGGCAGTCTGCCCCCGCTTCCCGAGCTTGGCCAGTACACGCTTCTGTGCCTTTGTGAGCTGCATTAGTCCTCCTCCTCTATCCTCAACGTTGTAGCATGGAAAACATTACCCATAGCGTAGTCTCCTTGCTGCCTGGCGGAGGATGAGAGCCCCGGACAGTAGCATTGGCTTCTCATCCTCCCGAGCATGGTACTCACGGGCTCCAGCCCACACCTCTAGCGTAGTAGCTAGCTCATCTGATGTGAGGTCTCTACCAAGGCTGATGTGTGCGGCTTGGTCTAGGGTCAGCACAGTGGCTTGAGCACTCATGGGCAGCAGATGAGGGGGCAGTTGTCGCAGGCGGCGCAGCAGTGGTTGCAGCCCTCATACAGGCACAGCCAATCGTAAGGACATCCAAACAGGCGATGCCATAGTCTTCTCATCATACCTTCACCTCCAGTACTGCTGTTCCCTTCACGAATGCCTTAGGATGGAGTAACGCCCACCAACGCCTCCAAGCCCTGTTATGGCCCTTGCTAGGGCGAGACTGCACATCGTTTTGGGCCTGCTGCGGTGTAAGGACTTCTGACGTCTGGCTGTGCGGGGGTCAAAGTGTTTCATGGGGCCCCCCATACTAGGAACCCTGTTCCAAAGCCTAGTATCCACATGAATACGCCTAAGGTAAGGGTTAGCTGTCCGTCGTCGTCCATTCAGTCTCCCTCCTTGTCTAAGGCATTCTCGAATCTCTCTATCCATTCAGACATGAAGCGTTGGTGTTGGGCCAGGGCTTCAGTTAGGAATGAGCTGGAGTGACGCATAGTCTCGGCGGACGCCTGTATGGAGCTGGCGGCATTCCTAACCTGCTCTGCTCCAACTAGGTGAACGAAGTTCTCCATCTGTCCTCCTTTATCTGTTGTGGGTTACTCGTGGTTTCCCGCGTCTTTCTGAGCCTAATGACGAGTGAGTGACTGGGGGTTATAGGGCTACTATACAAGCTCTCTCACACTCAACACCCCCACTAAAGCAAAGTCACCCACAATATATTGTGGGTGACACCCTATTGTATGGTACACCCGTATTTCCTGCGCTCTGCTGTACGCATACGGTGGCAGTTGGAGCAGACTAGCTCGCATTTCTCGAGCTCCTCTGCTATCTCCTTCCAAGACGCTATGGGCAGCATCCTTCCGATTGCCTCTCGCTTTCCCCACATATGGTCGAAGTCGAATACCTCTGGGTAGCCTGGGAAGGTAGCCCCACAGTCTTTACAGGAGCCTCCCATTACTTCCACGGCCATTTTCTTTCGGCGCTGTCGTTTTTGAGTTAGGGTCTCTTCCATTATACGTTGGGCTCCGGCGTCCCTGTGTCCTCCGGTATGGTGGGGGGCTCTTCCGCCTCTACCTCTTCTGGCACCCACACGTCTACTGCGGCGAGGCGTTCCCCCGGAGCACTGGCCTTGATGCAGACAATACCGCCGGCGTCGATGACACCGCCCTTCTCCAACGCCTCATTGACGGCATCGGAGAGACCAGCGGCGCTGATGTCGCCGGCGAAAAAAATCTCAAGATTCAGCGTTTGGTCTACTGTCTGGACGTGCTTCATCGGTCTTTCCTTTCTCCTGACAGGCTGTGCAGAACAGCTTGCGTTCAACTAGGTGGCCCGGGCAGTCGGGAGAGCTCGGGCACCTCACGTACCCCTGACATGAGGGGTCTGTTAGCTCGTCTATGTTGGTGAGTTGCGTGCGCCAGTCCTTGAAGGTTGTTGGGCACTCATCTGCGGGGACGCCGCATGTTGAGCAGTAGGCGAGGAGCTCTTGTTGCTCTGTCATGCGTCACCTAGTACTGCTACATCCTTGCAGTTCTCGCAGGCATCTCGGTCGTCTAGGAACTCATCGGTATCCTCTGAGGTTACGTCATCGCTGAGTTCTACTAGCACGTAGCCTACCGGTAGATTGCATAGTGTGAGCGTCCGGTCGTACTGGTTTTCGGCCCAGTGTAGTGTACTCATTCAGGCGCCTCCAAGCATTCTATCCGACGCATTACCTCGGCCCACGCCGCCGTGAGAAACGGGCCTAGGACAAATGCGAAGACCCAGGCGACGGCCGGCAGCTCACTTGGTGCGACGATGAGGGCGGTGATGAGAGCCCCCCAGGTGACGACGAAGGCTATCTCTGTACCGAAGCATAGCCGGCACGACAGCCCGGCGTAGAAGAGTTTGAAGGCTGAGCCAGCGCCATTCCTGTACTTCTTGAAGAGACGATTTCGTAGAGGCTCAAACAGCGAGCCGTCGCTGATGACTCGGGTGAGCTGCCACGTCACCATGCCTAGGGCTAGAGTTCCGGCGAAGATAGCTACGAGGTGTTCAATCACCTGTTGGTACCTCCTCCTCTAGCGGTACGGGCTCGTACTCCTCGGCTAGCTCCTGCGCAATCATGTCGCCCCCCCAGTACACCTCTAAGCCTGCTTGGCGGGGCTCGCCCGGCACCTGGCGCAGGCGTCCCAGCATCGACTGGAACTCTGGTACGTACTCTGCTAGCACCCGGTCGCCTGTGATGTCGAACATCTCATCGTCGTCATCGGTGAAGTGGCGGGCGGTGAACCATTTGCAGCGGTAGTCCCCGTCTGTGTAGTAGAGGACGGCGACGCCCTGACTGCGCTTGCGCTCGACTTCCGATAGTGTTGGTTCGCCTAGTATCATGCTTCCCTCTCATCCTCTCGCCGGATTACCTTATGTTCGATGTAGGTCCAGATGACACTTCCGATGTTGTGCTCAAGGCAAAGGTCTACCAGAGTGCCTCCGCTGGTTTGTGTGATTATCTGGCAGCCGCATCTTGCCTTGCCGCTTGATTGCGGGAAGAAGATGGTGTTCATGGGCAAACCTCCTCAAACTCGACCTGACTACAAGTGTAGGCCGGCTGACTACTGTACGTTTTCAGTCGCTTCTTAGAGTGTCCCTCCAGGTACTTCCCTCTATCCATAAAGTCGAAGCAGAAAAGTCTCTCCTTACCCTCTGACAGCCTCATGCCTCTCCCGACTCTCTGAACAGTGAGGTGCGGGGCCTTACCTCCCCCCGCCATAATCAAGAAGGTTAGGGGCGGTATGTCAAGCCCTTCGTCGGCTATCTTGCTGATTACGAGGAGGTTCAGCTTTCCGGCTCGTACGTCATCGTACGCCTGCTGCCGCACTTTGGTTGACTGCTTCCCCGCGATGAATGGGCAGTCCAGCATCTTCGCCAGCTTCGTCCCGTGCTCCAGGCGTTCCACGAGGATGGCGACGGCGCCGCTCCTACTCTCGTTCAGGCGCCGGGCGAGGTCAACGATGTAGCTGTTGCGTACTGTGTTGCTAATGATACCATATTCGACGGCTTCCGGCCACTTCTTCCAGCTTATCCGGTTCTTTGGCATTGCTATCATGAAGACATCAACAGCCACTAGATGGCCTTGCTCGGCGAGCTCATCGGCTCCAACGTGGTGGATTGTGGGGCCGAGCCAGGAGCAGACTTTGAAGAATGTCTCAAGGTCTTCCTCCTTATACGGGGTCGCGCTGTAGCCGTAGCGCCATTTTGCAGACCAAAGGTTGGCCATCACCCGCTCGTAGCTCTTGGCGGGGAGGTGATGGGCCTCGTCAACGTGTACCTGCCCTATCTCCTCGCGTAGCCAGGTCTCGATGCCCTCTTTCCCCTTGAGGCGGCGGTAGAGGGTCTGGAAAGTGGCGACGGTGAGGACGCGGGGTTCCCACTTGCCGTCACCAATGACGCCTATGACGTCCTGTTTATCGAAGTCCTCTAGGCCGCGGCCTAAGCCTAGTGTTTTGATAGCACGGTCGGCTGTTTGAGTCATGAGGTCTTTCCGGTGTACCAGTATCAACCCCGGCAGACCAATGCGCCGCGCTAGTTCTAAGAGGACTTCCGTTTTGCCTGCCGCCGTTGGGTGCCATACCACGCCCCGCTCTCCCTGTTCCGCCTTTTCTATGGCCTCCGTCTGGTGTTGGCGGAACACTGTGCTGTTGTGGAGCCCGGCGAGACGGAAGTCCACGGTGGGAGCGGCCGGCCGCTCTTCTACCACCTCAACGTCGATTCCCTCCGCGTGGAGACGTGCGGCTAGCCAGGGAGTGAGGCCGGCGGCGAATCGGCCGCTCGGCGACATAATTTTTACCCAGCCGTCCCAGCCCCCGCGCTTGTATGCCCGCGTAAAAATGTATCCCTTCTGTCGATACGACAAGAGGGTACGGGCCTGATAGATATTTGGCCCCTCGAACCGGGCGTGAGTGTTGGTGACTGTGATGATGTTATGCGCCACTACCGCCCGCCTAATCCTATCGCTGCTCTTGTATGGCCCTTCGCTCCAGTGAATCCTTCTGCTGCTGCGTAGAGTTCTGCTAACGTGTACGCCTTTGTCGCTGTGCCTTCTACTTTATGCTCTGTGAACCAGGCTTGGGCCTCCTCGGTGGTGAGCGGTTTGAACTCTACCTCGGCGGCGCAGCGTCCCGGTCTACCCACTGCGGGGTGGAGCTTGCCCAGCGGTTCGTTCGTGGTCACGAGGGCTATGACCCTCATCCCCTGGCCAATCATTCCATCGGACAGATTGAGGAATCGGGATAGGGCCTGCCCCTCTCTTTGGCGGGCGTCCTCCGCCAGTAGCTCACCCGCATCCTCTAGTATTAGTAGCCGCCACTTACCTTGTTCGGCGTTTGGGTGCGGAGAAGCGCGAGGTCTCGTAATGGCCGAGTCTCCGTTGTTCTCGCCCATGACTACACCCATCATGTAGGCGGCCGAACCGAAGAAAGCCTCAGGGTCAACAATATATTCGGTATTGCACCAGTGTCGCCAGGAGTATGCGAGTGCTCTCAGCGCAAAGGTCTTTCCTGTCCCTGGAGGGCCATGCCATAGTACAAGCCGCCCTCCGTGCGCGGGTTGAAACTGGGCCATTAGTTCGGTTAGAGGGGCAGCGGCTAGCTGTGAGTAGTTGCCACTGATGTCTTCCCAGTCAGGGACATCAATACGTCTTGATTGCTCAAGTGCCCCGCTGGGGCCAAGCATCCAGAAGCGAATCTGAATTGTCTTATCGTCCTTCGGGGTAGCGACTGGAAAGAGCTGTCTAACCTCATTGACGAAGTGTAGATGGGGAGTAGCGGCCAGGTCGGGGAAGGCTGTAACTACTGAAACTCCCGACCTTTCTACCATCACAAGGCCAATCCCCCCGTCGTCAAGAGTAAGGAATAATGTACCCCTCTGCATGTCCTGGTAGATGACCTTGCCTCTCCCCCCGTCGAGCTTGATGAGTTTTTCCAGCGGAGACCCAAGGTCGATAGTCCAGTTGGTGGATTGAAGGTAGGGTTTGTTCTGCGCAAGTGCCTCGTTGGTAAATAAGTTCCATGGAAGGGCACTTACACTTGTTGAGGCCAGGTCGATTGTTGTGTCAATGGCCTTCATTGTTACACCTCCTGCTCGTAGCTTACTAAGCCCTCGCTAGAGAGTTCGGCGAACGCAGCGCGTACAGCAGTCTTGCTGCTCCTCAGGACGCCAATGAGCTCTTCCATCACCAAGTTGGTACCCTCGGGCTGCGCCCTCAGGTGCTTGTACAGCGCGTAGGCTATTGGTGAGATGCTGCACCTCCTCTGTTTCTCATGGTCTCGCGCCTGTTGCCTCTCAACGTGGGCCTCCCGCAGGAGAACTCACCCGCGTCAGTGGCGTGTACACATTACTCCTCATACCCCACCTACCTGGGAGCACTTGCTACGAGGTAGGGAGAGGCACAGGCGTGAACCCATGATGGTGGAGGTGGCCAGTGTCGAACTGGCGTCCGGCCGGCCGCGCCTTAGCGCGTTATCCAACCGTCGAGCCCTCTCACCCCCATACTATTATAACGTATTATCGACGCGAGCGTTTCACCTTGTTACTCCGCGCCTTGCGCCGGCGCCAGCACTTGTCTGCTCCGGTCAGGCAGAGCCATACGTTGTCTCTCCCATAGTAACGGCACGCCCGCTCCATCCGGCAGGTAGCGCACCGCTGTAACTGGTCTATGGGCTCTTCGTTTAGGCCGTCGTTGCACTCATCCATGACAGCACTTACCCGTAGGGTTGAGCATTTCACGCTTCGCTATCGCGTTCTTTGGTATCTTCTGACGCCACGCCCGGCGACCTTCTACCACCATCTCTAGACCCTCGGTTAGCAGCCACAGACGCGGCGGGTTTCCAATAGTTATTGCCCCGAACTGCCATAGCCAGGGGGGTGTCGCGTAGACGGTCATGTCCCCACGTTCGTCAGAGGCGAGAAGGGCGGTCTCCCCGTCGTATAGTGTGTACTTCATTCTGATACCTCCTCAAAGTTGCGGCAGGTTGGGCAGGGCGTACCATACGGCCCTGTGTCCAGACCCATGACTCTATCACAGGCGAGGACGCTAGTCCATGTACAAGGCAGCCTGCCTTGTGCTCGGCGGGCGCACCTCTCGCAGTATGCTTGTGTTCCCTTCTCATCCATGAGTATAGCCTCTCCGGGGCACAGGCGCATGGAGCATCCGCCGCGGCCGGCCTTCGACTCCGCAGTGAAGACTCGATGATTGAACGCCTTTAGTACCACCTTGCGGCGCGGCGGGGTACTGAGAGCCGTGCAGCGAAAGAGGTGGTACATCGGGGCGGTCGGGCAGTATCCCCCGTAGACGATGCGCCCGGTTCCCCGTTCGTGATTGTGAATGATGCCAGACGGTCGGTTGTTAAGCTGGCGGTCTCCGCGTAGAGCCCGACGTCGTATGTCCTGCGGTATCGGCCCCATCATGGTGCTCCACTGCCTCGGCATGTCAGCTTTTATTGGAGTCATCGCCCTCTTCCCCCTCTGCGAAGTTCGCCCTCCATTCCCCTGGCTTGATGAGCGCGAGCAGCGTTATTGCCCGCCGCCACCAGGGGCTAGCCTCGTCATGGGGTCGGGTGAGAAAGAGCCCTACCTCACGATGGTCTTCATCGATAGCGATGAGGCCCACCATTGACTCTGAGTCGATAGCATCTACGACCCCGCCCCTGTAGCCAATGGCGAGGACGGCGACGGGCTTGGGGTCGCTGTTCGCCACGAGTGCGATGGTAAACTGGTCTCCGCTCTCATGTATCTCATCGTAGAGATGACCGGCCCCGCAGACATGGCAGTATACGCCCATTTGGTCTATGTCGTATCCTTCTCGTGTCCATACGCCGTTGCTATCGAGAGGGTACTCGAATGTCTCGCGCATGACGAGCTCCCCGTCGCAGTTCAAGCAGTTCATACGCGATTCTCCGATTCGGCCTTGTCTATGACATGGCCCTCGAATACAGCCACGACGAAGGCACCCTCGCGGGCCGAGTCTTCGCGAAGTGCCGCCTCAATAGCGTGCTCGACTGTGGGCGCCTGTACCCATGCAACGTAGGTGTCCTGCTCCCGGCTGTCAATGTAGAAGCCGACGACGGTGTATGGTAGTAGCTTTCTGCTCATCTTGCCCCTCCTATCCCCGCCGTATCAGGTAAGTCGTACCGTCGAACTCGACGGAAGTGTAGTCCCTTTGTACGTCTTTGGCCCACCGCTCCCAGTCTATGTAGGATTCCATTTGACTGCCGGGGTCAACATATCCTACGTCATAGGCGAAGTCTCGGGCATAGTCCTCGAACTCCTCCTCTGGGATGAGTGTCCTGTCTCCGTGGACGCTGTCTAGGTCGCCGCCTAGGTCAGTAGTGAGAAGCTTGAGTGCGGCCCAGCGCAAGCTATCCTCTTCGTCAAGTCCCCCATTGGACTCGGCGAGGTCGTTGAGCTCGTCTAGTTCTTGGGCAAGGTCGTCTAGGTCTAGGTACTCCATGGTAGCCTCCTATCCTGTGTAGTCGAATACGATGTGCCCTATGAGCGCCACGAATGTGGCAACCTCCCACCATGCCTCTTTGATGCCCGCTCCTACCTGCTTGCAGCGTAGACACCCGAAGCCCACATTCGCTTCGTGGCCTCCACGTGAGTGCCGGAGCTTGAGCACCTGCACCATGCGGCGGGCATCCGTGAGCAGATGGACAGCGAGGAATGCCAGCGCCACGAGCGCTAGTAGCTCGCTTACCGGCAGCATGTCTCCCCTACCATGTGCAGCACTGGCCCCGGACGCCCGCAGGGGCAAGGCTCTTCCGAGCTCGCCGCGTTGTCTACGGATACCCACACCCACGCCTGCACGTAGGCTCCATCTTCGTCGGCATTGTGGCACCGTGCCGAGTCCTCCGGCGGATGGTCGTGAGCGCGGCTAACATTGGCGTCGCTGTCTATCTCTATCTCGCCGTCGTGGGCGTATTGACTGCGTGCCAATTCCCTGTACTCTTCGTCGTTCATGTCGTCTCTCCTAGCTTCCTGGGTCGTTTCGCGTTGCGTGCGACGCTCTCTCTAAATGGCGAGCGTGCTATTAGCTAGTTCTGTCACGCCCATCCCGTTGCCAAACTCGGTCAAGGTGTCTATGGCCTCTTCGTACTCTTCATCCGTGAAGTGCTCGACTTCCTTGTACGTATCATACGTGTTGCTCTCATTGAAGCCGGACAGTACGCGGGTAAGGAACCGTGCTGCGTCTTCCGCCTGTCGTATCTGGTCGCTAATCATTGCCTTCTCCTCTCTCTACGTGATTGCCGGGCCGGTTAGTACCGTGTGGCTGAGATACACGGCCTTTTGGTCTAGCCGTTCCTTGATTGTATCTCGCCCCGTATCCATAGCGGCGCACAAGGCGACAGACGATTCGTATGCTATCGTATAGATGCGTACGGGCTCGTAAATATCTTTGGTGCCATCGCACCAGACGCCGCGACCATCGACGACTGTGAATCCGCCGAAGGTAGAGCCGATGAAGTATTCAATCGCCTCTAACCGGCGGGCATATTCGGCTGGCGCTATCTTACCGCCCTTGTTCGGCATCGATGGTATGACTAGCTTTGCCTCTAGCCACGTCATTGCTCCCGCTCCCATCTGCGCAAGGCGAGTAGTAGTGGGCCGAGTCCCAGCATAATCAGCAGTAGCGTTCGCATTCTACGCCTCCTCTTCATCGCTTATCTCTGCCCCTATTATCCCGGCCAGGACGGCACACTCTGCGCATATCTGTATCAGCGCCGCGCTCTCGATGTTGACGCGCTCTTCGTTCTCTTCGTCGCATACGTCACAGTTGAATGTGCCTGATGAGCGATAGATGCCGGTGTCGTGCCCGATTGTATGTGTCATTTTACGCCTCCTCGTACCCGTCGAACCATACGCCCGCCTTGTGCGTGTCGTCGCGCTGGCAGTGCGCTCGCGCGTCCGCTAGGAGCAATCTGCGGCGCATTATCTTGCGTCGGCCCGATACCTTGAACATGCGTACTACGTTGTAGCGCTTGGGTGTGCAGTCGCCGCAGCAGCTACCCTCGCCGTTGTCTTCGGCCTGTGGATTCTCGCACATGGTCTCTCGCTCCTCTCTCGGTTATAAGCCCGTCCCCGCGTCCCTCTAGGGGAGAGACGCGGGCATCGGCCTACCCCCGGTCGTTTGGGAAAACGGTCTCCTCTCCTGGCCGTAGGCAGTCGTGGTCGGCTGCGAATGGGCCTAATAAGGATATGATAATGCCCGCTTCCCCTAGAAGCCGCGCCACACCCTCGATGCCGTGTAGGTCGAAGGCACGGCGTAGACCCTTCACTGTGTCTGCCCGTAGCTCTGCGAGCTCGCGGGTAGCGGCCCGCTCATTGTCTGCCTGTATCTCTGCTAGTCCTCGCATCTCTGTTCGCCTCCTCTACTACTATTGTCGGTACGTTGACGATATTCTGAAGGGGCGTCAATACCTCCTATGTCTAGCTCTCGTAGGACTCCGTCCCGCAGTCCCGACAGCGCCACCATGACAGACTGCCGAGAGTCCCTAGCAGTTCTAGCCTCTGCCCGTTACAAGCTGGACACATGATGCTCGCTCCTCTCTAATTTAACCAAGCGTCCGATTCTAACCGGGCTGCTGTGCGTATCTCCGGGTTGTCGTGGTACTCAAGGTCGCTAACGGCGATTCTCCAACGTGGCCATAGGTCGGGGTAGCCGTCGCGGTCGAACGCTGCCCGTGCTGCCGTAACTGCGGCTATCACCTTGCGAGGGTCGTCACTGTTCTGCGCCCGCGTTAGTGCGCCTTTTGCTTTCCGATATGCCTTGTTTAGTGCGTCATAATCCATTGTCTCTTCCCCTCTCTCTACTGATAGTGAGAGAGGGTCGCCGGTTGGCACTCAACGGCCCCGCGCACGCCACCGCGCCACGGGCATGACTGGTAGGTGCTGCATTGAGCGCGTGGGTAAGAGCCATGCGCCCTGGCCATCGTACCGGCGACCCTCTCCTACTATATATTGTCGGCACTTTTGGGCAAAACTGTACCCCCTACGCCGGTTAGGACGTAGGGGGTAGTCCGTTGCTAGGCGTTCGATACTCTTAACGCCAGGTTGAACGCGGGAGCTCCATCGCCCATACCGGCGAACGGGTGAAACGTCCGTGACTCTTGGCAGCCCGCATCCTTACAGACGCCCTCAATGTTTCCGCGTGTTAGGCGCTCTGTGTAGAGCTCGCCGTCATACTCGCCGCCGACAATGCGCCGGCGAGACTGTAGGCAAGGCTCTAATGCCCATCTGTGTACGTGTGTCATGGCTAGTCGCTCTCCTCCTCTTCCTCGTTTAATGCTCTTGCTTCCGCGCTTGCTTCCACTTGCGTTGTAGCTAAGCAAACCACTTCCCCGTCGCTTGTGTCTACTACTTCCCAACCGTGTTGGCACGGGAAGCCACCTTCAGCTGCGCGTTGGTAGGTGAATCGCTCCATTCGGCCACGCCTCCTCTCTGTTGTAGTGTATCCGGCCCTAGTATTGGGTACGCTCTATGAGCCGCCGCTAACCAGTGGGCGCTAGGGCCGGATACGTTAGGCTATACGCTTGACACTCTTAACCGACGTCGGCCGGCCGTTGCGAGAGTCGAAGTGCAGCAGAGTCTTACGCGCTACCGTCTGTTCGTCTCGCGTGCCGTCTGCATACTTGATTCTGTAGGTAGGCATAGTCTACTCCTCTGTGGGGACTTCCGATGTACTAGCGGTTATTCGTATGCGTGTTCTGGTAGACCAGGCGCGAACGTGCGGCCACAGCCGCTATCTATTACGCCTTGCAGCACGTCCTTGCCCCCTTGCCCGCATGTTACCGCCTCTGTAACCGCCTCAATTTCTGTGTTGATAAGGTTACAGTCGGGGCATATCCAGTCATACCCGCTGGCGATTAGGTCAACTCTATCCATCGTCTGCTCCTCTACCTGCTAGAATGCCGAACCCGTGACGGGTTCGCATTGATAGAGACGTCCGGTAGCCGCAGGGCTAGCATGGTCGCCTCAGTAGGCGGGTACAAACGTTGGCCCTGTTGCGTGGTCTCGATGGTCATGCACCGCCTCTTCCAGCGCCTCAAGCGCCCTCATGTGGAGAAGCTCTGAGTCGCTGTAGGGTTCGCCGTGGGCGATTGTGCCCTCGCGGGGGTCTGTAAACTCCGTTTCGTAGTGTCCCCGCCATTCGCAACGCTGGCAAGCGATGACAACGCCAGCCATACCGTCTGACACTACGCGGAACGCCGATTCAAACATGATGATACCCGCTAGCACCGTGGGCACTCCATGCTATCAGGCTCTTGGTTTGGTACAAGCCCTAGCCGTAGCTCGCCAGCATATACGGCTTGACTGAATCCTGCGTTGGGCGATTGTAGCTCTTCGTTAGAGTATGGCTCGCCGTTGTCGGACGCCCCCATTACATCCTTGAGTGCAGACGTGGTCAGTACCAGTGCGGCTCGTAGCTGTTCGTTAGTAGCGTTGGGCATGGTCGTTACTCCTATCTGTTGGCGCTAACCCAGCGGCTACCGGATGTCTCTTGAG
>LAZR01000170.1_pt1 | contig 76473 bp, 77 predicted proteins | sample 329461 | NCBI WGS metagenome assembly LAZR01 (sample SAMN03002196, study PRJNA259156) | marine sediment metagenome | biome: sea floor; feature: Hydrothermal impacted sediments; material: marine sediment; isolation source: Loki non-amplified sample from Loki's castle hydrothermal vent sediment ... | reverse complement strand
ACCCAGGAGGGGGCCGTGGACGCCCACCGCCCGGAAGGTTGGGTCCTTCCCGGTACATCCTTCGACGCGCCACTCTTTTTCTGCGAACTTGTCTTTATGGGGTCGGACGCGAGGGAAAACTAATCTGTATTTCTCATTCCCCTGGATCGTGTCTCTGACGGCGAACGATACCCCGGATGCCTGGTCTGCGGAGGCCGAGACGTGCCCGATGTGGATCATGTCTGCCCATCCGTCGCCCCATACTAAGCTGGCTCTCCCAATGAGCCATTCGTAGAAGGACTGGAGCAGCGTCGTTTTTGCGCTGCCAGGAGGCGCGACGACGGAGGTGTGGCGCTTGCTGTTGTGCGCCCAGCCCTCCCAGTTCTCGGCCCGCCGGAGGATGATGTCCGCCACCATTTCGTACTTCTCGATCAGCCGCAGCATGTGCGCGGCCAGCACCGCCCGGCCGTTGGCGATCGCGCCGGACAGGAACAGCGGCCCGTCGAACCATTCGCGGATTTCCTGGACCAGAGCGAAAGGCGACAGCGTGCCGGCATGGCCGCCGGCGCCCGCCGCGACGGCGATCAGCCCGTCGGCGCCCTTTTCGATCGCCTTGCGGGCGAAACGGTCGTTGATGATGTCGTGGAGAACGATGCCCCCGTAGGAATGCACGGCGTCGTTGAGTTCGGGACGAGCCCCGAGCGAGGTGATGACGATCGGCACCTTGTGCTTCACGCAGGCCGCCAGATCGTGCTCCAGCCTTGTGTTGGACTTGTGGACGATCTGGTTGACCGCGAAGGGCGCCGCCGGCCGCTCCGGATGGTCCCGGTCGTGGGCGGCCAAAGCTTCCTCGATCTCGCAGAGCCATTCGTCGAGCTGCTCCGCCGGCCGGGCGTTGAGCGCCGGAAACGAGCCGACGACGCCCGCCTTGGCCTGGGCGATCACCAGCGGCGGATGCGAGATGATGAACAGCGGCGCCGCGATCACCGGAATCCGCAGCCGGCCGTCGAGAATGGGGGGAAGGGCCATGAGCGCATCTCGCGAGTGATTGACGTAAACGTAAGATCGGGCGACCGGTAGCAGATCGCGCGGGCTGACGCAAAGGCAGACGATCCCTAGGCGCGATGGGTGACGATGTCACGATGAGCGGCGCGGGCGGTGGCGAAGCGCCGCACCGACTTGCGTCCTGTCCCGGAGCGGGCGATTTTGTCGGCCCATGTCCGACCTGTTTCCGCCCGTCCCGTCGACGCCCTCGTTGTTCGCCGATCCACTCGTTCCCCTCGTCCGGGTGATCGATACGGAGACGGCGGGCCAGCGGCTGGAAGAAGACGCGGTGATCGAGATCGGCTCGGTCGATCTCGATCTTTCGACCGGCGCCATCGGCAACCCGATGCAGAGTTTCTGTGACCCGGCCGGCGTGGTGATCAACCCGCACGCCCGCCGTGTCCATCTGATCACCGACGAGATGCTGGAGGGGGCGCCGCCCTTTGCCGAAGCGGTGAAGCCGTTCGCGGGTACACCCTATTTCGCCGCCCAGCGCGCCAGCTTCGACCAGCCCCGCCTCCGCTTGACCGGCCACTGGCTGTGCACGCACAAGCTGGCGCTCCGGGCGTTCCCGCATGTAAAGGCGCACGGCCTGCAGAGCCTGATCAAATACGTGCCGCTCGATCTGTCGCCGGTCGCGCCGCTGCTGGAGGGCCTGCACCCGCATCGGGCGCTCTACGATGCCGTCTGCACCGCGGTGCTGTTGCGCCAGATCGCCGCGGCGCTGATGCCGCGCTGCGCCGATCTCGCCGATTTTCTCGAGCGGGCTGAGCGGGTCTCCAACGAACCGGCACTGTTGGCGCGGCTGCGTTTCGGTCGGCACAAGGGCGTCGAGATCGCCAAGGTGCCGGACGACTATCTGGAATGGTTGATTCGTGAGCCCGGCATGGACGCCGACGTGGTGTTCACCGCCCGCCATCATCTGCGGCTGCGGGGCATGCGCGGGGCACGGCCGCTGCCGGCCAGCGCCGTTTAGAAGAGGCGCAGGCGTGACATCCGCCCCTGAAGCGGGCGATCCGGCGCCCTATCTATCGCCATTCCGAATCCTCCAAGCCGGAATACGATGCAGCGATTCGCCGAACTTCTCGACCGCTTGGTGCTGACGCCGTCGCGCAACGGCAAGCTCAAGCTGATGACGGATTTCTTCGGCGCCGAGTCCGACCCCGAGCGCGGCTATGCTCTGGCCGCGATCACCGGCGATCTCGACATCAAAAGCGTCAAGCCGGCGATGCTGAGGGCGCTGATGGCGAGCCGCATGGATTCGGTGCTGTTCGGCTATTCCTACGACTATGTCGGCGATCTCGCCGAAACTATCGCCTTGGTCTGGCCGTCGCCCGATGACGCAAAGGCGCGCGCGTCGGCTCCGCCGCCGACGCTGGCGGACGTGGTCGCCACGCTGGACAGCGCCGCGCGCAAAGATGGCCCGGCCTTGGTCGAAGCCTGGCTCGATCGGCTGGATTCCTCCGGCCGCTACGCCCTGCTCAAGCTCGTCACCGGCGGGCTGCGGGTCGGTGTGTCGTCGCGCCTCGCCAAGCAGGCACTGGCCGATTTCGGTGGCAAGGCCATCGCCGAGATCGAGGAACTCTGGCACGGGCTGGAGCCGCCCTATGAGCCGCTGTTCGCCTGGCTAGAGGGCCGGGCGGAGAAGCCGGTCTCGGCCGCCGCGGCGCCATTCCGCCCGGTGATGCTGTCGCAGGCGCTGGCGGAGCCGGACTATGAGCGCATCGATCCGGAGAACTACGCGGCCGAGTGGAAATGGGACGGCATCCGCGTGCAGGCGACGGCCGAGCGGGGCACGCGGCGGCTGTATTCGCGCACCGGCGACGACATTTCCGGCGCCTTTCCCGACCTCCTCGACTTCATGACCTATGAGGGCTCGCTCGACGGCGAATTGCTGGTGGCAACGCCGAAGGACGCCCGGTCGGGGACGGCCGAAGTCGCGGAGCATGAAGGTCCGACGCAAGCCGACATCGTCGTCGGCACCTTCTCGGACCTGCAGCAGCGGCTGAACCGCAAGACCGTCTCGGCCGCCGTCCTGAAGCGCTATCCGGTATTTCTGCGCGCTTACGATCTCCTCCATGACGGCGCAACCGATCTGCGCGGCCTTGCCTTTTCCGAGCGCCGCAATCGGCTGGAGCCCTTTCTCGCCCGGCTGGAGCCGTCGCGTTTCGACCTCTCGCCCTTCGTACCATTCGAACGCTTCGCCGACCTCGAAGGCCTGCGCGCCGCGCCGCCGCATCCGGTGATCGAGGGGCTGATGCTGAAGCGCTGGGATTCGACCTATGTGCCGGGCCGCCCGAAGGGGCCCTGGTTCAAATGGAAGCAGGACCCCTATCTGGTCGATGCGGTGTTGATGTACGCCCAGCGCGGCCACGGCAAGCGGTCGAGCTTTTATTCCGACTACACGTTCGGCGTGTGGACCGGGCCGATCGACGCGCCGGAGTTGGTTCCGGTCGGCAAGGCCTATTTCGGCTTCACCGACGCGGAACTGAAGCAGCTCGACAAATATGTCCGCGACAACACGGTCGAGCGCTTCGGGCCGGTGCGCTCGGTGCGGGCCGAGCCGGACCACGGCCTAGTCATCGAGGTGGCGTTCGAGGGGCTGGCCCGGTCGAGCCGGCACAAATCCGGCGTCGCGATGCGGTTTCCGCGCGTTTCGCGGCTTCGCTGGGACAAACCGGCCTTCGAGGCCGACCGGCTGGAGACGTTGCAGGCGATGCTGACGGACGGGCCGGCGGGGTAGCGGGCACGGCAGACACGCCCTTCCGTGGTGTTGCTCGACCTTGCGTCATGGCGCGGCTCCGCTTACCTCGGACGGAAGGGACGCGGACTGGAGAGACCAATCATGTCGGAACGGGTGAACAGTTTCCTCGGCGGCTCGCCGCTGGGCGTCATCGTCAAGCTCGTGCTCCTGTCGATCGTCGTTGGCGTGATTTTGTCTTGGCTGCAATGGAGTCCGGCAAACATCATCGACTGGGTCGTTGATCTGTTCCAATGGCTGTGGGTCAGCGTCTTCGGCTCGCTGGAACGGGCGGTCGACTATTTCATCCTCGGCGCCGCGATCGTCGTGCCGATCTTCATCCTATCGCGCCTGCTCACGATCGGACGGCGCTGACGCGTCATTCGAATTTCCGCGCCACCCGGTGCAGGATGGTGTGGCGGCGCGAAAGCGCCTCGATGTCGCGCGAATAGCCGCCCCCGACGACGCAGGCGACCGGAATGCCCCGGTCGCGGAAAAAGCCGATAACCGTGCGGTCGCGCTCGGCAAGCCCCGCATCCGATAGCGCCAGACGCCCAAGCCGGTCCTCCGCGTGCGGGTCGACGCCGGCATTGTAGAACACGATCTCCGGCTGCGACTGCCGCGTCGCCTCGGCCAGCGCCGCCCCGAGCGCTTGGAGATAGACGGCGTCGCCGGTGCCGTCGGCGAGCGGCACGTCGAGGTCGGACTTCGCCTTGTCGGTCGGATAGTTCTTCGCCGCGTGGATCGACAGCGTGAAGACGCGAGGCTCCTCGGCGAAGATCCGCGCCGTGCCGTCGCCCTGATGCACGTCGCAATCGACGACCAGCACTTGGCCTACGTCGCCATCGGCCAACAGCACCGAAGTGGCGACGGCGACGTCGTTGAACACGGAGAAACCCGCGCCGCCGGAGCGGTGGGAATGATGACTGCCGCCGGCGGTATTGCAGGCCAGGCCCTCGGCCAGGGCCAGCTTGGCGGCGAGCACCGTGCCGCGGGTGGCGCAGCGCGAGCGCATCGCCACCCGCTCGTCCACCTTGAAGCCGATCGCCTTCTCGATCGCCGGTGGCACGGCGGTAAACAGCACCTGATCGACATAGAGCGGATCATGGGCGAGCCGCAGCCAGCCGGGTAGCGCCGGGGCCGGAATGTGGAAGCCATCCGGCGCGACGACACCGTCCTCGACGAGAATCTGGGCCAGCCGCGTGAATTTCGACATCGGGAAGCGATGACGGGCGTCGAATTCGGCGTCGAAGGCGGGGTGGTGGATCATCGGAACTGGCATGACCTGGCAAGATAGGGCGTTGCGGGCCCGGGGCACCGCGACAAGGTTTCGCTTGCCCGGCCTCGAGCGGAATGCCAATTCCCGTCGATGCGACGTGACGGTGACGATCAGATCGAGAGTGCGGCGGAGTCCGGCCCGGTAGCGGGGCCGGGGCGTTCGCGGCCTTTCACGGTCAGCCATCGAGAGGTCTGGGCGATCACGTTGCCGATGACGCTGGCGTTTCTGACCACGCCGCTGATCGGCCTGACCGACACCGCCGTTGTCGGGCGCATCGGTGACGCGACGTCGCTGGGGGGGCTCGTGGTCGGCGCGTTGATCTTCGATTTCGCCTTCGCCACCTGCAACTTTCTGCGCTCGGGCACGACCGGCCTGACCGCGCAGGCGATGGGCGAGGCGGACGGTCGCGAGGCGCAGGCGGTATTCTGGCGCGCCATGGTTCTCGCGCTCGGCATCGGCCTTTTGCTGATCCTCGCCGAATCGCTGGTGACATCGCTCGGGCTGCTGGCGATCGCGCCGGGACCCGGCGTCGCCGAAACCACCCGGCTCTACGTCTTCCTGCGGATGTTCTCGGCGCCCTTCGCGCTGGTGAATTACGCCATCCTCGGCCAAGTGCTCGGCCGGGGGCGCGGCGGCCTCGGACTTGCGCTGCAGATCGTCGTCAACGGCACCAATATCGCCCTGTCGATCCTGTTCGGCCTCGTCATGGAATACGGCATCGCCGGCGTCGCGGTCGGCACGGTCTGCGGCGAGGCGGTGGGGGCGGGCGTCGGCTTCCTGGTGGTTGTGCGCGGTTTCGATCGCGCCGAGCGGCCGTCGTCGGCCCGAATCTTCGACCGGCGGGGCATCACGCGGATGATCGCGGTCAATCGGGACATCATGATTCGCACCTTCTGCCTGCTCGGTGCCTTCGTGCTGTTTACCCGCCTCGGCGCCCGCACCGGCGCGCTGACGCTGGCCGCCAACGGCATCTTGATGAACTTCTTCCTCGTTGGCGGCTATTTTCTCGACGGCATGGCGACGGCGTCCGAACAGCTCGTCGGACGGTCGGTCGGGGCGCGATTCCGCCCGGCCTTCGACCGGGCCGTCAAGCTGACGCTCGTCTGGGGGCTCGGGCTCTCGCTGGCGCTGTCGGCGCTTTTCCTCGTGTCGGGCGAGGCGCTGATCGCCTTCCTGACGACGGACCCGGCGGTGCGGGACGCGGCCGGCGAGTATCTGGTCTGGGCGGCGCTGACACCCTTGGCCGGCGTGCTCGCCTTCATCATGGACGGCGTCTTCATCGGGGCAACCTGGTCGCGGACGATGCGCGACATGATGATCGCATCCTTCGTCATCTTCGCCGTCGGCGTCTATGCGCTACCGCCGGTCTTCGGCAATGACGGGCTGTGGGCGGCGCTGCTGGTCTTCCTCGGATTTCGCGGCATCAGCCTCATGGCACTGCTGCCGCGCCGCCGGGCCGAAACCTTCGGCACGGCCGGGATCTGAACCGGCTCAGTCCGAGGGCGGTGGCTCGGCCAGGATCTCGTCGGTCCGGCTGCTACGCAGTTGCGAGATATGATCCAGGCCGGCCCGGTCGAGATAGCGGACCATCTCCTTGAGAATTCGGGTCGGCAGCTCCGGCCCGCCATAGACGAGGCCAGTGTAGAGCTGCACGAGATTGGCGCCCGCCTCGATCTTCCGCAGCGCCGTGCGGGCGTTTTCCACGCCGCCAACGCCGATCAGCGGAAAATTCGGCCCGAGCGCTTGCCGGAATTGCGCCAGCACATAGGTCGAGCGGTCCATCAGCGGCCGCCCCGACAGGCCGCCGGCTTCGAGCGCGTGCGGTTGGCCGATAACGCCTGCCCGCGACAGCGTCGTGTTCGACACGATCAGTCCGTCGATCCGCCGCTTGCGGACAGCGGTGACGATCTCGTCGATCTGATCAGAGGCCAGATCCGGCGCGAGCTTGAGGAAGAGCGGCTTGGCAGGGCCGCCAGACAGCGCCGCATAGCCGTCGCGGGCGGCCACAACCGCCTTGAGCAGCCGGTCGAGGTCCGAGCCGGTCTGAAAGGCCCGCAACCCCGGCGTGTTCGGCGAGGAGATGTTGACCGCCAGATAGCTCGCCACGGCCTCGAAGCGGTTGACGCCTTCCACATAGTCGGCGACCCGATCCTTGGAATCCTTGTTGGCTCCGATGTTGACGCCGACGATGCCGGCCTTGCGAATGCGCGCTTCCAAGCGCTCGAACGCCTCGGCGTGGCCGTCATTGTTGAAGCCGAGCCGGTTGATGACCGCATGCGCCTTTTGGAGGCGGAAGATGCGGGGCTTCGGGTTGCCCTCCTGCGGCTGCGGCGTCACCGTGCCGACCTCGACGAAGCCGAAGCCGAGCCGCAGCGCCGCGTCCGGAACCTCGGCGTTCTTGTCGTAGCCGGCGGCGAGGCCGAGCGGATTGGGAAAGGCAATGCCGGCGACGATGGTGCGCAGCCGGTTGTCGACGGGCGTATTGACCCGCGGCATCAGCCCGCGCTTCAAGGCCGCGATCGACAGGGCGTGGGCGCGCTCGGGATCGAGGCGAAACAGGGCCGGACGGGCCAGCCGGTAGAGGCGTTTCATCTGACCGAGCCGGGAAACTGGTGACCGCCGTCGATTCCCAGCGGGAGGTCCTCGACCCAGACCACCGCGTCGAGGGGAAGCGGGCCGAAAAGATGCGGGAACAGCGCGCCGCCGCGTGATTTCTCATAACGCAGCGCGTCGCCGAGCCTGTCCGGGTCGACCGCGATCAGCACCAGATCGTGCTGACCGGAGAAATGCCGGGCGGCGGTCTCGCGGACCTGCCCGCCGGTGGAGAAATGGATGAAGCCGTCGGCTTCGTCGACAGGCGCGCCGTCGAACTGGCCTTTCGCCTTGGCGGCTTCCCAGAGCGGTCGGGGCGCGATCTTGTAGATGGGCTGGTCCATGACAAAGCGGTGCCAGAGCGACGGCGCAAGGTCAATCACCCGCTGCCTTGAGACGGTCACGCGGTGAGTCTACGCTTTCAGTTGCCTGCCGCGTCTCTCAAGGTTGGCAGGATCGAATTCATGGAGCCAGCGATGATGCCCCGACTCGTCTCAGCCCTCCTCGCGGCCGGCCTGCTGGCCGTCGTGCCGGCCTCCGCCCAGTCGATCCTCGACACCACCGACGGCCGCTATCAGATGCAGCCGGTCGAGGGCGGCATCGCCCGGCTCGATACACAGACCGGAGCAGTCGATCTCTGCCGGGTCGACGGCGATGCCATGGTCTGCACGGGCTCGAGCGACGCCCAGCGGGGCGATGCCGGCCGAATCGCTGATCTCGAAGCGCGAGTCGCGGCGCTCGAAGGCGGCAAACCCGCTGTCGACGACGTGGACGCGGCCGATCAGGCGATCAAGACGATGCGGCAGGTCTTCCGCGGCTTCGCCGACATCGTCCGCGAGCTGGAGCGCGATCTGGGCTCCGCTCCCGACGGCGCCAAAGGCGAGGCCGAGCCGGACCGGACCTGATCGCTCTTTGGATCACGCCGGGATGTCGAAAACCGGAAACTCCATCCGCCGCTTGAGAAAATCTTCCATCTCGTCCAGCGAGCGCTCTGTCGCCTTGGTCGGGAAGGCCTGGAAGACGTGCGCCCCGCCATTGGTCAGCGCCAGTTCCGCCTCGATGCCGCTGGAAATCCAACGCGCCGCCATGAACAGCGTGTCGTCGATGAGGAGATCGCGGGTTCCGCAACTGAGCAGAGCGGGCGGCAGGCCTTTCAAATCGGCGTAGAGCGGCGAGATGGCAGGATCCTTGAGGGAGTAGCTTTCCGGCACGAAACGCAGGACGAACTCCTTCACGTCGTCGGTGTTGAGGACGAGGCGTTCGTCGCCGAAATTGCGCACGCTCGGCGTCAGCGACAAATCGTAGCAGCCGGCGACGAGATTGGCCGCCTTGAACGGCGTCATGCCGTATTCATCGCGCAATCGGAGCAACGTCAGGACGGCGAGATGCGCGCCAGCCGACTCGCCGCCGATCGCCAGGAAGCCGCGCGGCAGGTCGGCCAGATGGCCGTTCGCCAGCGCCAGTGCGATGTCGGCGCAATCATGCAGAGCGGCCGGGAAGGGATCTTCCGGTGCCAGCCGGTATTCGACCGAGGCAACGGTGAGGCCGGTGTTGTCGGCGAGCCGCCGCAGCCGAGGGTCGGATTCCTCGGACCCGCCGAAAACCCAGCCGCCGCCGTGAATGTGCAGAAAGGTGCCGCGCGTCGCGCCGTCCGCGGGCCTCAGCACCCGGACCGCGATCTCGCGTCCGGCGCTGCCGATATGGATGATCGTCTCGGCGGCCTTGTCCTTCGCAGCAGTCGGGAACACGCCGCGCCCTTCCTTGCGCAGCTCCCGAACCCGCTCGACCGGCATCGACCACGGACTGGGCAGGATCTTCTGTTCGGCGATGATTCTGCCATTTAGCTCGATGATCTCCGGGTCCGTCTCGTCCGGGTCGAAAACCGTCGGATCGATCGTCACGCGCGCTTGTGTCATTGCCGTTTCCCTGTTGCCGGGGAAAGAAGTTAGGACGCGCGACGAAGGGTTGTAGGGTCGAGGTGGCCGGTGCGATCGGACGGACGTGAAAGACAGGGAGCCCGCCATGCGCCAACATATCGAAACCTTGACGATTTCGACGCCCGGCCGGTCGATGGTCGAAATCAGTCATCAGATCGCCGAATGTCTCGCCGCGGCGGGAGCCCGCGACGGCCTCGTCACAGTGTTCATCCGGCATACGTCCGCGTCTCTGACGATTCAGGAGAATGCCGATCCGGACGTGCGGCACGATCTGCTGGGGGCACTCGACCGCTTGGCGCCCGAGGATGCGCCCTATACGCACACGATGGAGGGGCCTGACGACATGCCGGCCCACATCAAGTCGGCGCTGACGGCGACCAGCCTCGCCGTGCCGGTCTCGGCGGGGCGCATGATGCTCGGAACCTGGCAGGGCATCTACGTCGTCGAACATCGTGCGCGGCCGCATTCGCGCGAAATCGTCCTCCATTTCGCCGGAAGTATCCCGTGAAGCGGCTGCCATTAGGGAATGGTCTTGATCCGGAGGACCAAGAGGGTCAAGAAAAGCCGGCAGCCGGGAGGACCGACCGCCGCAGCGCCGCGGCGGCACCGGGAATACGACGGGAGGAACAACGGACATGAGCCATGTCTTCATCGTGGCCGACGACCATCCACTGTTTCGCGGCGCCCTGCGGGAAATCCTGACGGCGCTGCCGGACCCGGCCGAGATCGTCGAAGCGGCGGATTTCGACCAGGCGGCGGCGGCGCTGGCGGCCAATCCGGACGCAGACCTGATGCTGCTCGATCTCAATATGCCGGGCACCAGCGGGCTGTCCGGTCTGGCATTGCTCAGGGCCGATCACCCTTCGGTTCCGATCGCGATCGTCTCCGGCAGCGAAGACGCGCCGATCGTGGCGCGGGCCCTCGATCTGGGTGCCTCGGGGTTCATCCCGAAATCGTCGAGCTTGGACACGATCCGTCAGGCGATTCTTTCGCTTCTCGCCGGTGAGGTCTTCTTGCCGCCGGACATTTCACTCGATGCCGAGCGCGACCCGGAGGTGACGCAGCTGATCCGGCGCATCCGGACACTGACGCCACAACAGACGCGGGTGTTGACCATGCTTGGCCGGGGGCTTCTCAACAAGCAGATCGCCTATGAACTCGGCATATCGGAGGCGACGATCAAGGCGCATGTCTCGGCCGTGCTCTTGAAGCTCGGCGTCGACAGTCGCACGCAGGCGGTGATCCGCCTCTCCAAACTCGGCATCGATCTGGAAGGCGGTTTCGCGGCCTGAGAGCATCTGGCCTGGCGCCAGGCTCGGCTACTCGGCTGCTTCGCGGCGATTGCTCCTGCGGCCCATCGCGGCTCGCAGGGAGGCAGGCTTCAGCGGCTTCGTCAGCACATCGACGTCCATGGCGAGGGCCTGTTCGCGCAGATCCGGCGACCGGTCCGCGGTGACAAGGATCACCGGAAGCTGCGGATCCAGCGTCGCGCGAAGCAGGCCGATGGCGTCGAGCCCGTTGCCGTCATCGAGATGGTAATCGACGAGGGCGATATCCGGCAGGATGCCTCGCTTCGAGAGTATGTCGACGGCCTCATCCGCCGAGCCGAAGGCTTCGACCTCGCAACCCCACCCGGTAAGAAGGACCCGCATCCCCTCGCGGATGGCGACCTCGTTGTCGATACACAGCACCCGCGTGCCGGCGAGCGCCAAGCCGGATCGCGCCGGTAGCAGCGGCGTTTCCGTCAGCAGCACGGGTTTGGCCTCGGCGACCGGCAGGGTGATGCGGAAGCGGGTTCCCCGCCCATGCTCCGAGGTCGCCTCGACCGGATGGTCGAGAACCCGCGCGATGCGGTCGACGATGGACAGGCCGAGGCCGAGCCCGCGGGCGGTCCGGCTGCCTTCATCGAGTCGCACGAACTCCTGATAGATCGTTTCCAGCTTGTCGGCGGGGATGCCGATGCCGCTGTCGGCGATCTCGATGTCGACGCTGCCGCCGACCCGATGCCGGACCCCGACGACGACCTTGCCCGCGCGTGTGTATTTGACGGCGTTCGAGACGAGATTCTGGATCAGGCGTCGGAGCAGGTTACGGTCCGAGCGGACGGCGGCGCTGGTGCGCACGAAGCGCAGTACGATGGCCTTTTCCTCGGCGAGCGGCCGCATGTCGGTCTCGATCTGGCGCAGTAGCCGGTCGAGCGGGAAGTCCTCGACCTTGGCCTGCATTCCCCCGGCCTCGAGACGGGAAATGTCGAGTACCGCGCCGATGATCGCCTCGACGGCCTCCAGCGAGGAGCCGATATTGGCGGCGATCTCCCGGCCGGCACCGGTGTCCTGACGCTCTTGAAGCGCGGCCGCATAGAGCCGCGCGGCGTTGAGCGGTTGCAGGATGTCGTGTCCGGCGGCGGCGAGAAACCGCGTCTTGCCGAGATTGGCCGCGTCGGCCACCTGACGGGCCTTGGCGAGTTCGTTGTTGGCGTTCAGAAGTTCGCCGGTGCGCACACGGACCCGTTCCTCCAGGCTTTCGTTCATTTCGCGCAATGCTGCGGCCTGCATGACGCGCTCCGTCATATCGGAGACGGTGGCCACCAACCCACCCTCCGGCATCCGATTGGCGCGGAACTCCAGGACCCGTCCGGAGCGCTTCAGGCCGATCTGACGCAAGGCGGGGGCGCGTGTCAGGCTCTCGAAGCTCACCTCGTATTCCTCGCGATCGATCTCGCCCGCGTCGAGGAGCTCGTCGAGCACGACGGTGAAGGGCGTGCCGATCTGGCCGAAATCCGGCGACAGGCCGACCAGATCGCGGAACTGGCGGTTCCAGAAGGTCAGCCGATAGTCGGAATCGAAGATCGCCAGCCCCTGGTCGACCTGATCGAGCGCGATCCGCAAGAGGTCACGATTGTATTGCAGCGCTTCGGAGGCATCGTCGAGAAGCCGAAGCGCCGACCGGCTGGAATCGGCGTGCCGCTGGAACAGGAGCGACAGGACCAGACGGGACGAGGCCGAGCCGATCGCGGATGCCAGAAGCTGTTCGGAAAAACGGATCGTCGCGCTGTCGGCGGTCGCGTCGGCGTCGAGGGTTCGGCCTTCCTCCTCGGCGAAGCGCGCCAAAGATCGTTCGGTGCGCTCGGCGCCGAGATAGCGTGCGATGGTCGCCGTCAGCTCGCCGACGCTGACGCCGGAGCGGGTGCGGCGCAAGCCGGCGGCCGGGCCGGCGTCCTTGGCGGCGAAGATCGCTGCCTGAATCCGCTCCAGCGGGGTCGCCGGGCGGCTGAGCGAGCCGATGACGAGACAGGCGATATTAGCCAGAAGGCTGGCAAGGCAACCGAACAGCAGCGGATCGATGTCGGGTGTGGCCGCGGCCGCCGCCGCAAGGGATCCGGTGACCGCCGGCGCCTGGATCGCCGGCAGGAGCAGCGTATAGGCCCAGACCAGGATGCCGGCGATGAGCCCGGCCATGGCGCCGCGTGCATTCGCCCGCTTCCAGAACAGCCCGGCGAGGAAGGGTGGGGCGAGCTGCGCGATGGCGGCGAAGGACAGGAGCCCGATCGAGGCGAGGCCGCTTCCGGTGCCGGCAAAGCGGTAATAGCCGTATCCCAGAAACACCACGACCAGAATCGCCGAGCGGCGCACGTTGAGGATCAGCCGGGTTTCGTCCTGGCGGGTGTCGATGCCGGGGCCGCGACGCTTGAGCAGCCAAGGTAGAACGAGATCGTTCGAAATCATGATGGAAAGCGCGACACTGGCGACGATGACCATGGCCGTCGCCGCTGAAAGCCCCCCGATGAAGGCGACGAGCGACAGTCCGTCCTGCCCCTGCGACAGGGGCAGCGAGAGGACGTAGAGATCGGCGTCGACCGTGCCGCCGAGCTTGATCAGACCAGCGGCGGCGATCGGTGCGACGAAAATGTTGATCAGAACGAGGTAGAGCGGAAACAGCCACCGGGCGCAGCGGATTTCGTCGCGCGTGCGGTTTTCCACCACCGTCATATGGAACTGGCGTGGCAGGAGCAGGATGGCCAATGCGCTGAGGCCCAGCGAGGCGAGGAAGCGTCCGCCGAATTCGGAGCTGAAGGCGCTGGTTACGGCGGGATTGGCCAGTGCGGCGCGCCAGAGTTCCCCCGGCTCGAACAGCACGAAGGTGGCCCAGATTCCGATCGCCAGAAACGCCGCAAGCTTGACGATCGATTCCATCGCGACGGCGAGCACAAGGCCGTCCTGATGCTCGGTGGCATCGGCATGGCGGGTGCCGAAGAGGATCGCGAAGACACCGAGAACGGTCGCGACCAGTAGCGCAAGATCGCTGAACAGCGGCGGCATCTCGGGGGTCGCGCGATAATGGGCGACCAGCGCGGCGACGCTGGTCGAAATCGCCTTGAGCTGCAGCGCGATATAGGGGACCGTGCCGATGATGGCGATCAGCGTGGCCAGGGCCGCGACCGAAGGGTTCTTGCCGTAGCGCGAACCGATGAAGTCGGCGACGGTGGTGATGCGCTCGGCCTTGGCGTGCCGGACCAGCCGTTCGATGAAGGCCGGCGCGAGCAGGAACACGAGAATCGGACCGAGGTAGATCGCCAGGAAAGACAGCCCGTCCCGCGCGGCGACGCCGACCGACCCGAAGAAGGTCCAGGAAGTGCAATAGACGGCGAGACTGAGCGCGTAGACGCCAGGCCGGCTCTGGTTTGCATGGCCGTCCGCGGCCCGCCGGTCGCCCCACCAGGCGACGGCGAACAGCAAAAGCAGATAGGCGATCGCCGTGACGACGATGATGCCACTGTTCAAATCCAGCCTCCCACGGCGGATGAGGTCCGCCGTCTGTCGGCGAACAGAACCACCGGGGCCGCCGCAAGTCCAGATATGGCGGGGAGAATGCCGCCGGTCATGCCGATTGTGTCGGCGCGGCGAGTTTGTATGATCGCGCGCAACCGCGCGACATCACGCCGTCGATATCAGGACGAAGAATGCTTCAGGAATTCAAGGAATTCGCCCTCAAGGGCAACATGGTCGATCTGGCGATCGGCATCATCATCGGGGCGGCGTTTTCCGGCCTCGTCAATTCACTGGTCAGCGACCTGTTCATGCCGCTGGTCGCGGTCCTCACAGGCGGCGTCGATTTCACCAACAAGTTCGTCGCCCTGTCCTCCGTCGTGACCGCGACGAGCCTTGAGGCCGCCCGCGAACAGGGGCCGGTCTTCGCCTATGGCAAGTTCGTGACGCTGACGATCAACTTCCTGATCGTCGCCTTCATCCTGTTCCTCGTGGTCAAGGGCATGAACCGGATGCAGCGCAAGGAAGAGGCCAAGCCTGTCGAAGTCTCCAAGGTGCCGCGTCAGGAAAAATTGCTCGAGGAAATCCGGGATTTGATGGCGGTCGCTACCGACAGAGCGCCGCGCGCGTAAGCCCAGCCGATCATCCGTAAGCGGTGCGAAGGGATTGACGCGGCGCGCGCGAGGCGCGATGGCGAAATCCGCGAAGCTGTCGCGCCGCGATCTCCGTCCTTGAAGGCCGAACCATGAGCGATCTTACCCAGTTGCGGCGCGAAGCGGTCGCGGCACCGGAAAGCGGCATCGTCGCCGTGATCAACTATGCGCGGGAGCGTGAGGGGCTGATCCCGATGTGGGCCGGCGAGGGCGATCTCGCGACGCCGGATTTCATCTGCGCGGCCGCCTCGGCGAGCCTCAAGGCCGGGGAGACCTTCTACACTTGGCAGCGGGGGTTGCCGGAATTGCGCCAGGCGCTCGCCGATTACACCGCGCGGCTTTACGGACGACCGTCCTTGCCGGATCGCTTCTTCGTGACCGGTTCGGGGATGCAGGCGATCCAGATCACGCTGGCGGCGCTCGCCGGGGCCGGCGACGAAGTCGTCTTCTTCGGCCCGGCTTGGCCGAATTTCGCGGCGGCGACCGAGCTCCAGGGTGCAGTCGCGCGCGAGGTCGCGCTCGACTGGACCGAGGCGGGTTGGCAGTTGGATCTGCAGAAATTCAAGGATGCGATCGGCCCGAAGACCCGGGCAGTGTTCGTCAATACGCCGGCCAACCCGACCGGCTGGACGGCCGCCGAGGCGACATTGCGCGCCATCCTAGAAATCGCCCGTGATGCCGGTATCTTCATCATCGCCGACGAGATCTATAGCCGCTTCTACTATTCCGGCGGACGGGCGCCATCGTTTCACGATGTGATGAAGGAGGACGATCGGATCGTCTTCGTCAATTCCTTCTCAAAGAACTGGGCGATGACCGGCTGGCGGATCGGCTGGATCGAAACCAACGCCGCCTTTGGCGACATCATCGAGAACCTCATTCAATATTCGACCTCGGGCGTCGCTGCCTTCATGCAACGCGGGGCGCTCGCAGCCTTGGAACAAGGTGAGGCGTTCGTGGAAAGCCAGATCGCTCGTGCTGCCGAAGCGCGGGAGATTTTCGCCTCGCGGCTCCTGGCCACCAACCGGGTGTCGATGACGCCGCCTGACGGGGCGTTCTACGCCTTCTTCGCGATCGACGGCATCGCGGATACCCGCGCCGCGGCCTTTCGCATCGTCGACGAGGCCGGGGTGGTACTCGCGCCCGGCACCGCCTTCGGCCAATCCGGCCATCGGTTTCTCAGAGCCTGCTTCCATCGCCGGCTGGACGAGGTGGAAGCTGCCGCCGACCGTCTCGTCGATTGGATCGGCCGGGCGGCGTGAGAGCCGTCGACGGTCGCACCCTCTCGCATCGCTTCGCAACGCTCGCCCTCGCCGGGCTTGGCGGCCTTGCCGCCTCGGCGCTCGGTCTGCCGGTCGCCTGGCTGCTGGGACCGGTGCTCGCGGTTTCGGCGGCGAGCATCGCAGGGCTCGATACGGAACTGCCGCAAGTATTGCGCACGCTGGCGTTCTTCGTTCTTGGCGTCCAGGCCGGTTCCGGGGTGACGCCGGACGTGCTGGAGCAGATCGCCATCTGGCCGCTGTCCTTCGCCGTCCAGATGCTTGGAGTCGGCGTGGTCATCGTGCTGACCCACGCCTTCCTGCATCGCGTGCTGCACTGGGACAAGGACACCGCCCTGTTCGCTTCGCTTCCCGGCGCACTGTCCTTCGTCTTGGCCGCCGCGTCCGAAACCCGGGCCGATCTCACCCGGATCACCATCGTCCAGAGCGTCCGGCTGCTCTTTCTGATCGGTGCCCTGACGCCGATCCTCGCCTGGCTGGAAGGCGGCGCCGACGTGGTCGCAATGGCGCGCGGCACGGAAGGAACTCTCGCCGACTACGCCTTGCTCTTCAGCCTATGCGCTCTGGTTGCGTTCGCCGGTCATCTGATCCGGTTGCCCGGCGGGATGATGCTGGGCGCCCTGATCGGCAGCGGGGCGTTGCACGTCGGCGGCGTCTCGACGGTGGCGATTCCACCGGTGCTCGCGATCCCGAGCCTCGTTCTTCTCGGCACGCTGATCGGTTCGCGGCTCAAGGGGATCAATATCACGGCGTTTTCGCGACTGCTTCCGGCCGCCATAGGGTCCTTTGCGATCGGGCTGGTCGTCTCCGCGGCGGCGGCGGCTGTGGCCGTGGTGGCGCTCGGAATCGGCTTTGGAAAGGTGGCGCTCGCCTATGCGCCTGGCGCTCTGGAGGCGCTGACCGTGCTGGCATTCCAGTTCGACGTCGATCCTGCCTATGTGGCCGCCCATCATGTCGTGCGTTTCGTCAGCATCGCGATGGTGGTTCCCCTGCTCGCGAAGCGCCGCGCGCGACCGGGCGACACGGTCGCGCCGCCGATCAACGAAAAAGAACGCTTGTCAGGCGTCGATGGCAGCGAAGACCGAAGGTGAGGGCGCCGGCGCCTCGCCGCCCGGTGGTCCCCAGAAGACCACCCATGTGACGAAGTTGTCGGACATCCCCTCGAAGCGGTGCTCCGTCCCGGCCCGCACGAACAGCGCGTCGCCGGCTCTGACATGTCCGCGCTCGCTGTCCCTGACGACATCCGACTGGCCGGACGCGACGATGTAGAGCTCGTCCTGGCTGTGCGGACGCTGGCGGTCCTCGCCGCGCGGCGCGAAGATCTCGAGCGTCATGGTGCCGTGGGACAGGGCCTCGGCATGAAAGACGCCATCAGGCCATTCGGCGGTGGCCGGCAGCGGCAGCTTTCCCAGGAAATGATCGAGCGAGACTTTCATCAAAATACCCCGCAACGATGGTTGGACGAAGCCTTTTCTAGCCGGGGCTCAGCCGCCGGCTTGCGAAACGACCAGAGGCGTCACCTTCGCGGAGCGTTCGGCATGGGCCGGCCGCTCGGTCGCGAAGGGAATGCCGACGGCCTTCCATGTCTCGACCAGAGCGTCCTTCAACGTCTCGATCAGAGCGTCAGAATGCAATGGCGTCGGGGTGATCCGCAGCCGCTCGGTGCCGCGCGGCACTGTCGGGTAATTGATCGGCTGGATGTAGATTCCATGCCGCTGCAAGAGATGGTCGCTGGCCTTCTTGCACAGGTCGGGGTCGCCAACCGCCAGCGGAACGATATGCGTGTCGGACTCCATCACCGGCAGGTCGGCGCCGCGCAGCACGCTTTTGGCCTGAGCGGCCTGGCGCTGTTGCGCCTCGCGCTCGGCTTGGCTGGTCTTCAGGTGGCGGATCGAGGCGGTGGCTGCCGCCGCCAGCGCCGGCGGCAGCGCCGTGGTGAAGATGAAGCCCGGCGCGTAGGAACGCACGGCGTCGATGACCGCCTTGGTGCCGGCGATGTAGCCGCCGAGGACGCCGAAGGCCTTGGCCAGGGTTCCCTCGATCACGTCGATGCGCTGGGCGATCGCGTCGCGCTCCGAGATGCCGCCGCCGCGCGGGCCGTACATGCCGACCGCGTGGACCTCGTCGATATAGGTCATGGCGTTGTAGTATTCGGCGAGTTCGACGATCTTCTCGATCGGCGCGATGTCGCCGTCCATCGAATAGACACTCTCGAAGACGATCAGCTTCGGCTGCGCCGGGTCGGCGGCTTTCAGCAGCTCTTCCAGATGCTCCATATCATTGTGACGGAAGACCTGCTTCTTGGTTCCGGCCTTGCGGACCCCTTCGATCATCGAGGCGTGGTTCAACTCGTCGGAGAAGATGAGGCAGTTCGGCAGGAGCTTGGCGATGGTCGAGATCGAGGCTTCGTTGGAGACGAAGCCGGAGGTGAAGACGAGCGCCGCCTCCTTGCCGTGCAGATCGGCCAGTTCGCGCTCGAGTTCGACCAGCGGATGATTGGTGCCTGAGATGTTGCGGGTGCCGCCGGCGCCGGAGCCCATTGCCGAGACGGTCGCCGTCATCGCCGCGATCACATCGGCGTGCTGGCCCATCCCGAGATAGTCGTTGGAACACCAAACAGTGATCTCGCGAACCTTGCCGTCATGCCGCCAGAGCGCCTTCGGGAATTGCCCGGCGATCCGTTCGAGATCGGCAAATACCCGATAACGCTTTTCGGCATGCAACGCCTCGATCGCCGATTCGAACTGGCTCTGGTAATCGATCATCGCGAACTCCTTATCAGAACGGTTCTAAATGCGGCATGGCGCAAAGTCCACGTCCCGCCAGCATGATGCGGGAGTCCGAGGAACGTGACATTGACCAAGGTCAAGCGACCGGGCGGGTCGCCTCGAACCGTCACGAGTTGGGCCCATCCTGCGGAGCAGAGGAGGGGCCGGTTTCCGCGGCATCGGCCGGATCTCGCTCCGCGCTCTCGTCACGGCGCGCGCGGGCCTGCTCCTTGCGCCGGCGGAGATTTTCCCGCAATTGCGCCTCCAGCCGCTGCTGCCGCCTTGATTTTTGCTTGTCGCCCACTGTACCGCCGTCGCTCATGATCCACCTCTTGCCAGCCTCATTCGATAGTGTCAGGGGCGGGGCGCCGTCAATTTCCTCTGCGTCGACTCCGATACTCCGGCGCAGTCTTGTCAGGACCATGGCCGGGTTTCGCTGCAAGAGCGGCCCCTGCGCCTCGCGGAAGCTGTGATGAAACGACTGTTCGACCTCTTCGCCAGCCTTGTCGGGCTGATCCTGCTCGGCTGGCTGATCGGCGTCCTCGCCATTCTCGTGCGCCGCGACAGCGACGGTCCTGGCCTTTTCGCCCAGGAGCGGGTCGGTCTGCGGGGTCGAACCTTCGTCTGCTACAAGCTGCGAACCATGCATCGGGCGACCAAATCCGCCGCTTCCCACGAGACGCCCGCCGCGGCTGTGACCCCGCTGGGGCGGCGATTGCGGGCCTTCAAGCTCGACGAGCTGCCGCAATTGTGGAACGTTCTCAAGGGCGAGATGAGCTTTGTCGGGCCACGCCCCTGCCTGCCGTCGCAGACGGTACTGATCGCCGAGCGGGAACGGCGCGGCGTCCTCGAGGTGCGGCCGGGTATCACGGGCAAGGCGCAGGTGATGGGTGTTGACATGTCCGACCCCGTTCGGCTCGCCGAGATCGATGCCACTTATGTCGCGGAGCGCAGCTTCGTCGGCGACCTCGTCCTGATCCTGCGAACCGTTACCGGCAGCGGCCGCGGCGACAGGGTCGCCCAGTGAGGGAACCGGCCGGCCCTGGTATGGTTGCCTCTGCGTCGCGCGAGCCAATTCCATCGGAGCCCGTGTTGCTCTAGAACGCGCGCACTCCGCCTTGCGGGGCCGCCACCTTAGGACTGTCTGCCTCATGATCGAACGTATCGGCTTTGCCGCCGAGCTCGCCGCCTACACCGACCGGCACGGACCGGTGACCATCGGTCTGGCCGGGGCCGGGCAGATGGGCACGGACATCGTCGTCCAGATCGCGCTGATGATCGGAATCCGCGTCGGCGCCGTCGCGGCGAACAGCGCCCGGCGGCCGATGCAGGCGATCGCCATGGCGGGCTATTCCGACGAGCATGGCGTCGTCGCGGGCAGCGCGGCCGACATCGACCGCGCGATTGAGGCCGGCCAAATTGCGGTGACCGATGATCTCGGCGCGCTGTGCGCGGCCGGCCGCATCGACGTCGTCGTCGACGCCACGGGCAGCCCGGAGGTCGGGACCTTCCTGGCGATGGAGGCGATCCGCAACGGCAAGCACATCGTGATGCTGAATGTCGAGGCCGACATCACCGTCGGCCGCCTGCTCGCCCGCAAGGCGCGGGAGGCCGGCGTGGTCTATACCGGATCGGCCGGCGACGAACCTGCCTCGACGCTGGAGCTGATCTCGTTCGCCCAGAGTCTCGGCATGGAGGTGGTTGCGGCCGGCAAGGGCAAGAACAATCCGCTGCGCCATTCCGCCATTCCCGAGGAATACGAGGAGGAGGCGCGGCAGCGGGACATGAACGCCCGCATGCTGGTGGAGTTCATCGACGGCTCGAAGACGATGGTGGAGATGACCGCCATCGCCAATTGCACCGGCCTCAAGCCGGACGTGCCGGGCATGCACGGCCCGGAAGCGACGGGTGACAATCTTGGCCAGGTGCTGTGCACGGCCGAGGATGGCGGCATCCTGTCGAAGACCGGATGCGTCGACTACACGATCGGCAAGGGGGTCGCGCCCGGCGTCTTCTGCGTCGTGAAGCCGCGCCACCCCCGCGCGATCGAGCGGATGGCGGATCTGAAGGTCGGCCCCGGCCCGTGCTTTGCGTTGATCCGGCCGTTTCATCTGACCAGTCTGGAGACGCCGCTGTCGGCGGCCCGCGCCGTGATGTATCGCCGTCCGGACATGGTGCCCGTGGATCGGCCGGTTGCCGAATGCGGCGCCATCGCCAAGCGCGATCTGAAGCCGGGCGAGATGCTGGGGCGGATCGGCGAGGCCGACTATCGTGGCTATGCGATGACCTGGGACGACGCGCGCGCCAGGCGGGCCTTGCCGCTCGGCCTGGTCGAGAAGGCGACGGTGGCGCGGCCGGTGAAAGCCGGGGAGTTTGTCACCCACGACAATTGCGCGCCCGACGACAGCCTGCTCGTCACAAGGATGCGGGCCGAACTCGACGCGGCCGACGGCCGGTTCGCCGACTGAATATCCAGATTGCGCCGGGCCGCTCGATCCGGGTCAAGAGGCGTCCGGCCTGTCCCCCGCCATCGTCGAGCGGATCGCGATATCGAGACCTTTCGCCAGGATCTGGCGCTCGTTCTCGCTCAGGGGCTCGAGCGCGGCCGCGATGGACTGCAGGGGGTCTTTCTTCAAAAGGACGACGCCCCGATCGGTCAGTTCCAGCTGTTCGGCGCGACCGCGTCCGATCGTGCCCAGCTTGGCAAGATAACCCTTGGTGATCAGCGTGCGGACGGTGCGCGCGACGGCACCCGACGCAAGGCCCTGGAAGCGGGCGAGATCGATCGCCGTGCGCAAGTGCGGCGGCGCCGACTGGACATAGCGCAGCGCCGCCCACTGGGCCGGAAACAGCTGCGAGGCATAGCCCTGCGAGTGCAGCCGGCGCGCGATCTGTTCGAGCAGTCCGGCCAAATCGGCAGTGGAAACCGGGTCCGTGTCCAAAAATTCGCGCCATCGTCGTTGAATTACGCCTGCGTCTTATCGCGGAAGCGCAGGAATGTTCAATCTGATGCAGTCCGGAATGGGCGGGCGTCGGCGCGATCTTGCCGGAAAAGCGCCAGGAACCCGCCCAAGAGATGAACGACCCGTTAATCGGGACAATCAAAGGCATTTGAAGCAGGCTGTTGCGAAGCTCCGACGCTCACGCGGCTGAGGGATGCAGGCTCGCCCAACGCGGCTGGGCATCGACGGCATGGGTCAGCAAGGCTGCCAGCTTGAGAACGAAGCCGTCGGCATAGCGCGGTCCGACGATCTGTACGCCGATCGGCAGCCCGGATCCGGTAAACCCGCCATTGACGCTGATCGCCGGCTGCTCGCCGACATTCCACGGCAGAGTGAAGGCGATATGCTCGAACGGCCGGGCGGGATCGTCGATCGGCGAGGCCCATTCGGCTGGCCAGGATGCCTGCGGGTTGACCGGCGAAAGAATGGCGTCGAATCTGGCGAAGGGCGCCGCGGTGGCCGCCTTGATCGCCTGGATCTGGTCGAAGGCCTCGGCGACATCGGTGCCGGAAAGGACCGCCGCGCCGGCCGCCCATTCGCGGATATAGGGCAGCACCCTCGCGCCTTTCTCGTCGGGCAGGGCCGACATCGTCGCCAAGAACCTGGCGCGAAAGAAATGGTTGAAACCGTCCAGCATGGCGCGGGTGAGGATTCCCGGTATCGGTTCGATGACGGCGCCAGCCTCTTTCAGGGCGCGCGTGCAATCGGCGAGCGCCGCCGAGACGTCCGGGTCGACGGGCAGGCCGCATCCAGCCTCCGCCATGACGCCGATGCGCAGCCCCTTCGGGTCGAGCGTGAAGTCGCTCCAGTCGATCGCCGACGGCGGCAGGCCGGTCGGATCGCGGACATCGGGCCGCGACAGCGTCGCCATCATCAGCGCTGCGTCGGCAACGGTCCGGGTCATCGGTCCGGCGACGCGGCCGATATAGGTTGGATCGATCGGCACGCGGCCGTAGCTCGGCTTGAAGCCCACCGTTCCGGTGAGGCCGGCGGGAATGCGGATCGAGCCGCCGATGTCGGTGCCCAGATGCAGCGGCCCCAGGCCGGCGGCGGCTGCTGCGGCGGCGCCGGCACTGGAGCCGCCGGGGTTGAGCCGGATGTCCCAGGGATTGCGCGACAGTTTGTGGAAGCTCGACAGGCCCGACGACAGCATGCCGTAATCGGGGCAGGTGGTCTTGGCGAAGATGATCGCGCCGTCCTCGCGCAGCCGCGCGGCCGGCGGCGCGTCTTCAGGCGCGGGAACGAGCGTGGTCGCGGCGGTGCCGTTGGGCACCGGGGTGCCCTTCGTCGCGATCAGTTCCTTGATCGTCACCGGTACGCCGTCGAGCGGACCTTTCGGCGCGCCCTTGGCCCAGCGCTCTGTGGCCGCCGCCGCGTCCGCCCGGGCGCTCTCAGGATCGTAGGCCCAGAGCGCTGCGATCGACGGCTCCCAGGCCGCGATGCGGCGTTCGATGTCGGCCCAGACCTCCGCCGGGGAGGTTTGGCGGGTGCGGAACATGGCGAGGAGGTCGCTTGCCGGAATGTCGCTGAGATCCGTCATGGGGAAAAGCTCATGGTCTTGCGCGTAAGGCGGTTCGCCAGAAGACACCGCTCCGGGAAAAGCATTATCGTCCGCGCCGTCGCGAGTTTTTGCCGGCCCTTGCATCTGGCGTTGCCGTTCCGGTTGTGGAGCCGCGCCGGCGCGCTTCGCGATGTTGTCGGTGTCCCTCAAGCGGGCAAGCGCAGCCAGTAGATTCTGAGCGGTTGGGCGAGGATGTTGGCGCCATCTTGCTGTGCTGCCTTCGCCGCGAACAGGCGCTCGACCTCGCCGCGCTTGTCTTCGACCGTCGGCGCGCGGGTCGGATCGACGGACACCACCCGGCGGATGAACGCATCCACGTCGGCAAAGCGTTCCTTGCGCTCGAAGACGACGTTCCCGCGCAGCTCGAACCGGCCATCCCGGCAGGCATCCGCCACCGCGCGGTTCGCCGCCTCGCGAATGTCGGTCTCGTCATCGATCGGGCGCACCGCCTCGAAGAACGGACCTTCGGCAAGCGGTTCGACGACGAGAACGGTGCCGCCTGCCCGCGTGACGCGTGCGGCCTCGCCGAGCGCATCGAGCATCCGGGCCTTCGGCACATGATGCAGGGAATTGAGGAACACGGCGGCGTCGAAGCTGTGATCTGCGAAGGGCAGTTTTTCACCGGGGGCCACCGCGAAGTCGGCTTCGGGCGCAGCCGTGCGGGCCGCTTCGATCGCCGCCTCGCCAGGGTCGATGCCAGTGACTCGAAAGCCGCGCGCCGTCAGAGCTTTGGCAAGGCCGCCATGGCCGCAGCCGATGTCGACGACGGTGGTTGCGCCGTCCATGGCCAGCGTTTCGGCGATGACACCGGCGGTATCGCCGGCCGCGAAGGCTGCGTTGAGTGCGGTGGGTGGTTGCATGGCGGATCCCTTCGGCGTGGATGAGAGCGCTTACCGTCTCCCGGTCGCTCGGATGGACCGCCGCCCCCGCAGGGCAAGGGCGGCGTGCGATGTCCAGTCTCAGGCGGTTTCGGCGTAGTTCGATGGAAACAGCGCGCGCAGGGCCGCCTCGTCACGCTCCGACTTGAAGGTGACGTCCTTGGCGATCTGTCGCGCTTCGGCGACGGCTGGGCGCGCATTGACGTTGTCGAACCAGCGCTTGAGGTTCGGATAGGCATCGAGCGCGCCTTCGCCGAGCACGTTGGCCACACGGTCGATCCAGCCCCAGGCGGCGATGTCGACGATGGTGTAGCTGCCGCCGACGAAAAACTCTCGGCCGGCCAGGTGATCGTCCAGAACTTTGTAGTGGCGCTGCGCCTCGCGCGTGTAGCGGTTCTCCGCATAGTCGGACTTGCCCTTAGCCGCCGTGCGGAAATGCACGGACTGACCCGAATACGGACCGAGGCCGGTGGCGACGAACATCAGCCAGGATAACAGCTCGCCCCGGTCCTCCGGCTTGCCGCCGAACTGGCCATGCTTGTCGGCGAGATAGAGCAGGATGGCGTTGGAATCGAACACCCGCTTGCCGTCGTCCTCGATCGCCGGCAGCTTGCCGTTGGGATTGATCGCCCGGAAGGCGGGCTGGTGCTGCTCGCCCTTCAGCGTGTCGACCGGCACCAGTTCGTAATCGAGGCCGGCCTCTTTCAGGAACAGCGCGACCTTCATCGAGTTCGGCGTCGGATGGAAGTGGAATTTCAGCATTGGATCTCCTGTGGCGCGATCTGAGCGAATGTCATCACGTGACGGCGTTTCGACACCATTCGGGGCGGTGAGGCAAGCGGATCGGCCGTGACCCCGGAGGCCGCTGAACGGTTTGACGACGGCGCGGCGCCATGTTCAGCCTTCGCCAGGCTGGGTTGGCGGAGTCCCACGACAAGGACGACGATCCGTTCACGATGATCGCGCCGCCGCGGCAGGGGTCGCTTTATCCGCGTCGCGTTCTGCTGTAACGGCTGAAACGTTGTCATTCGCAACGGCAGACCCTCTTGGAGGGCAGGGCAGCGTATCCGCCTCGACGCGGCGCGAATGAGAGGAGCCGAAGATGATTGCGACCGACATCGCGACGCGCGTCTGGAACCATACCTTCAAGCTCGACACGATCGTGCGCAGCCTGCTCGATACGGATTTCTACAAGCTGCTCATGCTGCAGATGATCCACGGGCTGCATCCGGATGTCGCGGCGACGTTCGCGCTGAACAACCGCAGCAAGCACGTGCGTCTCGCCGAGGTGATCGACGAGGGGGAACTGCGCGAGCATCTCGACCATACCCGCTCGCTCTCCTTCACCAAGCGCGAGATGATCTGGCTGGCCGGTAATACCTTCTACGGCACGCGACAGATCTTCCGCCCGAAATTTCTTGAGTGGCTGGAGGATTTCCGGCTGCCCGAATACGAACTGCGCCGGGTCGACGGCCAGTTCGAGCTGTATTTCCATGGGCCCTGGACCCACACGATGATGTGGGAGATTCCGGCGCTGGCGATCATCAACGAACTGCGCTCGCGCGCTGCGATGAAGGATTTCAAGCGCTTCGAGCTCGACGTCCTCTATGCCCGCGCCAAAGCCAAGATGTGGCAGAAGGTCGAGCAATTGCAGGCGCTCCCCGATCTGCGCATCTCCGATTTCGGTACCCGCCGCCGGCATTCCTTCCTGTGGCAGCGCTGGTGCGTGGAAGCGCTGAAGGAAGGTCTGGGTGACCGGCTGATCGGTTCCTCCAACGTGCTCCTGGCCATGGAAACCGATCTGGAAGCGATCGGCACCAACGCCCACGAGCTGCCGATGGTGCTGGCGGCGCTCGCCGACAGCGACGAGGAACTGCGCCGGGCGCCCTACGACGTCTTGAAAGAGTGGCAGAGCTATTACGGCGGCAATCTCCTGATCGTCCTGCCCGACACCTTCGGCACTCCGGCCTTTCTGAAGAACGCGCCGGCCTGGCTCGCGGAGTGGACTGGCTTGCGGCCCGACTCCGCCCCGCCGATCGAGGGCGGTGAGGAAATCATCGCCTGGTGGAAGCAAATGGGCGAGGATCCCCGCGAAAAGCTGCTGGTGTTTTCCGACGGTATGGATTCCGACACGATCGAGCGGACCTACCGGCATTTCGAGGGCCGGGTGCGCATGAGCTTTGGCTGGGGCACCAATCTGACCAACGACTTCCGCGGCACGGCGCCGGAGCCGATGAGCGGCCTCGACCCGATCTCGCTGGTCTGCAAGGTGGTCTCGGCGAATGGCCGGCCGGCGGTAAAGCTGTCGGACAACGCCGCCAAGGCCAGCGGCGAACCCGCGGCAATCGCCCGCTATCGCCGGGTTTTCGGTGAAGCCGCCTATGCCGAGCGCGCGCTGGCCGTGTGATCGCGGCTTGGCCGTCAATCGCCGATAGCAATGCCCTCGCGGCGCGGGTCGGCACCGCCCTTCAGACCGTCCGGGCCGATGACGATGCCGTGCAGGCCGGAGGTCAGCTCCCGCGCCTCGACCTCGAAACCGAGATCGCGAAGCGGCTGGGCGAGCGCCTCGGCGGACGTGCCTTCCTCGACGTCGAAGGTGCCGAAACGATTGACCAGATGCGGCATCGCGACCGCTTCCTGAACATCCATGTCCCAATCGATCAGGCCGATCAGCGCCTGGGCGACATAGCCGATGATGCGGCTGCCGCCCGGCGAGCCGATGGCGATGACCGGCTTGCCGTCCTTGAGGACGATGGTCGGCGCCATCGACGAGCGCGGCCGCTTGCCCGGCGCCACGGCATTGGCGATCGGCCGGCCATCCTCATCATGGGTCTCGAAGGAAAAGTCGGTGAGTTCGTTGTTCAAGAGAAACCCGCCGGTCATCAGCCGCGAGCCGAAGCCGTTCTCGATCGTCGTGGTCATCGAGACGACGTTGCCGGCGGCGTCGACGATCGAAAAGTGGCTGGTCGAGGGCAACTCGATCGCCACATCGTCGCCCATCAGCATCGCGTGATCCCAAGGCGGCGAGCCTGGTTCCACGGCATCCTTCGACAAGGCACTTTCGCCCGCCAGACGCTTCGACCGGTCGTTCAGATAGGCCTCGTCGAGAAGTCCCTTGAGCGGCATCGGCACGTAGTCGATGTCGGCCATGTAACGGCCGCGATCGGCGAAGGCGAGGCGCGAGGCGTCGCCGATGACGCGCCAGGCTTCGGGGCTGTCCGGCCCGAGCCCGGCGATGTCGAACGGTTCGATCAGGCCGAGGATCTGCCCGACGGTCAGCGCGCCGGAGGAGGGCGGACCCATGCCGCACACATCGAATTGGCGATAGTCGACGCAGACCGGCGCGCGCTCGACCACCCGATAGGCGGCAAGATCCGACAGAGCGAGCCGGCCGGGATTGTCCGTTGCGTTCTGCACGGTCTCCACGATGGCCTCTGCGACCGGCCCCTCGTAGAAGCCGTCGGCACCCTGTTCGGCGATCGTCTCGAGGGTTTCCGCATAGGCCTCGTTCGTCAAAAGCGTGCCGACCGGCAGCGGCTCGCCGTCGGCGCCGAAGAAGTAGTCGCGGGTGGCCGCAAAACGGCCGAGGCGCTCCTTGTCCTCGGCGACGAGTTGGTTGAGGCGTTGCGAGACCTCAAAGCCATTGCGGGCGAGATCGATGGCCGGCTGGACGACGTCCTTCCATGGCAGTTTGCCGTAGCGCTCATGGGTCTTGAAGATCAGCTTCACCGTTCCCGGCGTTCCGACCGAGCGGCCGCCGACGACGGCGTCGTAAAATTTTAGCGGCTCGCCGGCATCGTCGAGAAACAGCTTTGGCGTCGCGGCGGCGGGCGCCGTCTCGCGGCCGTCGAAACTGGTGAGATTGCCGGCGCTGGCGTCGAAATAGACCAGAAACGCGCCGCCGCCGAGACCCGACGATTGCGGCTCGACCAGGCCGAGGACGAGTTGGATTGTGACCATCGCGTCGATGGCGCTGCCGCCCTGGCGCAGGATGGCGAGGCCGGCCTCGGCGGCCAGCGGATTGGCGGCCGCGACCATCTGCTTGTCGGCCTCGACCAGTGTCCTTGCGCTTGCCGCAGACGCGATTTCGGGCTGGATCGCGTCGGTCGCCTGGTCCTGGGCAAGGGCGAACGGCGGGAAAAGCAGGCCGAGCGAGAACAGGGCGGCAAGGGGTATCCTGGACATCGGCGCATCCTCTCCGGGCTGATCGGAAGCAAGCCTAGGACAGTCGAGCGCCGGCGAAAAGCCGGCCCGGCTTTGCCAGCCCGGCCGAACTCGCGAGCGTCATCGTCTTCCGATGCTCGCACGGGGCCAGCTATACAATTGGCGTGACTTGTTTCGTCCATGGCGGCATGCTGGAGACCCTGGAGGCTCAGGCGGGTGGGCTATCTTGAGCGTCTGTGAAACTACTTGATATAGCGAATAAATGTCGCTACATAAAATACAGTGAGGATCACCTGCGATCCCGAGAAGCGCGAGACGACCTTGCGCGAACGCGGCCTCGATTTCATGCATGCCGAGCGGGTGTTTGCGGGTCGGACGCTGACGCTCGAGGACGATCGTCGAGATTACGGCGAGACCCGGTTTCAGACCTACGGTGTCCTCGACGATCGGGTCGTCATGGTCGTTTGGACGCCACGGGACGACGTCCGCCACGTCATATCCATGAGGCACTGCCATGACCGCGAAGCTCGAAGAATCCGCCGCCGCCTGGGTTGATCCGGACGACGCGCCGGCGTGGACGGACGCCATGCTCGATCGGGCCGAACTGGCCGAAGGCGGACAAGTCATTAGGCCTGCCACGGGCACCGTCGCGCGAGGGCGCGGCCGGCCGCCTTCCGAGAATCCCAAGACGCGATTGACGATCAGGCTCGACGCCGAAATCGTTCGGCATTTCCGCGCCACCGGTCCCGGCTGGCAATCCCGAATCAACGATGCCTTGAAAGAACTGGTCCGGCGGGGATAGGGGCGACGCATCGGGCGCGCGGCCGGAATGACGCGCGTGACGGAACGGCTTGCTCCCTACAGCCCGCTTAACCCGCCCCGTTCCGCCAGCGTCTCCAAATGATGATCGGCATTCCCAAAGGCGAGGTCGATCATCGCCGTGCGCTTGAAGTGGTGGGCGACCTCGTATTCCATCGTCACGCCGACGCCGCCGTGGAGCTGCACCGCGCTTTGGCCGATGAATGTCGCCGAACGGCCGATCTGCACCTTCGCTGCTGAGATGGCCTCGCGCCGCGTTTCAGCGTCCGGCTCGGCGGCGTTCATGGTGGCGTAGAGCATCATCGAGCGGGCCTGTTCCAGCGCCATGTACATTTCGGCGCCGCGATGCTGGAGCACCTGGAAATCGCCGATCGGCACGCCGAACTGCTTGCGCTCCTTCAAATAGGCGATGGTCAGTTCGTGCATGCGCGCCATCGCGCCGACCGCTTCGGCCGAGAGCGCGGCGATGGTCTCGTCGACGACCCGCGCGATCGCCGGAAAGGCGCCCGCCGGATCGCCAAGGACATGGGAGGCCGGGACCGACACGACCTCGAAGCTCAGTTCCGCCGCGCGTATGCCGTCCTGGGTCGGGTAGCCCCGGCGCGACAGGCCGGATGCGCCGGCCGGAACATAGAAGAGGCCGATGCCGGCTTCCTCGCCTGGCACGCCGCTGGTGCGGGCGGTGACGATGAAGCCGTCGGCGCTGTCGCCGGAGAGCACCAGCGTCTTTTCGCCGGAAAGCTTGAAGCTGTCGCCGTCTTGCTCCGCCTTCAGCGCGATGAAGGCGGGATCGTAGCGTGAATTCCGCTCGGCCCATGCGAAGGCGAGCCGCGTCGAGCCGTCGGCAAGGCCGGGCACCCACTCGGCCCGCTGTTCGGCGCTGGCAGCATGGCGGATGGCACCGCCGGCCATGACGACCGAGGCGAGATAGGGCTCGACGACGAGGCCGCGGCCGAAGGCCTCCATGACGATCATCGTCTCGACCGGCCCGCCACCCAAGCCGCCGTCTTCCTCGGCGAAAGGCACCGCCGTCAGGCCGAGTTCGGCGAAGGCCGTCCACATGTCGCGGCTGAAGCCGGGTTCCTCGGTGCGGTATCTGTTGCGCTGCTCGAAGCCGTAGCGATCGGCAATCAGCCGCTCGACCGAGTCCTTGATCATGGCCTGTTCGTCGGAGAGGTCGAAATCCATGCGGTTGTATCCTGCGTGAAAGGCTGGGCGGCCGGTCGTGACGGGGGCGAACTCAGAGGCCGAGGATCGCCTTGGCGATGATGTTCTTCTGGATCTCGTTGGAGCCGCCGTAGATCGACACCTTGCGGTAGTTGAAATAGCCCGGCGCCAGCGGCGCGGCGTAGTCCGGCCCGACCGGCGGCTCGTTTCGACCCTCTTCGCGCGACGGCTCATAGGGCAGCGCGTAGGGGCCGATCGCCTCCATCAACAGCTCGGTGGTCGCCTGCTGCAGCTCCGAACCCTTGATCTTGAGGATCGAGGAGGCCGGATCGGGCTTGCCGTGGGCGCGTTTGGCTTCCGCCGACAGCACCCGCAGCTGGGTCATCTCCAGCGCCTTCAACTCGATCTCGACCGCAGCGACCTTCTCGCGGAAGCGGCGGTTGTCCCAGACCGGTACGGTGCCGGCGAATTCCAGCTTAGCGATCTCCTTGAGGCGGCGGACGCGCTCCTTGGAGGCGCCGACGCGGGCGATGCCGACACGCTCGTGGCCGAGCAGGAATTTTGCGTAGTCCCAGCCTTTGTTTTCCTCGCCGACCAGATTTTCGACCGGCACGCGCACGTCGTCGAAGAACACCTCGTTGACCTCGTGGCCGCCGTCGATAGTCTGGATCGGGCGGACGGTGACGCCCGGCGTGGTCATGTCAATCAACAGGAAGGAAATGCCCATCTGCTTCTTCGGCGCGGCCGGGTCGGTGCGCACAAGGCAGAAGATCCAGTCGGCATATTGGCCGAGCGTCGTCCAGGTCTTCTGGCCGTTGACGACGTAATGGTCGCCGTCCTTCTCGGCTTTCGTCGTCAGGCCGGCGAGATCGGAGCCGGCGCCCGGCTCGGAAAAGCCCTGGCACCACCAGTCGTCGAGATTGGCGATGCGCGGCAGGAATTTCGCCTTCTGCGCGTCATTGCCGAAGGTGTAGATGACCGGGCCGACCATGTTGTGGCCGAAGGGCAGCATCTGCGGCGCGGGCGCCTGCTGGAGTTCGTCCTGGAAGATGTATTGCTGGACCGGCGACCAGCCGGTGCCGCCGAACGTTTCCGGCCAGTGCGGCACCGACCAGCCCTTGGCGTTGAGAATGCGGGTCCAGCGCACCATCGCGTCCTTGCCGACGGAGCGGCCGTCGCGCAGGGCGGCGGTGACGTCCTCCGGCACATGATCGCGGGTGAAGGCGCGGACCTCGTCGCGGAACGCCGTCTCTTCCTCGGTGAAGCGCAGATCCATGGGCTTGATCCTTCGTTCCGGCCGCGACGGCGCGCGGGCAGTGCGCGGATCGCGAAAAACCCCGGTCCGCCATTTGCCTCAGATGTGACGCCGCCCTAGCGTGGTGTCAACGTGATCGGGCCGCCCATGCCGGCCGGATACCCGCCGGCCTTTTCTGCGCCGGGATAGCTTCAATTGCGAATGGATACGTTTCACATGCTCCTGATCAACGACGCGGCGACGCTCGACAATGACGGCGCCATCGCCGTTCTGACGCTGCACAATCCGCCGGTGAACGCGTTGTCGCGCGTGCTGCGCGAGGGCATCGCGGCGGGCATCGAAGCGGCGGCCGCCGACGATTCGGTCAAAGCCATCGTGCTGATTTGCGAGGGCCGGACCTTTATCGCCGGGGCCGATATCAAGGAGTTCGGCAAGCCGATGGAAGGCCCGTCGCTGCGCGAACTGGAGGATATGGTCGAGAACTGTCCCAAGCCGGTTGTCGCGGCGCTGCACGGCACGGCGCTGGGCGGCGGGCTGGAACTGGCGCTCGCCTGCCACTACCGCATCGCGCTCCCTTCGGCGAAACTCGGTCTGCCGGAGATCAAGCTCGGCATCATTCCCGGCGCCGGCGGCACCCAGCGGTTGCCGCGGATGATCGGGTTGAAACGCGGGCTCGACATGATCCTCACCGGCACCCCGGTGGGCGCGGCGACGGCGCAAACGCTCGGTATCGTCGACGAACTGGCCGTTGGCGAATTGCGCGCCGAGGCGGTGCGGTTCGCGAACGACATCCTCCGGGAGGAACGGCCGCTGCGCAAGGTCAGCGAGGAAGACGACCGGCTGGCGCGTGAGGACATCGAAGCGGCCATCGCGGAAGCCCGCGCCGCCCATGGCCGCAAGATGAAGGGCTTCGACAGTTTCGACAAGGCGCTGGAGGCGGTTGGAAACGCAGCGCGGCTGCCCTTCGCGGAGGGCATGGCGCGCGAGAGCGACATCTTCGCCGAGCTGCTGGGCGGCATCCAGTCGAAGGCGCAGCGCTATGTCTTCGGCGCAACACGGGCGGCCGCCAAGATCCCCGATATTGCGGCCGATACGCCGACCCGGCCGATCCGCGCCGTCGGCATCATCGGCGCCGGCACGATGGGCGGCGGCATCGCCATGAATTTCCTCTCGGCCGGCATCCCGGTGACCATCATCGAGGCAAGGGAAGAAGCGCTGGAGCGCGGCACCGGCATCATGCGGACAAACTACGAGGCTTCCGCGAAAAGGGGCCGCATCCGCCCGGAGGACGTCGACAAGGGGATGGGCCTGCTCTCGCCGTCGCTCGACATGGCCGATCTCGCCGATTGCGACCTGATCATCGAGGCGGCGTTCGAGGAGATGGCGGTGAAGAAGGACATCTTCGCCAGGCTCGACGGCATCGCCAAGGCGGGCGCGATTCTCGCCTCCAACACCTCCTATCTCGATATCGACGCAATCGCCTCGAGCACCAAGCGACCCGAGGACGTGATCGGCCTGCATTTCTTCTCGCCGGCCAACATCATGAAGCTGCTCGAGGTGGTGCGCGGCGAGAAGACCGCGACGGACGTGATAGCCACCGCGATGAAGCTCGCCCGCAACATCGGCAAGACGGCGGTGCTGGTCGGCGTCTGCCACGGTTTCGTCGGCAACCGCATGCTGAATGCTCGCCAGCGCGAGGCCAACAAGCTGATCCTGGAAGGCGCGATGCCTTGGGATGTCGACAGGGTGCTGACCGGTTTCGGTCTGCCGATGGGGCCGTTCCAGATGGCCGATCTCGCCGGCCTCGACCTCGGCTGGAACCGCGAGACCTCGAAGGGCGAGACCATTCGCGAGCAGCTGTGCGAGGCGGACCGCCGCGGCCAGAAGACCGGCGCGGGCTTTTACGACTACGACGACAAGCGCAAAGGCACGCCATCCAAGCTGGTGGAGAAAATTATCCGCGCCAAGTCGCGCGAGGAGGGCATCAAACGCCGGAATATCTCCGACGACGAAATCCTCCAACGGCTCGTCTACCCGATGATCAACGAGGGCGCGAAGATCCTCGACGAGGGCATCGCGCTCAGGGCATCGGACATCGATGCGGTCTGGATCAACGGCTATGGCTGGCCGGTCTATCGCGGCGGACCGATGTTCTTCGCCGACACGATCGGGCCGGAGGTGGTTCTGGCGAAGATGCGCGAACTGGAGGAGCGGATGGGCGCGGATTTTACACCTGCGCCGCTGCTGGAGCGGATCGTCGAAGAGGGGCGGAGCTTTACCGGCTCGGCCTGAACGGCTCCCGGTCTTTCGATCGCGGGACTTTTTCCCGTATCCGCTTGGCGGGGAGCCGAAAATCCACGGACCCCTTCACCTGGCCGGGATGCCGTCATACTCATGGGAAAATGGCGAGAACGGCAGGAGGGAGGACATGATGGCCGACAGCCGCTCACGCATCAGGTGGATCGCCGCGATGGTCGCGTCCGCCCTGCTTCTGCCCGCCGGATATGCCAGCGCTCAATCGGCGCTTCCGCCGGACAGGGTTGTCGGCCCCGCCGGCGCGTTCAAGATCCCGACGACCGGCAGCGTGCCGAATGCCGCCATCGCCGACTATCCGACCGACGTGACGGCCGACTACGTGTTCGGCTGCATGGCCAGCAACGGCAACACGCGCACCGCGCTGGAGCAATGCTCCTGCTCCTTCGACGTCGTCGCGTCGCTGCTTCGCTATGAGCGCTACGTCGAGGCCTCGACCTTCCTGTCGATGGGGCAGGTGACGGGGGAGAAGGGCGTTCTGTTCCGCACCAGCGCCGAGGCCAAGTCGGCCGTCGGCGACCTCAGGCGCGCCCAGGCCGAAGCGGAAATCCGCTGCTTCGATTGAGAGCGCCGCCGCCGAGTCCAGTCGCCGCTTTCAATCAAAAGCTGTAAAAGCCGTAGCTGCCCGGATCGTCAGGACTGTTCCGGGACAAAGGTCTTTTCGAAGACCTTGCCCTCGGTGTCCGTTGCCTTGGCGTGGAACGGCACCGACGGATCGCCGGTATAGTTGAAGCGGAAGCTCGGATCCTCGGAGATCGAAATCCCGCCGGTCATCGAGAACAAGCGCTCGCCGCCGCGATCGACCGCGAGATCGGTGATGAAATGCGCCGGGATATAGAGAAGCGTCACCTGATCCTTCTGCAACCCGGAATTGTTCGGATGCCGGATCATCAGCTGCGCCTCATGCGTCGCCGTGCCGCCGATATCCGCCGCGGCGAAAGCCCGCAGTTTCATCTGGCCCATCTGCTTGGCGGCGACTTCCGCGTCCTTCGCCGCCGGGGCGGCGCAGCCGCCGGCCGCCTTGACGTATTGCTTGGTGACATAGAGCGTGCCGTCGGCCGTTTCGGCGACCGCGTGGATGTCGGTATAGGCGTTGACCCTGACGCGGGTCGACAATTCGGTGAGGCCGGAGCCTTCGGTGATGTCGAAGGTGGCGGCGACAGGGGCGGGGTTCTCGTCGATGACCAGCGTCACCTTGCGAATGTTCATGGCCGGATCGAGCGTCAGCTTGATCGGCACGATCGCCGGGTCGGTCGCGCGGCTTGGCGCTTCCAGCATGATCGCGTCGGTGCCCTCGACCAGCGGCCGGTCGCCGAACAGGTCGTCCTTCAGGCCGGGCCAGGCGGATTCCATGGCGGCGGCCGCCGCTTCGGCGGGCGAGAGCGTCGATTGGGCGAACGCGGCAGGGGCTGAGAGCGTCAAAGCGGAAGCGGCGAAAACGGCAAGCGAAAGAACACTTCCCATCGACGTCCGCCGATGGAACCCGTGCGTCGCCCGGCTCTTCGGCCCGGCATGAGCGTCCAGCATGACAATCTCCCAATTTTCGTCGCGCGTGCCCGTTCGCTCTTTCGCTAATGTGACGGTATTGCCATGCGAGGACAAGGGACGGCCGTCTCAACTCGCCTTGATCGATTCGGAGAGCCGGACAGAAGCCTCGCCTTGCGCGGGGTCATTCCCATTCGAGTTCGGCGAAGGCGGCGGTGGCGTTGCGGGCGTTGAAGGCGTCGAAGACTTGCCATTTGCCGGCCTCGCTCCGGCCCGCCGTTTCGACCGCGTCGGCTAATGGCATGCCGTCGGCGATCGCCTGACGGAGGTCGGCGGCGAGCTTTTCCAGATAGGCGGTCTGTGCGGCGACCGCCGCCGGCCATGGCGCGCTCGCGGGACCGTGTCCCGGCACGACGCGGCTTGCCGGTAGCGCTTCGAGGGCCGGCGTCTGGGCGAGCCAGCCCTTGAGGCTGCCGTCGATCACCGGCACATGCTTCATGAAGACGAGATCGTCGGCGAACAAGGTGCCGGTCGCTGCGTCGAGAACGGTCAGATCGTTGTCCGTATGGGCGGTGCCCCACGCCGTCAGCGTCAGCTTGCGATTGCCGAGATCGATGATGCGCTCGCCCTCGACGGTGTCGTCCGGCGGCGTGATGGTGACTTCCGCCACGCGATCCGGGCCGAGCTGTTCGCGCATCGACTGCTTGTAGAAATCCGTCCGCGCGGCGAGCGCGGCGGGAAGCTTGCGATGGCCGATCAAGGTCGCGCCGGCCGCCTTGAACACCTGGTTCCCGAAGATGTGGTCGGGATGCATGTGAGTGTTGACGAGGTAACGGACCGGCTTGTCGGTGACCGCGCGAGTCGCTTCCAATGCTGCCCGGGCGACCGCGACGCTGCCGCCGCTGTCGATCACCGCCACGGCATCGTCGCCGATCACGAAGCCGATATTGGCGATGTCGCCCTGGTTCTCGGGGCTGGTCTCCTCGACCAGGCCGGCGTGGACATAGATGCCTGGCGCGATCTCCTCCAACGCCAGCGGCGCGGCCCAAGCGCCGACGACACCAACGAAGGCGGCGAGGGCGACCAGGGTCGCCGCCGCGCAGCGCGGGAGGAATGTGAGACGCGTCGACATGGATCCATCAGACATGCCCGCGCGCTGCGGGGCAAGACCTCCGGCGGTTGGTATGGCAACCGGACAAGCAAATCTCATGCAAGCCGCTAAGTACTAAGGACGTTCTCGGGGGCTGTGTGAACCGCACCCGCCCTACCGAATGACAGTATACTGCGACGCACCCTAAAAATGCTGCGCCGCATATAGGAAAAGTGCCATTCGGAGCTTGCGCAGGAAAAATTCCCGCACTAGCATCGCGTCATGGTTTCCGGCTTCAAGGTCGCAGTGTTGGGAGCGCTGCGAGTCCTCGAAGGCCACGGTAGGTGTCGATCAACGGTGCCCACCAAGACCCCTATTGGCGGTCGTGACACGCTGCCGGAAACCTTCCCCCAGACTATCGTTGGCTCAACGTTCGTCGGCAATCCTGCCGTCACGCGTCACCGCTACAGTTCCTTGGGAGGACACCGATGTTCAAGACAATCACGAAGGCCGCGCTGGCATCCAGCCTGCTCATCTCGTTAGGGGCCGGGGCCTCGGCGAACGAGAAACTGCAGGAGATGCAGGGCGACGCCGCGCAGTGGGTAATGCCCACGGGCAACTACGCCAATCAGCGCTACTCGACGCTGGACAAGATCAACAAGGACAACGTCGGCGACATGGTCCCGGCCTGGGGCTTTTCGACCGGCGTTCTGCGCGGCCACGAGGGCTCGCCGCTCGTCGTCGGTGACACGATGTACGTGCACACGCCGTTCCCCAACATCGTCTATGCGCTCGACGCCAAGAACGACGGCGAGATCAAGTGGAAGTACGAGCCCAAGCAGGATCCGAACGTCATCCCGGTGATGTGCTGCGACACGGTCAATCGCGGCGTTGCCTACGCGCCGGCGCAAGGTGACGGCGGCAAGGACCTGGTGATCCTGCATCAGGCCGACACGACCGTCGTCGCGCTCGACGCCGCAACCGGCGAGCAGGTTTGGTCGGTGAAGAACGGTGATGCGTCGAAGGGCGAGACCGGTACCGCGGCGCCGATGGTGTTCAAGGACAAGGTGCTGATCGGTATTTCGGGCGGCGAATTCGGCGTGCGCGGTTCCATCACCGCCTACAACGTTTCCGATGGTACGCAGGCCTGGCGGGCCTATTCTACCGGCCCGGACGACGAGATGCTGTTCGATCCCGAGAAGACCATGGAACTCGGCAAGCCGGTTGGCGCGGATTCCTCGCTCAACAGCTGGGAAGGCGACCAATGGCAGATCGGCGGCGGCACGACCTGGGGTTGGTTTGCCTATGATCCCGAACTGAATCTGATCTATTACGGGACCGGCAACCCCTCGACCTGGAACCCGGCGCAGCGGCCCGGCGACAACAAATGGTCGATGGCGATCATGGCGCGCGATGCCGACACCGGCGTGGCGAAGTGGGTCTACCAGATGACCCCGCATGACGAGTGGGACTTCGACGGCGTCAACGAGATGATCCTCGCGGACATCGACGTCGGCGGTACGCCAACCAAGGCGCTCGTCCACTTCGACCGCAACGGGTTCGCCTACACGATGAACCGGGAAACCGGCGAATTGCTGGTCGCCAAGAAGTACGATCCGGCCGTCAACTGGGCGACCGAAGTCGTCATGGACAAGGAATCCGACCAGTACGGCCGCCCGCAGGTGGTCGCGGAGTATTCGACCGAGCAGAACGGCGAGGACACCAACTCGACCGGCATCTGCCCGGCGGCACTGGGAACCAAGGATCAGCAGCCGGCGGCCTATTCGCCGGAAACCAAGCTGTTCTACGTGCCGACCAACCACGTCTGCATGGACTACGAGCCGTTCCGCGTCGCCTATACGGCCGGACAGCCCTATGTCGGCGCGACACTGTCGATGTACCCGGCGCCCGACAGTCATGGCGGCATGGGCAACTTCATCGCGTGGGACGCCGGCAAGGGCGAGATCGTCTGGTCGCTGCCGGAGCAGTTTTCGGTATGGTCCGGTGCGCTGGCCACCAAGGGCGGCATCGTCTTCTACGGTACGCTCGAGGGGTATCTGAAGGCCGTCGACGCAAAGACGGGCGAGGAGCTCTACAAGTACAAGACCCCGTCGGGCATCATCGGCAACGTGATGACCTACGAGAATGAAGGCAAGCAGTATGTCGGCATTCTGTCGGGCATCGGCGGCTGGGCTGGTATCGGCCTCGCGGCAGGCCTCACTGATCCCAACGCCGGTCTCGGCGCGGTCGGCGGCTATGCGGCGCTGTCGAAATACACCGCCCTCGGCGGCGCGCTGACGGTCTTCACGGTCCCGGACCAGACGGCCGCGAAATAAGCCACAAGACGGGGGCCCCACTCTTTGCGGAGCGGGGCCCTCGATGCGTGACGACAGGGCCCGATGTCAGGCTTCGGCCTCGACGCCGGGCCCTCGTTTTGGAAGGCGGTGGGCGACCTGCCATCATCGCCGAGAAGCCGGGCCGAGGATTCGCCCGCGTGTCGATCCCGTGAGGTTTGAATGAATTCCAAGTTGATTGCGTTCGCTGGCGTCGTGCTTCTTTCGGCCAGTAGCCTGACCTTCGCGCAGAGCGACGGAACCACTGTCGTGCCGGCGGGACAACAGGCGCCGGCGGCGACGGCCCCAACGGCACCGGCCGGAGATGCGGCCGCAGCCCCCGCCCCGGCGGCCGCCGATCCTGCCGAGGCCGCCGCCGCGAGCGGCGACAAGGCGATGGCGGCCGGCGACACCATGACGGTGGACGCGCATCCGTCGAAGGATACGGCAACCGAAGGCAACCAGCCGAGCGAAGGCGAGATGGGCAAATTCGTCGATCCTGCTGGAAACCCGACCTACAGCATGACCGAAGACGGCACCGCCGATTGGTACACCTGGCGTGGCTACAAGAAATACGGTGCCAACTGCCTGCAATGCCACGGCCCGGATGGTCTGGGTTCGTCCTTCGCCCCGAACCTGACGGAATCGCTGCAGACTCTGAGCTATTTCGACTTCGTCGGCGTCGTCGTCAGTGGTCAGCAGAACAAGTGGAATTCGTCCGGAAATTCGATCATGCCGGCCTGGGGCGAAGATCCCAACGTTATGTGCTCACTGGATGCAATCTACATCTATCTGCGCGCCCGCACCGACGGCGTCGTCGGGCGGGGCGAGCCAAAACGCCCGGCTAAGAACGAGGCGGGGCAGAAGGCCGAATACGACTGTCTGGGATTTTGATGCGATGATCCGCTTCGTCACAGCGGTCGTCGGCATCACGAGTGCCCTGGCGTTGGCGATGCCGGCGGCGGCCCAGGACCGGGAGTTTGGCGGCGAGATCGAACTCGTCGATCCGAACGTGCTGCGGGTGTGCGCGGACCCCAACAACTTGCCGTTTTCCAACGAGGCCGAAGCGGGCTTCGAGCAGGAGGTCGCCCGGTTCCTGGCCGACAAGCTGGGACTGCAATCGGTGTCCTACACCTATTTTCCGCAGGCAACCGGCTTCGTGCGGATGACGCTCGGCTCCAATCTTTGCGACGTCATCATGAGCTATCCGCAGGGCGACGAGCTGGTTCAGAACACCAACGCCTATTACCGGACGGCCTATGCGCTGGTCTATCCGAAGGACGGCGACCTTGCCGGCGTCGAGACGATCGCGGACCCGAAGCTGAAGGACAAACGCATCGGCATCGTCGCCGGGACGCCGCCGGCCACCTATCTCGCCCGCGCCGGCCTGATCGGCAAGGCCAAGCCCTATCAGTTGATGATCGACACGCGGTTCGACAATTCCGCCAAGGCGATGATCGACGATCTTGACAGTGGCGAGATCGACGCGGCGATCCTCTGGGGGCCGATGGCCGGCTATTACGCCAAGGAGTCGGGCAAGGATTATGCCGTCGTGCCGCTCACCCATGAAGGCAAGGGGCCGGCGACGACCTTCCGGATCACCATGGGTGTGCGGGCCTCCGACCAGCAGTGGAAGCGCACGCTCAACCAGGCGATCCAGGATTATCAGGGCGAGATCGACGAGATCCTGTTGTCCTACGGCGTGCCGCTGCTCGACGAAGAGGACCGCCCGATCGTGTCGAAGGCGGGCGATGTGGCGCCGGAACCGCGGGAACCGAAGGGATGAGAACGGCCCGCCCGCCGGCCGGCCTGTTTGGCCTGGTTCGCGCGAGGGGCCTCATCTGGATCATCCTGGCGCTCGTCCTCGCGCCGCCGTCAGTGGCGGCAAAGGAAGATGCTGTGGTCCAGGCGCCCGAGATCGCCGTCGAAGACCCAACTATCGCAACCGTTCCCCAGCCCGAGCCCGAGGACTATCGGACCGAGGCTTACCGCGCTCCGGTTCCGGAAAGTCTTGCGGGCGGCACCGTCGTCGATACGGCGACTGCCAAGACGCTGCATGACGAGGGCGCCGCATTCGTCGACGTCCTGCCGCGCGCGCCACGGCCGAAGGGCTTGCCCGCCGATACCATCTGGCGGCCGAAGCCACGCAGCAATATTCCGGGCTCGATCTGGCTGGTCGACACCGGCTATGGCGAGCTGGCGCCGGCAATGGAGCGCTATCTCCTCGACGGGCTCGCAGAGGTCACGCAGGGCGGCAAGAGCCGGCCGGTGGTCATCTACTGCCTGCGCGATTGCTGGATGAGCTACAACGCCGCCAAGCGTGCGATCCGCGCCGGCTATACGGCCGTCCATTGGTATCCGGACGGCACCGATGGCTGGGCGGAAGCGGGCTACGCGCTGGCGCCGTCCGAGCCGGAGCCGCGGCCGGACGAATAGACGCGCGTTTCGAGCCGTCCGATCACAGCGCGCTGGCAATCGCCCGGCCGAGGCCGAAGGCGCGCTGTTCGATCAGCACCGGCACTTCGCAGACATAGGTGAGAGACTGCCGCCGCTCGTCGAAGATGCGGGTGTCCCAGAGAAGAGCCTGTCGGGCTTCCTCGATCTCCGTCGGCGAGGTGTCCGGCTGCTGCCGCAGTCTGGCGAATTCGCTGCTTTGTTCGCGCAATCTTTGCGCCAGCGCCTTCTGCTTGGCGCCATAGCGCTCGATGCCAACCATGACTTCGCCGCGTTCCCGGTTCAGGCGGTCGAGGATGTCGGCGACGATCGCGGTCGCCGTCGCCTCGCGTTCGGCCTCCGGCAACTCGCCGACGAAATCCTTGACCATCGTCGCGGCTTCGTCGAGCGGGAGCCGCCGCGCAACCACCCGGTCGACCAGTGCCCGCATCGCGTCGGTCCGCTCGACATTCGCGGCATCGGCGACATCCGGGCCGTTCCATATCTGGGCCGGGGAGATCGTATCGACCCGGCGCTGGATGCAGGGCCAGTCGGTCGTGCCCTTTTCCGGCGTCCGGGCGAAGGTCATCGGGTTGGCCGGAGTTTCGGCCGGCGACGAGGGCTTCGCTTCGCCGGCTTCCGGCGCGTTGACGGGCGGCGGACCGGGCAGGACGAAGCCTTCGGGGATGTCGCGCGGTGCCGCGCCGTCCTGGGCGGTCGCGGGAAGGACGGCCAAGTGCGATAGAAGCACCAGCGAGCCCGCGACAAGCGCGGCTCCGCCCATCCGATGGTGTGCGTTCGTGGACATGAAAGCCTCCCTTCGACCGCGGCTCAGTTGGCGTCTCACTGGCGTTTGCGGCTGATCAGGCCGCGCGCCGGATCGTAGGCGAGGATAGCGCCGCCGAGGAAGACGATGGTGCAGCCGATGACGACGGCCAGCGCTTGCCAGTTGATCTCGCCATAGAGGGCGAAGCGCACCATCTCCACCGCGTGGGTGAACGGGTTGAACAGGGTGATCGTATAGAGCGGCGGGCTCGACTCCTGTACCCGCCACAGCGGATAGAGCGCGGAGGAGGCGAAATACATCGGGAAAATCACGAAGTTCATGACACCGGCGAAATTCTCCAGCTGCTTGACCAGCGAGGACAGCAGCATACCGAGCGAGCCGAGCATCAGGCCGGTCAGAATCAGCGCCGGCAGCACAGTGAGATACCCCGTCCAATGCGGCTGGACCTCCCAGAACCAGGCAATGGCGAAGAACACATAGACCTGGACGACACCGACCGCGACGCCGGCGGCGAGCTTGGAAACGAGCAGGAACCAGCGTGGCAGCGGCGAGACGAGCAGCGTCTTCATGGCGCCGGTCTCGCGATCGTAGACCATCGACAGCGACGACTGCATGCCGTTGAACAACAGGATCATACCGACGAGGCCGGGCGTGATGTAGACCTCATAGAGAATGTAGGTCTGATAGGGGGGCGTGATCGAGACGCCGAGCACCTGGCGAAAGCCGGCGGCGAAGATGAACAGCCAGAGTAGCGGGCGCACCAGCGCCGAGACGAAGCGCTCGCGCTGATGCAGAAAGCGCAACGCCTCGCGCCAGACGATACCGCGAAAGCAGATGAGATAGGCAGACAGCGGAAAACCGTGGGGCGTTGCGTCCACCGGCGCGTTTGCGGGCGTGCTGCTCACGAGGCCATCTCTCGTTCGGCGGTGCTCTTGGCCAGTCCGGTGAGGCGGGTGAAGGCCTCGCGGATCGAGCCAGCGCTTTCCGCCGCGACGATATCGGGAACGTTCCCCTCGGCCAGAACCTTGCCGTGGTGAAGCACCACGACCCGGTCGGTCTCGTCGATCTCGTCGATGAGGTGCGTTGCCCACAGGACGCTGACGCCCTCGTCCTTCACCAGCCGCCGGACCTCGGAGACGATCTCGGCGCGCGAGCGGATGTCGAGCCCAACCGTCGGCTCGTCGAGCAGGATCAGGCGCGGCCGGTGCATGAAGGCCCGGACGATCTCGATGCGTCGGAGCTGGCCGCCGGAGAGGTTACGCGCCTTTTCGCCCATCCGGTCGACGAGTTCGGAGCCGCGAAGGATCTCCGCGATCCGCTGGCTGGCCTCTGCGCCCGTCATGCCATGCAGGGCGGCGTGATATTTGAGGTTTTGGCGGATCGACAGGTCGAGATCGAGCGTACGGGCCTGGAAGACCACGCCGAGGCGGCGCAGCGCCTCGCCCGGCTCCTCGCTCAAGCGGTGGCCGAGAATGCGGATTTCGCCGTCGCGGACGTTGAACAGCCGCGTCACCAGTGAGAACAGCGTCGACTTGCCGGCGCCGTTGGGGCCGAGGAGCGCGGTGAACGAGCCCCGCGGCACCGCGAACGAGACGTCGACGAGGGCCATGCGGTCGCCATAGGAATGGCTGACCCGCCGAACGTCGAGCGCAGGAGGGGCGTCCGGCGCCCCGGCGCTGAGATCGGGTGTCATGATCGCGGCATCTAAGACCATCGTGCTCCATTGCGGTCGGGGGGACCCGCCGGCAGCCTATCGCGGGGTCGGGCGGGAAAACAGGTCCTGCGGTTCGTGGCGGCGCCCGATCCGCCCTATGGAACGATGGTGATCGTGCCCTTCATGCCCTGTTCGCCGTCGAGGCCCTCGACATACCAGTCGTAGCGGCCGGGCCGGGTGGTCTGAAACTGCACCGTGATCACGCCGGTCGCGTCGAATTCCAGCCAGGCTGGCGGGCCGGCCATATGCACCTCGAGGTCGGCAATGACGATCTGGTTCATCCAGACATTGCGGAAGAAGCCGGGCGCGTGGAATTTGTATTCGAGCCCGCCTTCGGAGGCGATGTCCCAGCGATAGGCCTGGTTGGCCCTCAGATAGATGTCGGTGTGGCTGACGGCGAATTCGCTGTCGGGGGCGCCGAGGACCAGTGGCGTGACGATCTGGCTCGATAGCGAGACGGGCGGCAGGCCGATCTGGTCGCCGTTCAGGGCGCTCGCCGGCATCAGCTCCGAACCCTTCGGGATGGTCAGTTCCTCGGCGGTCGGCACCATCGCGGCGCCGGTCGCTCCGTCATCGTCGTCGTCGTTTTCGGCGGCTGCCTCTCCGGCTGCCCCCGAATCCTGCGCGGCAACGACCGTGATCGGCGCGAAGGCGAGGATCGCCGCCATCAGCAAGAGCCAGATTCGTTTCATCGCTCGGTTCCCTCCCAATTTCGCGCGTGCGGACGCGCCTCGCTCCGTCCGCCGGCTTATTCGCCGGGCGTGACGGCGACGCCCCAGGGCTGCTGCCCGACCTGGACGGACTTGATCACCTCGTCATCCGCGACGTCGATGATCGAGATGTCGTTGGAGACGCCGTTGGTGGTGAAGAGGTGCGTTTCGCCCGGTGAGAAGGCGAGCTGCCAGACCCGCTGGCCGACGAGCAGATAGTCGACGACCTCATAGGTCTCGGCATCGATCACCGCGACGCGGTTGGCCGGCCCGAGCGCCACATAGGCCTTCTTGCCGTCGGCGGTGATCCGCACGCCGACCGGCTGGATCGCCTCAGAGCGGATTCCTTGAATTTCGAAAGTGATCTTCGCCTTGATCTCCTTCGTGGCCGCGTCGATCACGCTGACCGTGCCGCCGATCTCGGCCGATACCCAGACCTCCGAGCCGTCCCGCTTGTATTCGGCGAAACGGGGCCGGGAATCCACGAGGACGTTGGCGGTGATCTGGTGGCTGTCGCTGTCGATGAAATGGGCCATGTTCGTCGTTTCCGACGTGTTGACGATGGTCGTCCCGTCGGGCGAGACCGCCATCCCCTCCGGCTCGACGCCGACCGGGATTTCCGCGAGGCGCGCCCCGGTTTGAAGATCGATGGCGGTGACGAGATTGTCGTCCTCATTGGCGACGTAGAGCCGCTTGCCGTCCGGCGACAGGATCAGCAGTTCGGGATCGGGGCCGGAGGGCAGGGTCTTGAGAAACTTGTAGGTCGCCGTGTCGTAGACCTGGATGGTGTCGTCGTCGCTGGCGCAGACGAAGATCTGGCTGCCGTCGGCACTGACGGCGATGCCGCGCGGCCGCTGGCCCACCTTGAAGGTGTCGATAACCTCGAAATTCTCCGAGTCGAGGACGGTGACGTCGTTGCCCTTCTCGTTGGACACGAAAATCTTGTAGGCGAAGGCGGGGCTGGCGGACAGCGCCAGTGTCGCGGCGAGAGCCACGCTCATCAGTCGTCTCATGACCCGCTCGTTCCTTCCGTTCGATTGCCGGTGCCCACCGTCCATCAAACCACGCAACGCCATCCCGCCGACCTCCGCAGTGGCAGAACGAGGTCGCGCCCGATCGTCCCGGCTTTGGGAGCAGCAGGGGCGGGCAGCAACCTCGAAGGTGAAAGCTTCGCAGAGGATTCCGGGCGCCACAACGGGACAACTTCCCGTCTTCCCGAAAGCCGGCGAAACTCCGAAACTCACGGCCGCTCGCGATCGAGCATCCGGCCGCCCTTGCTCTCCAGCGCGAAGCGGACGAGATCGGAGGTGCGGTCGACGCCGAGCTTCTCCTTCATGCGTGAGGAGGTGTTGGCGATGGTCTTGTAGGCGACGCCGAGCCCTTGCGCGATGTCGGTGAGGCTCTTGCCCTCGCCGAGCATGTGCAGGATCTGCAATTCGCGCCGCGACAGCTCCTTCGTTCCCCCCTCGGAGGACTCGTGGCGGGCCATCAGCGCCGTCGTCTCGCTGTCGACATAGCTTTCGCCAACAAGCGCCTTTTCGATCGCCACCAGCAGTTCGTCGGACGGCGCGCTCTTGGAGACATAGCCGAGCGCGCCGTCGCGCCGGGCCGAGGCTGCATAGACGATGTCGGAATACATCGAGAACACGACGATCTTCGCCTTCGGGTCGTCGGCGCGCAAGCGCCGCAGGGCGTCGAGGCCGCTGCCGTTTTTCAGGTTGATGTCGAGGATGGTCACGTCCGGCCGGAATTTACGGAATTCCGCCAGCGCCTCGGACGGCGTCTCCGCCTCGGCGATCACGGTGACGGGGAGCGCCTCGACCAGCCGCCTGACGCCGTCGCGCACCACCGTGTGATCGTCGACGATCAGGATCTTCATGCCGCGTCTCCACCCATGCCGGAGACTACCGCGCCGGGGGGCGCGCTGTCACGGGGAAGCGGCACCCGGCCTTCCAGCCGCACGCCCCGCGGGAACGGCACCTGCGACACCGTCAGTTCGCCGCCGGCCGCCTCGACCCGCTCGCGCATGCCGAGAAGGCCGAAACCGCCTCCCGTGCCGGACTCGGCGAGCCCGCCGCCATCGTCGACGACGCTGAAGGTGAGATGGTTCTCGCCTGGCGCCACGCGGACGACGATCCGCGTCGGCGCGCCATGGCGCAGCGCGTTGTCGAGCCCCTCGCGCACCGCCCGGTGGACCAGCACCTCCAGCGGCCCGCCCCAGTCGCCTTCGGCCAGCTCGGCGGAAAACGCCACGTCGCCGTGGCGGCGGGAAAGCTCCGCGATCAGTTCCTCGATCGCCGCCTTGAGGCCCAATCCCGGCGTCAGGCCGGGCCTCAGATCGGAGAGGATCCGCCGCACCTCCTGACGGGCGCGATGGGCGGCAGTCTTGATCGCGTCGGCGCGGCCCGTCACTGGGTCGTCGCCCTCGGCGCTTCTGGCGAGGCGGGCGATCGCCGAGGCGTCGACGTCGATGGCAAACAGCAGCGGCCCGATGTCGTCGTGGAGATCGCGGGCGAGCTCGGCCCGCTCCTCGTCCTGCAGCCGCAACAGCTGTTCCGACAGGCGGCGGTTGCGGGCGGAGATCTCGGCAAGCCGCGCCGCCATCTCGTTGCAGCGGGTGGCGAGTACCCGCATTTCCGGCGGGCCGGACGGCGCGACGCGGCTTGCATAGTCACCGGCGCCGATGCGCGCGAAGGCCGCCTGGATCGACCCGAGTGGCCGCAGCGCCCGGTCGGCGACCACCCAGATGGCCGCGAAGGCGAGCAACACGAACAGGACGAGGCTGCCGAGGCCGAGGCCAAGATCGGTCCAGCTGGTGGCGATCTCGTTGCGCGGATCGATCGAGACGGCGACGGCGGTCATCGGCAAAGCGGCGCCCGACAGCGGCATCACCGTGGTCGATGTGTCCGGCGCGAGCAGGCGGACGAACCAGTCCGGCAGGGCGCCGTAATCCTTGGCGGGGGTGGAAAAATCCCGGACCGCGCCGGTGGAATCGATCAGCAGCACCTGCACGTGCCGGTCGCCGTTAAAGGCGCGCACGAAGCTGGCAAGCTCCGCCGCCGTGTCGCGCGAGGCGGGCAGCTTGGCGACGAGCTGGGCGACCCGGTTGGCGGCGACGCTACGCGCGGCGGAGAGCTCGGCGGCGACGTTCTTCGTCGCCTGATCGTAGGTCAACAACCCGCCGATGATCAGGATCGCGATGAACGCGGCGCTCAACGTGGCGGCAAGGCGGGTTTTGAGGGACACGGGAGGCGGGACCAGGTTGGACGGAAGGGCGGCGAGGACTGCCCGGCGGAGGCTATGCGGGAAGGATCTCGGCCGCACCCGCCGCCTCTGACCATCGGGTAGGAGCAGGTAATTAATCCATATTCTCATAGATATTTCAATAATATACCTTGTTATTATTTTTAATTATGACAACCTTTCCCGCCAGAGGGTGGTTGTAAGCGAAATTTAATATGATACCCTCCGGTGGGGCACGTCTGCGAGATCGACTTGGCCGTTCTTCTCACCAAATCTCTTATGCGGATTTCTTTGACGGGTGCTTATTTGGGAGATCGGAAATGTTATTGGATTCGTTTTCTGGTATAATTCGCTCTACTAACACGCCTCTGGCGCTGGCCGCACTGTCTATTCTAGTTATAGGATCAATTTTATACGCAAATATAAAAGGAAAAGAGCAGACAAATTTAATTAAATACGGATTTGGGTTATCTGCAATATTCGGAATATTGTCAATTACGGGATTTTTCATAGATAGTTACACTAATCAAATATTTCTTGCAGAAGGAAAGGTGGTGGGGGAGGACAACAACCCCATAGAGAGCGCGTACATTGATATGTTTGGCTCTGGGAGAGGCGTGTCCTTACAAGATGGAAGTTATAAGATTCCAATTTATAGAAAACTTTCCCTTCCATCATATAATATTAGGGTGCAAAAACCTGGATACGTTGACTGGGTTAAAAATGATGTTAAGGGGCCTTATCCCGCGTATTTATTACCAGTAATGAAATCAAAAGTTTTTAGTGCAGGTAATATTTCTATTATTTCGGATATGACTGTTGGAATTTACCTAGGCGTTCCAGAATTGTTTATAAATTTCTCTGTAGTAAATGATACTGTTGACGTTAAAACATTGCAGGGCATGATAATTCGGTTAAATTCCCCATCGGGAGAGAGTGTTAAATTGTATGCCACGCAGATAATAGACCCGTCTGGAGCTCGTCAATTTTCCCCAGTTACGATTGGACCGCTTCAAGAATTAAATTTGCAAATTGTATTCATGGATTGGCCCGTGATGCAGGCGGCGGTGAATGCAGCCGACCAAAGCGGGATCCTGGGACGCTACGGTTGCTTTCCTGGTGATGATACAAGTGTTATTGCAGATAATAAAGAACTTGAGGAATTTTTTGATCGTAATTTTAGATGGGAAGAAGGGTCTTGGCAAGCACGTCTCAATCTGACAAGTCAAAAGAATACTTTTCTGAAATCATTGAAATTTAATATATCTAAATCAGACATTGAGGGATTTTTTGCTATGCGCTCTTCATACAAGCAATGTGCAGGACTATTATTTGCGAACCACTATGTTTCCAATGGGGCTATGCGAAGCATGTCTGTTATCTCAATTGATGAACCGAATTAGAGCGGATCGTTCAAGCGCGTTTATCAGGCTTCTTCCGAGCATTCCTCAACAGATCCCTCATTTCCCGCCTGGGTCGGAACTCTGGCATATTAAATCCGAAGAACCTAAAGCCTCGTCTTTCGAGTGGACCTTTCTCTTCGCCGGACCCCTTCGCCTGGTTGGATGACAACACGCTGTGGGCTATGTGCCTAGGATTTCCAGGATGGAAAACCTTCCCAGCACTGCTCGCCTTCCCTCGATTTTCGGCTTTGACCGCGTGGGCGGCCGTCTGGAACGAGTGCCCCATCGGTACTCAGGTGAGCAGTGTCAATGACCGTCCGCACATCGGCCTTGCCACTTGCGGTTCACACCCCGTTTCCGGCCGATCGACCCCCAGCGTGTCGAGTCCCGATACCCGGTGCAAAAAGCCCTCCTGCGGCGAGGCGGAGACGACGGACGCCTCGGTGCCGAGCAGTACCGGCTGGCGCAGCTGCCAATCCCAGTCGCGAAACGTCAGCCGCTGGCCCTTGAAGGCGGCGACGGTGAAATCCGGCCCCTTGGCGTCGATCGTCGCGGGGTCGACCGACCGCGTGCGCGAGGCGGCCCGGCGGCGGGAATCGCGTCAGACCCGGCCGGCGTCCTTGACGGCGACGATGAAGACCGCCGGGCCCTTTGCCGGCTGCCAATTGTGGGCGATCCTGAAGCCGTGACGCGTGAGGCTGGCTTCGAGGTCCACCTTGCCGAAGATTTTGACGAGCGGGAAGAACCCCAGACGCCGCCCAAGCGGCGCCACCAGCTTGAACCACTTCATCCCGTCCGCGAGGCAGGCCGTGTTGGTGACGAAGACGCCGTCCTGCTTCAAGAGGGCCGCAATCTTGGCGATCGCGGTGTCCCTGTCCTCCAATAGATGCAGGAGATTGAGGCCGAGGATCGCGTCGCAGCTTTCGTCGGAGGCCGCGATGTCCTCCACCGCCACGCATTCGAACGCCACATTCGCGACCCCGCTCTCGGCGGCCTTGGCGCGGGCGATCTCGATCATCTTCGGCGAAATGTCGGTGGCCCGGATGTGCTTGACGTGAGGCGCGTGGGCGATCGCCGTCGAACCGGTGCCGCAACCGAGTTCCAGAATCTCCATGTCGGGTGTCAGATAGTCGCGCGTCACCCGCAGCTTCATTTGGTAGGCGGCTTCGTCGGCGATCGGCCGCCGGGCGTAACGGACCGCGATCCTGTCCCAGAACCGCGCGGAGGGATGCGCGCTGCCGTTTGCGGAGGGGGCGGCGGTCTTTCGGGTCATCCTCCCATCTGACACACCGTCTCGGGCCTGTCGACGCCGAGGGTGTCGAGTTCGGAGACCCGGTGCAAAAAGCCCTCCTGCGGTGAGGCCGAGACGACCGACGCTTCGGTGCCCAAGAGTACCGGCTGGCGCAACTGCCAATCCCAGTCGCGAAACGTCAGCCGCTGGCCCTTGAAGGCGGCGACGGTGAAATTTTTCCCCTTGATGAAGGCGTCGATCGTCGCCGGATCGACCGACTGGGTGCGCGAGGCGGCCTCGCCGATCACCCTGATCGCCGTCCAGACCTGCATGTCCTTTGATTCCATGCGGCGGCCGGCGACATCGACGAAGCGATTCTGGATCTGCGCGCCGCCCCATTGCTCGCTCGCCGGATGCCAGGAGCCGGGTTTCAGCCCGGCAGTGCCGGCGACGGGGCGCGGCAGCCAGGTGCGCCAGGGCACATAGGTGCCGAACACCTCGCTTTCGTCGGCGACCAGCAGGACATCGTGCTCGGGCAGATCCTGCAGGAACACCGGGATCTGGCGCTGCACCAGCGCCTGGCCGGAATCGGTGGCGCGGGCGCCGCCCTTGTCGGCGAAGACCTTCTCGGCGACGATCTTGCCGCCGAACTTCTTGGCGGAACGCTTCAACGCCTCGGCGAAGAGCTGGTCGTTTTCGTGGTCGCCCTCGACCAGCGCCCAGTTCCGCCACTGCTTCCACATGAGGTACTGCGCGAGGCCGTCGGTCAGCATCGCCCGCGACGGGGCGGTGTGCAGCATGTTGGCGCGGCAATTCTCGCCGCGCAGCCGGTCGTCGGTCGCGCCGGCATTGAGGACGAGGGCGTTCTGGGATTTGGCGAGATCGGCGACGGCGAGCGTATCGTCGGGCGACAGATCGGTGATGATGTAGTGGATGCCGCTCGCGAGCATCGCTTGCGCCGGCGCGGCGATGTCGTCGCCGGGGGCAAGCGTCGTTACGTCGAGGGTAAAGTTCTGGCCCATGAACGAGCCGGTGGTGTTGTTGTCGGCGATCGCCACCGTCGCACCGGCGAGGCCGATGTCCTGCGGCGGAATGTCGAGGGCGGACAGCGCCAGGGTGCGCTCATAGGTTCTGAGGAAGCCGATCTTGATCGTCTGCGTCGTCGGATCTTCGGTTGCGGCGGCGGCCGGCGCGGGGGCCGTGTCCGTCTGTGCGGGGGCTCCGGTCGTCAGGAGGATGAGCATCGCGGTTCCGCAAAGCACCCGCCGCAAGCGGTCTCTGGCCGGTGTGGTCAACGCTGGTTCCTCCCATTCCGCGGCCGGCCCGGCCGGCGGTCTTTCGCAATTCGCGTCTTGCCGCGCGCTCGTCAAAGGTTATGAATCACCACCGAGGCTGGGCGCCGGATCAGACAGACGAGAGCTTTCATGTGTTACGGACCCCGCATTCCGAGACAAGCGCGATTTTTTCCCGTTGTCCTGGCGCTGCTCCTGGCCGCTCCCGCGCTCGCGGCGGAAAAGACGGTCGCCGTGTTCGATTTCGAGCTGATCGATTCGTCCCTCGAAGGGTCGATGATCGGCAAGAACCCGGAAGAGCGGGCCCGGCTTGAAACCATGGCGCCGGCGCTGCGAGGGGACATCGACACGCTTCCCGGCTATGCCAGCGTCGACATCGCGCCGGTGCGCGACAAGGCACTGGCGCAGAATCTGGAAAGCTGCGGCAATTGCGCGCTGAGCTTCGCCAGGACGCTCGGCGCCGACATCGCCGTCACCGGCACCGTCCAGAAGGTGTCGAACCTCATTCTCAACATCAACGCCTATGCCTTCGACGTTGAGAGCGGCCAGCCGATCGCGCGCGGCAGCGCCGATATTCGCTCCAACACCGACGAAAGCTGGCGGCGGGGGATCGCCTATCTGTGGAAGAACGTCCTGAAGAAGCAGTTCGAGGCCGCCCCTTGATCCGCCTGCTGGCGAGCGTCACCGGCCCCGAGGAGGCCGAGATCGTCATCGAAGGCGGCGCCGATCTCGTCGACCTGAAGGACCCGGCGCAAGGCGCGCTCGGCGCGGTGTCGCCCGCCGTCCTCAATGCCACGCTGCGGGCCGTCGCCGGCCGGCGGCCGGTCTCGGCGGTGGCCGGCGACCCTGCCGATGCAGCCGGACGTCGTCCGGCGCGCGGTCGAAGCACGGCAAGCGGCCGACTATGTGAAGATCGGCCTGTTTCAGGCCAGTCGGGAGGAGCGCGTCGCCGTCATCGAGGCGCTGCGGGAGCCGGCCTCTCGCAGCCGGCTGATCGCGGTGTTCTTCGCCGATGGCGACCCGGATTTTACGCTGCTGACGGTGCTGGCCGAGGCGGGATTTGCCGGCGCTATGATCGACACGATCGGCAAGTCGAGCGGCGGACTGCTTCAGTATCTGTCGCTGGCGGAGCTGGCGGATTTCGTCGCCAAGGCGCGGGGGCTCGGGCTGATCACCGGGCTCGCCGGCTCGCTGGAGCCGCCGGATGTGCCGCGGCTGGCGGTGCTGCGGCCCGATTATCTCGGCTTTCGCGGCGCCCTGACGGCTGGCCCGCGGGCCGGGCCGGTCGATCTTCAGGCGGTGCGGGCGATCCGCGCGCTGATCCCGGCGGAGCAAGACGCCTCAAGGAGTGTCGCGTCGACCGCTGTCGCCGGCGACCTTATTTTCGTGCGCGACTTCACCCTGCCGATGGAAATCGGCGCCTACGGCCATGAGCGCGGCCGCACGCAAAAGGTACGGTTTTCCGTCGAGGCCGAGATCGAGCCGATCGTCGCAGGCGCCCGGAGCATGGCCGAGATCTATTCCTACGACGTGATCATCGACGCGATCCGCAGCCTTGCCGCGCGCGGGCATACGGACCTCGTCGAGACGCTGGCGCTGGACCTCGCCGAGACCGTCCTCGAAGATGCCCGCGTCCGCGAAGTGACGGTGCGGGTCGAAAAGCGCGAGCTCGGTCCCGCTGCCGTCGGGATCGCGGTGACGCGCCGCCGCGCCGGACCGACCGGGTAGGGCCATTCGAAATCAGCGCTTTACAGCGGCGGCGAAGCGTCGTTCTCTTGTCACCTTGCGGTTGAGCGCCTCGGCGTTCGCCAACGATCAGAGCGGCCAGTCAAGGCCGGCAAGGCACATGGGGTGGAATCCGATCGGCATTCCACCCGGGAGAAACGCATTCGAAGGGCAGGTGGCAAGGCATGAAGGACATTCTCGTCGTCAAGATCGGTGGCAGTTGCGCGGCGTCGCCTGATCTGGTGCGGTGGGTGGCGGCGATCGAGCAGGCGCGATTGCCGATCGTCGTCGTGCCGGGCGGCGGGCCCTTCGCCAATGCCGTCAGGCGCTACCAGCCGCGCATGGGCTTCGGCGACGAGGCGGCGCACGAGATGGCGATCCTCGCGATGGAGCAGTTCGGCTGTGCGCTCGTCGGTCTCGGCAGGCGGATGGTCAAGGCGGCGGACGAGGCCGCGATCATGGCGGCGCTCGAACGCGGCGACATCCCGGTCTGGATGCCGCGCCAGCTGGTGCTTTCGGCGCCGGAGATCCCCAAAAACTGGAGCGTGACCTCGGATAGTCTTGCCGCCTGGCTGGCGGGACGGCTTCCCGGTGCACGGCTTTGCCTGTTCAAGCAGATCGATCTGCCGGAAAACGCCACCATCGACGCTCTTGCCGGGGCACAGATCGTCGACGAGTGTTTCACCGAGTTGCTCGATCCGGCAACCGACGTCTATGTCGCCGGACCGGCGGATCTCAGTCTTGCCGGCGTACGCCTGGCCGAGGGAGAAATTCCCGGGCATCCTGTGATGCGGCGGCGCGTACTCGTGGCGGCAAACGCCGGGTGAGGCGAAGCCCCGAGGATCCGGGCTTGGCGCTACGTCCGCCCGGCGGCTTTGCAACCGCGCCGGAATGGTCGACATAGCCGGGCATGGCGCGCGAAAAGCTGCTCTTTCTGACCGGACATCTGGCGCGGCCACGGCTCGAGCGCCTGCTGCGAGGGCTTGGCGCGACCGAATTCGACTGGGCGATCGCCGATATCGGGGTGAAGGTGGCGGCGCTCGCCACCGGCGAGATCATATCGCGGCGGCTGCAACAGCCGGTGGTGGCGGACCGCGTGATCCTTCCCGGCCGCTGCCGGGCGAATCTTGACCGCCTCTCCCAGCATTTCAGTATCCCTTTCGTGCGCGGACCGGACGAACTCGCCGATCTGCCGGCCTTTCTCGGCCGCAAGGGCGCGCCGCCGGATCTGTCGCGGCAGGACATGCGTATCTTCGCCGAAATCGTCGATGCCTCGGCGCTGTCCGTCGACGAGATCGTCCTGAGGGCGGCGGCGATGCGGGCGGCCGGCGCCGACGTCATCGACCTCGGCTGTCTGCCCGATACGCCCTTCGCGCATCTCGAAGACGCGGTACGGGCGCTGAAGGGCGAGGGCCATCTGGTCAGCGTCGATTCCGCCGCTCCGGAGGAGCTTGCGCGCGGCAACAGGGCGGGGGCGGACTTCCTCCTGTCCCTGACCGAGGAGACGCTGGCGATCGCCGGCGAAGGCGACGCCGTGCCGATCCTCGTGCCGGCCCGACCCCATGACTTTGGTTCGCTGGAACGCGCGATCTCCGCGGCGCAGGATATGGGCATCGCTTTCATCGCCGACCCGATCCTCGATCCTATTCATTTCGGCTTTGCCGACTCGCTGGTCCGCTACAATCGTCTGCGTGAAGCCTATCCGGACGTCGACATTCTGATGGGCACCGGGAACCTCACCGAGCTCACCGACGCCGACACGTCGGGGATTACCGCGACGCTGCTCGGCATCTGCTCGGAGCTTGAAATCCGCAATCTCCTCGTCGTCCATGTCAGTTCGCATACGCGGGCGACGATCGCCGAGCACGACGCGGCCAGGCGCATGCTCTTTGCCGCCCGCGAGGACGGGGCGTTACCGCGCGGCTACTCCAAGGCATTGCTGCAAGTGCATGACGTCAAGCCCTTCGCGTCGACGCCGGACGAGCTTGCCGAACAGGCGGCGGCGATCAAGGACCGCAACTACCGGATCGAGACCGCCGAGGACGGTATCCACCTCTACAACCGCGACGGCCATTTCATCGCAACGGACGCGTTCGAACTGTTTCCCAAGATCGAAGTCGACGGCGACGTCGGCCACGCCTTCTATCTGGGTGCCGAGTTGCAGAAGGCGGAGATCGCCTGGCGGCTCGGCAAGCGCTACGCCCAGGACGGGGCGATCGATTTCGGCGTCGCCGCACCGCCGGTCGAGGGAGACCGGACGAAGCTCGAAGCGGCGGGGCACACGTTAGAGGCGAAAAAGACGCCATCATCGTAGCGCCCGACCGCGTCTCAGTTTCCATGCAGAGAGTTCCGATGCCCTATATCCGCGAGACGATCCTGACCACCTGCTCCGCCGCCGGCGAGGTCCACATCGCGCCGCTCGGGATTATCCAGGACGGCGAGGGCTGGGTGGTCGCGCCGTTCCGCCCCTCGACGACGCTGGCCAATCTGGAGGCGACCGGCGTCGCCGTCGTCAACTACACCGACGAGGTGAAGATCTTCGCCGGCTGCCTGACCGGGCGCAAGGACTGGCCGCTGACGCCGATCGACGGCTGCAAGGTGCCGCGGCTCGAGGCCGCGCTCGCCCATGACGTTCTGGAAGTCGTCTCCATCGCGCCGGACGAGCGGCGGCCGCGCTTTACCTGCCGGGTCGCGGCCTCCGGTCAGCACCGGCCGTTCCAGGGGATGAACCGGGCCAAGGCGGCAGTGCTGGAGGCGGCGATCCTGGTCAGCCGGCTGACGATGCTGCCGGCCGAGAAGATCGAGGACGAGATCGCCTATCTGAAGATCGCCATCGACAAGACCGCCGGCCCCGACGAGGAACAGGCCTGGTACTGGCTGCTGGAGAAGGTGATCGACCATCTTGCGGAGATGGAGGGGGAAAGATGACCGGCGGGCGCCCGTAGCCCCCGGCCACCGAGATGACCGGCCGACGGGCTTGCCAGCACGCCAGCCGAGACGTCGATAAGGTGACGAACGCCGGGCTGGTTCAGCCGCGGCTTTCGGCCAACAGCGCCAAGGCGGCCGCCGGAGCGGCGCGGCAGATGTCGTCGCGCATTTCGCCCGGGCAATCGAACAGATCGGAGAAGTCGACGACGCCGCGGTCGAGGCGGGCCGCGAGGCGCCGCAGCACGGGCCGACCGGCGCCGGCGACGACCACTGGGGCGTCGTCGCTCAGGTCTTCGCGCGACAACACCTGCAACGCTGCGTCGTGGATGTGCCGCATCTGCGCCTCGGCGAAGGCGTGAGCGAGCCATTCCCAGGCGCCGTCGCCAGCATCCGCGGCATCCATGCCCACCATGCGGGCGAGGCGCCGGCGTGAGGCCTCGACCGTCTTTTCCTGATTGTCTGCGGCCGGATGCAGATCGTCGACCTCGTCGAGTATGCCGATGACGCGCTGGACGTCGGCCATCGTGGCGAAGGACTCGTTCATCACCGGGATCGAGCGACCGGCGAAGGGGACACGTTTTTCCACCGCCATCAGGGGCGTGCGGGTATAGCCTTGGTAGACCAGTTCGCCGTGAACGAGGCGGTCACGGTCGGTGAAGCCGCGGGCGCGGACGTGGCCGTCGCTGACCGGCACAATGTCCGTCGTGGTCGAGCCCATGTCGAGAAACAGCGCTTCCTCGATCGAGGCGGCAGCGAGCGCCGCGCTGGCATGCCAGTTTGCCGAGGCGATCTCGGCGGCATGGGCACCGGCATCGCCAGTCGAGATGAAGCCCGTCGCTCCGGCATAGAGCGAGATGTCGCCGGATAACCGCTCGGTAAAGACTCGGGCTAGCTGCTCGACGCCCTCCCGACGCGAGGCGAAGATATCGGACAGTTCCCCGGTCATGGTGATCGCGTGGCGCTCGACGCCGGAGACCTCGTCGAGAATGGTCGCGAGAGCCCGATCTAGATGCGCGAGGCCCTGCCAGATCGGGCTGGGCTCCTGCCAGATCTTGAGGACGCGATCCCCCTCGGCCAGCGCCGCCTTCAGATGCGCGCCGCCAACGTCCCAACCCAGCGTTCTTGTCATACTATTTCCGCCCGCCTCTGATACGCGCCATCCTATACCATCGAATGTTCGAGCGAAGCGACCCGGAGGTTTTATGCGGATCATCCCGGTGCTGGACATCAAGGGCGGCCTCGTCGTGCGCGGGGTCATGGGCGATCGCCAAGCCTACCGGCCGATCGAAACCCCGCTCAGCGACAGCGCCGATCCCGTCGCGGTGGCCACGGGGCTGGCGCGACTGGGGGACTTTCCCGCCTTCTATGTCGCCGACCTCGACGCGATCGAAGGGCGGCCATCGAACGCGGCCGCGCTGTCCGCGCTGGGCGAGGTCTTTCTGGATACCGCGTTCTGGGTCGACGCCGGCCTGCGGACCGCGGCCGGCGCCGAACGCCTGCAACGGGCGCCGCGCCAGCACGCGGTAATGGGCACCGAATCGATCGCGGACGCGGCGGTCCTTGCGGCGCTCACCCGCCCGAAGCGGGTCATCCTGTCGCTGGATTTCAGGGGTGACGCGTTCCTGGGGCCGCCGGAGATTCTCCAAGATGCGACGCTTTGGCCGGACCGGGTGATCGTCATGACGCTGGCGCGGGTCGGCAGCGGTGCCGGGCCGGACCTCGACCGCCTCGGCGCCATCGTCGCGCGCGCTGAGGGACGGGCGGTCTACGCGGCCGGCGGCGTCAGAGGGCCGGAGGATATCGAAGCGCTGGAACAAGCCGGAATTGCTGGCGCGCTGATTGCGACCGCGCTGCATGACGGGCGGCTGTCGCCGGAGGCGCTGCGGCGTTTTTGCCGCTGAGAGCCAGCGAAAAGGGGCCGCCTGGGCCCCTTTTCCATTGGTTTCTTCCGTGGAAGGTCGATCTCTACTGGAAACCGAATTTGGCGGCCAATCGCCGGAGAAGGCCGGCGGGCATCGCCGGCTTGTCGTCTTTTCCGGGATGGTCTCTTGTCTAAGCCCCGGCGAACGGATGCGACGCCGTACCCTTCTTGGCAACGACTTCCTGGGCCGTCGGCGTGCCCTTGATGGCGCGCTCGATGGATTCCATCGTGGCCTGATAGTTATAATCGCGAATTTTCGCGTCGTCCTCGGCCTCCCAGTGGATGAAGACGCCGACGCAGATGAACAGATCGTCGGCCTCGGCCGCCGGAATGATGCCCTTTTCGACCGAGTCGGCGACGGCGCGCGCGACGGCGGTTTGGGCCGGGCCGAACATCTGGACGGCCTGCTTGGCGCCCTTGATGGTCACCTTGTTGAACATCACCGTGTTCGGCTTGCACGGAAGGTTCGGGGCCACCACCGCGAGCAGCGTGGTGAAGCCGTCCTTGTTGTTGGTCAGCGAGTTGCAGAACGCCGACTCCGCCGCGCTGCCGCGCGGTCCGATGATCAGGTCGATATGGGCGACTTCGTTGCCTTCGCCGACGAGCGATTCGCCGACCATGACCTTGTTGATGGTTGCCATGAGCTATTCCTCCACAAATAGACTGCTAACTGGTCCGGCGTCGCCGCCGGCCCGGTTAAAGAACTTCCGATTCCCGAAAGGCAACATATCCACGCGCCTGGATTAGGCCGCACGACCGTTCCTCCTCCCGGTCGCCGGACACGACAGGTCCGGCATACGGCTATCCTTGTTGGCGGCGTCCCGCACGGGACCGGTTAGCCAGATAGCAAAAGGGTCAAATGGCCCCCTATGAACGACAGTCAATCACCACCGAACGGCTTCCGCAAGGTTCATCGCGAAAAGGCTGGCGACGGTCAGGTCGGCCGAAGTGCCGGGGTTGATGCCTTCGCGCTTCAGTTCTGCGTCGAAGCCCAGAAGGAGGGCGGAGGCCGCATCCGGATTTGTCTCTTGGCTCAATCGCTTGGCGAATGCGTCCATTCGTATCCGTATGGATTCGGCCACGTCTGGCCCGAATTTGCGCAGGATATGGCTGTCGGGAAATCGGGTAGAGAAGGCAATAAAACAATTGAGGGCTGGGCTGCGTCCCGGAGATGTTTCTCCGGTTCGGCCGGAAGCGGCGATCGCGGCAACTCCGATGTCGAAAATCTCGCGAAATCGGTTGGCATATTGCCGGGCGACGAGATCGTCCGCCTCGGCGAGGCGCATGGCGTCTATCAAACCAATCGCCGGTGGTGAGCGGACGTCGTGGGTAGCCCGGTTGCCAAGGCCGCCGGGAGAGGCGCGCGCGATCGCCGTGAAGACGTCTCGCGCGTCCTGCGGCCCGAGATCGGCAAGGACGGCTTCCAATGCTCGGCGAAGCGCGCCGAGGCTTGAACCAGACATTGCGGAGACATCGTCAGCGATCTCGGCTGCCGCGGCGAGCGGGGCGGCGAGGAGCAGAATGCCGAGATTGGTGTTCATGCCGGTCGCCGCCCAGCTTGCCTCGGTGGCACCGAGCGCGCGGGCGCCCACGCTGGCGCCGGCCATGGCGATGAAGGGGGCGGCCGCGAGGGCTGCGGCCTCGAAGGTGGTGGCGCTCATGCCATGGCCGGGGGCGAAGCGGTGGACGTTGCCCGGTTTCACTGCGTCGAGCTCGGCCCGGCATGCGGCAAGGAAGGCCGCCTCGATCATGGCCGGTTTGATGCTCATTCTGCTGCCGACAGAGGCCTAAAGGCGCTCGCCGCACGCCGCGCTTCAACCTGCGCCAGAAGATCGCGCGCGCGGATCGCGGCGAGATCGCAGCCGGTGGCTTTTTTTAACCCAGTCCAAGCGGGCATCGAATTGACCTCGATGATCTGAGCGCGTCCAGCCGCGTCGCGCAGGAGATCGACGCCGCAGAAATCGCCGCCGACGGCCTCGGTGGCGGCGACGGCGAGGGCCTCGAGGTCACCGTCGGGCGGCATCGGCAGCGGCTCGGCGCCCTGCTTGACGTTGGTGATCCAGCTGGCGGCCTCACGCCGCATCGATGCGGCGGCGCGGCCGGCCGAGACGAGGATGCGCACGTCGTTCCAGCGCCCGGCCGTTTCGACCCCGGCGAAGCGCTGCAGGTAATAGACGCCGCCGGCAATTTCCTCGGCCGCCGGCAGATCGTCGGCGGTGCAGATCAGCTTCAGCCCCTTGCCCTGCGCGCCGAACAGCGGCTTCAGCACCAGCGGGCCGGCCTCTGCCGCCAGGATTCGCAGGGCTTCGGTGCGGGATTCGACAGCGAAGCTGCGCGGGCTCGGCAGTCCAGCGCGGGCGATCAGGAAGCTGGTCATCGACTTGTCGACACAGTTCTCGATCGCCCGTGCGTCGTTCGACACGAGAATTCCCAGCCGGGTGAGGGCGTGCAGTACCCCAAGCCGACGCGTCACCTGCTCGAAGCTGCCGGCATCCATGGTGCGTACACAGACCGCGTCGGGAAGGCTTACGCCGAAATGCGGAATGGCGAGGCCGCTGGCCGAGCCGGTGTCGAAACCGATCTCGGTAAGGCCCGCGGTATGAACCTCCGCGCCGAGGTCGCCGAATGCCTGGATCAGCTCGCGGGCGTGCCGGTCGATCCGCCCCGTGACGAGCAGAATTCGCGCCGGACCCAGGGAGGGTGCATCAATCAAAGGACGCGTCGACGAGCTTGGGATCGACCGCGCCGCCTCTGAACGTCTCGCCGGTCTCCAATGCCACGACCGCGACTTCGGCCGGCGAAAACAGCATTGGGTCGATCTGGTAGAAGTCGCCCTTGTATTGGCGGAAGATCTCCGCAAAGGGCGTGCCGTAGTCCTTGGATGTGCTGCTTGGAAGCTGCTCGGCGAGGGCCTTGGCGTCGTCGGCGGGACCGGTGACGTGGAGGAGGATGCGGCCGCCATAGATTACCGCGTCGTTGGTGCGGCCCATCGCTGTCACGAAATCCGGATGCGGGGGGCTGAGCGGGGCGGTGCCCATGCCCTCGACAATGCGCGACAGGTCGAATTTCAGCTCATGCGCCTTGTGCAGGGCGACTTCGACGACGCGGCCGACAATCTGCACCGAGCCTGCGAGGCTCTGGGTCGGCGCGAAGATGATAACAAGATTGTCCGCCGCGACGTCGCAGTCCGCGGCGATCTGGCGAACCAGCTTCTCCGGCGGCGGGCTCGATGCTTCCAGTACCAGCGTGGCGACGTCGCTGCGGTCGGCATAGGCAATGTGCTTGAACAATTCCTCCTTGCCGGCGAGCGCCCGCGCCGGACCCGAGCCCATCGAGAAATAGGAATCCTCGCCGGCACCGCTGGTCAGCTGCCAGCCGGCATATTGGCTGCCGAGGCAGGCCACAACCGGCTGCGAGGAGCGGACCGTCAAGGTGAACGGCCAGCGCCGCAGATGGGGTGAGGCTTCGAAGCTGACGGTGCCAAGGCCGCCGAGACAGATCTCGGTGATCAGTCGGCCGGCCTCCAGGCTGCCGGGAACCGACGCGCCGGCGTCGATCAGGGTCTCGCCAGCCGCGCCGGTCGCGATGGCGAGCCTGAGTTCGGCGGCCCGCGTCTTCATCGCCGCGACCAATGGGACCACCCCCTGGTTCACCGATAGCCTCTGCGCGCCGCTCATGCCGCTCTCCTCCGCACTCGTTCTTGCATGTCGGCGACGCGACTGTCGAACAGCGCCTGGGCCGCCGTCGGGGTCGCCGCCTCGGCGACGATCGTGCAAAGCGGCTGGCCGGCATGGAACACGACCGGCGGGGCGGACCGGTCGCGCGTCCAATCCGGCCAGACGAAGTGCTCCGGCAGCGTCACGTCCGTTTCCGCCCAGGCAAGGCCGGTGGCGCGCACCTGACGCGGGCCGGCGAAGCGCTCCGGCAACCGCCGCTGACAGGCGCCGAGATGCAGGCCGAACAGCGGTTCGCTGTCGGTGTCGAAGACGTCGATGGTGGCGCCGGCGCGCGGATTGATCTCGAGCAGTACAGGCCCGTCGGGCGCGAGCACGAAGTCGACGCTGCAGAGCCCGGTGAGAGGGACGCGCGCGACGAAGCGTTGCATCTGGGCCAGCATGTCGTGACCGGACGGTTCTGGAGGCTGCAAGGGGCCGACCGCGCCGCCATAGCGGTAGGGTTCGGCGGCCGACGGCGCCGCCCATTGCCGGGTGAAGCCGAGCAGCGCAACCTGGCCGCTGGCTGCGACGATGCCCGCCGACCACCGCTCGCCGGCGACGAAGCGCTGGAAATAGCGGTTTGCCGCCGGCGGCTGGCTCGCCGCCGGTTGCACATGGCTGCCGCCGGCGCCGCCGATCTGCTTCGACAGCCAATGGGACGCGTTCTCAGGCGGCTCTCTGCGAATTTCTGGATGGGGAATTTCGGCCTCGGCGCAGAGCGCGGCAAAGTGCTCGGGGTCCTTCAGCGTCCGCACGGTGGCGGCGTCATTGCCGAGCAGCGGCCAGCGCGCCGCGATCGCCTCGATCAGTTCCGGCCGATCCTCGAAGCCGGCGCCGTAGACGAAGCCGACCGGCGACTGGCCTTGCGCCAACCGGTCCAGCGCGTCCAGAAGATCGCCGCCGTCGAAGCCGTCCGGATAATGGCCGCGCAAAACCTCGCCACGAAGGGCGCTTTCCTTCAGATCGAGATCGCCGAAAAAATCGACAGCCAACGCGTCGTAGCCGGCGCGCCGCGCGCTCGCGGCGATCTGCCGGGCCGAGAAGGCGGCGACGAGGACAGTCGGGTGGGGCATGGCGATTACTTCACCAGGGTTCGGGCAAGCGCGAAGGCGTCGCGGAAATCCAGAATTTGCGGCTCGTCGGCCTCGATCATGCGTTTGAACAGGCCGGATTCGGTCTGATATTTGACGTTGCCGATCGCTAGCGCCCCGACGCCGAGCGCCTGTGTGCCGCTGATCGGCTTGCCGTTGTCCATCACGTCGATCCCCTCGATGCCGGAGGGCGGAACGGCGTTGACATCGGCAGCGACGAGGAGCTCTGACGCCTGCTTCAACTGGGCAGCGTCGAGTACGCGGACGCCGGCTCTGGCGGCCGAAAGAACCACCTCGACGTCTTTCACGATGGCGTTCTGCTTCGCCGTGTCGGAGCCGTCTGCGGCGTTCACCGCGACGCCGAAGCGATCCTTCATTTCCTGGGCGCGATCCTCGACGCGCTTGAGGCCGCTATAGCCGACGATCGTCACCCTGGCACCTTCGAGGGCGGCGATGACGGCGGCCGAGTAGCCGACGACGCCGGTGGCGCCGAAGACGGCGATCGAAGTGTCCTTTAACGACCGATCCTTCTTGTCCTTCAGCAGCTTCTCGACGCAGGCGACCATCGCCGCCGCCGTGGTGAAGGAGCCGGCGGGATCGGCGAAGAGGTTGGCGCCAAAGGGCGGCACCAGCGCTTTCTTGGCCGCGTCGATCATGTCGAGGGCGAGGATCGCGTCATTGCCGCCGAAGAAAAGGCCCGACGCCGCTCCCCATTTCGGCGGGCGCGAAAAGATGACGTCCTGAACGAGATCGGCGATCTCGGCGAGTTCGACGTTTTCGTAAGGCACCACCGCGTCATAGCCGGCGTCGAGCGCCATGTTCACGTCGAACGGGCTGACATGCTTGTGTGGGGTGAGCATGTGAAGAATGTTCTTCTCGGTCATTCCCGTTCCTCCAGAAATGCATTGTCGTTCGCCCGGTCGAATGGCCGGGCGGGTCTCGCCGCTCGCCGCGGCCTAGCCGGTGCCCGCCAGTTGGCGGCGCGAAGCGTGTTCGACGCTGGCGCCGTGATTGCGTCCCGCGACGACACGGATGTCGAGGTCGTGCGCGGCGCCCTCGGCCCGAGCCGCAGCAACGAGCCGCTCGGCCTCTTGCGCCGACGCCGCAAATGCGAAGCCGGTCGGCCCCCAGGAGCTCTGGCCGATCCCGTGCGCCCCGGCGGCGGCCAAAAAGGTGCAGGCGCGGGCGACGCGCGGGCTGGTGAAGACGCCGCCCTGGGCCGGCGCGAAGTGACCGCCGACCATTTCCTGAATAGTCGCGACGGAGGCGCCGAAGGCAGCGATGTCCTGTTCGGCGAGGCCTGGCAGCGTCTCCATCAGCACCAGCCGGCAGATTTCCGCCGTTTCGCTTTCCGGGAACGGCGGCAGGGCGTCGAAGGCAGCGATTTCATCGGCGCCGTGAAATCCCTGGCTGTTCGGGTCGAGGACGAGGATGACCCGCCAGTCGGTCGGGAAGGCAAAACGCGAGACGATCGGGGGCGGCCGGTCTTGCCTGCCCTTGCCGCCGTCGACGGCAAGCCCGCCCTGGTTGAAGAACGCCGCCCCCAGGCCGGAACGATTGCCGCGTCCCAACCGGGTGGCATCGCCGGCATAGTCGGTCGGAAAGCCTTCGAGTGCCCTGACGCCGGCGGCGACGGCGAGCGCCAGCTGCGTGCCGGAACCGAGTCCGGCATGAGCGGGAATGGTTTCGTCGATCGTTATCTCGTGAGTCTGGTCGAGGCTGAGATGACGGCGCATGGCGGCGAGATGCTCCGCCGCCCGCTCGGCGTCCGCGCCTTCGACGCGATCGTGCCCGGCGCGGCGGATCGACAGGCGCGTCGATGGGGCGTCGAGGGCGAGGCCGATGCCGCCGAACCGACGGCCCGACTGGCCACCCGGGTCGAGGAAACCCAGGTGCAGGCGTGCGGGCGCTGAGACGCTGACGACGTCTTCTGTCACGATGTCCCCTGCTTTCGAGGTGCCCGCACCCTATTATTGCGACTGGAGCCCATCGGGCAAGTCGGAGCGAGGGAGAAAACCATGGCAGCCAAGACCTATTCGGACGCGGAAGTCGAGGAACGGTTGAAGGCGGAGCTGCCCAGCTGGCGGTTGGAGGGGGGCTGGATTCGCCGCACCTACAAGACCGCTGGCTGGAAGGGAACGCTGATGGTGATCAATACGGTCGGCCATTTGGCCGAGGCCGCCTTTCATCATCCGGACCTTACCGCATCCTATGCCTGGGTGGAGATCCGGCTGATGAACCACGCCGCCAAGGGCATTACCGATTCGGACTTCGCCCTCGCCAGAAAGATCGAGGAGGTGGTGATGTGGCAGCCGGGCAAGGAGGACGGCCCGCTGCAAGGCACGCCCGACGATCCGCGCTTCGCCTACATCAAATACGACAAGAAATAAGCCGGAGCGGGCGATCGGCTTTGACCTTCTCCCGCAAGCCTGTAGATTTGGGCGACGGGCACAGAAAGCGAAGCGTCTTGCGCAAGGCATGGATCGATGGACGGCCGGTGTCCATGGAGGAGGCGGTCCGGGCGACGGCTGATCGCATCGGCCGGAGCCGGTTTCCCGTCGTTACCGGACTGGCTACCGATCTCGCCGGTATCAATGCGGCGATCACGCTTTGCCGGGTCGCCGGCGGCGCGATCGATCACGCGACGTCGAAAGAGATTTATCCGCTGATTTCAGCGCTTCGTGACGGCGGCATGATGCTTGGCGCGCCCGCGGAAATCCGGCGTCGCGCCGACCGCGTGCTGATCGTCGGACCGGACGCTTTCGCCCCGGCGCCGGACCTGCCGCAATTCCTGTTCTCGAACGGGCCGGATCTCGGCGGTCGCACAAAGGGCGGAGGGCGGCAGGCGCTGTGGCTGGGTGCGCCGTCCGATGCCCCGCCCTTGCCGAAAGCGATCACGGTTGAACGGGTCGGTTGTCCCGAGGAGGGGATTGTCGACGCCCTCGCGATGATCAGGGCCGCGCTTGCCGGGCATCGGTTCGGCGACGGGCCGTTGCCCGAGAAGCGGATAGGCGAGATCGCGGCATGGCTGAGGGGCGCCGCCTTCGGCTGCGCCATCTTCTCGCCCGCCGCGATGGACGGTCTCGGAGTCGAGATGCTTGCCGGCCTTGTCTTCGACCTCAATGCCGAGACCCGCTTCACCAGCCTGCCGGTTTTCGGTCCGGAGCAGGCCTATGCGGCGGCGATAGCCACGACTTGGTCGACGGGCTTTCCCCTGCGCACGAGTTTCGCGCGCGGGTTTCCCGATCACGATCCGCAGTTGTTCGAGGCGGGACGGCTGGTCGCCGCGGGCGAGGCGGATCTCGCTATCCATGTCGCGGCACTGGACGGCACAAACGCCGTCGAGCCGGAATGGTCGGGGCGGGTGCCGATCGTCGCGGTCACCGCGCCCGGCGATGCCTGGATCCATACGCCCGAGATCGGTTTCGAGGTCGCCCTGGCCGGCCGCGATCATGATGGCGCTCTTTTCGACGGCACGTTCGGCGGCTTCGTACCGGTCCCGGCGAGCTCGGAAAGCGATGCCCCTCCCTCGGCCGAGATCCTGTCGGCGATCGCGGCGGCGCTCGGCGAAGCGGCGCCATGCTGATGCGGCTCAAGGACGGACATATCGTCGATCCGGCGAACGGCCGTGATGTGGTCGCCGATCTCTTCATCGATGACGGCCATATCGTCGATCCGCCCGCCGACGGCAGGGCGCCCGGCGAAACTATCGACTGCAAGGGCCTGATCGTCATGGCCGGGGCGATCGACATCCACTCCCACATCGCCGGCGGGCATGTGAACACGGCGCGGCTGCTGCTGCCGGAATTTCACCGTGCGTTCCAGTCGCGGCCGGGTGCGACGGCGCTGTCAAAGGTCGGCTGGACGACCGAGGAAACCGGACTGCGCTACGCCGAAATGGGTTTCACCACGGTGGTCGAACCGGCGATGGCGCCGTCGTCGGCTCTGCATGCCCATCTCGAACTCGCCGACATCCCGATCATCGACAAAGCCACCCTCGTCGTCCTAGGCAACGACGATTTCCTGATGGGGATGATCCGCGACGGCGAGAGCGAGAGCGCCATCCAGGACTATGTCGCATGGACCGTCTCGGCGTCCCGCGCGCTCGGCGTCAAATGCATCAATGCCGGCGGATCGGCCGCGTTCAAGGAGAATGTCCGCCATTTCAGCTTCGACGATGAGGTGCCCGACTACGGGGTCTCCTCGCGCAAGATCGTCAAGACGCTGCAGACGGCGGTGACCGGGCTCGGCATTCCGCACCCGCTGCACGTCCATTGCAACAATCTCGGCGTTCCCGGGGATTCGGCCGCAGCGGCCGAGGCGACCATCGCTGCGGCCGAGGGTCTGCCGCTGCATCTGGCGCATCTGCAATTCTACGGCTATGGCGCCGAGGGCAAGCGCCAGTTCTCCTCCGAGGGCCAGCGGCTCGCCGAGCTGGTCAACGCGACCGAGGAAATCACCGTCGATATCGGCCAGGTGATGTTCGGACAGACGGTGACGGTGTCCGCCGACGAATTGCGACAGTTCGCCGGTCGCGGCCAGGCGCGTCCGCGCAAATCGGTGATTTTCGATCATGAGGCGAATGGCGGCGGTGTCGTGCCGATGGACTACAAGCGATCGAGCTATTTCAACGCGCTGCAATGGGCGATCGGGCTGGAGCTGTTTCTCCTGATCAAGGATCCGAGCCGGGTGTTCTTCACCACCGACCACCCGAACGGCGCCCCGTTCACCGCCTATCCGGACATCTTCGCGCTGCTGATGGACCGGGGCGTCCGCCAGCGCTGGCTGGAAGCTCTGCCGAAATCCGTGCTGGACATGACGATCCTGCCGGAGATCACCCGCGAATACACGCTGAAGGAAATCGCCACCATGACCCGCGCGGCGCCGGCGCGGCTGCTCGGCACCGCCTATCGCGGCCATCTCGGCAAAGGCGCTATCGCCGATATCGCCGTCTACCGACCCGGCGACGACAAGGCGGCGATGTTCGGCAGGGCCGCCTATGTCTTCAAGGATGGGACCCTCGTCGTGCAGGACGGACGGGTGGTCAATCGTGTCTCCGGGCGGACCCTGTCGCTGCGGCCGGAGGCCGACAAGGCGATGGCGAAGCGTATCGATGCCTATTTCGACAAGCGCTACGGTCTGCCGGCGCGGTGGTTCGAAGTGCCGGATTACGCGATCGGACGGGAGGATCCGTTCAAGGTGGTGCCATGCCGGAGATGATCTTCAACGGCGTCGCGATCGACGACAGCTTCGCCGAAGCCTTCCCGATGCGCGGCACGGCGATCCAGGTAACCGCCGACAGCGAAAAATGGGCGCTGGAAGCCGCCCGCTCGTTCACCGGCTTTGCCACCTCGGTCATCGCCTGCGGCTGCGAGGCGGGGATCGACCGGGTGCTGACGCCGCAGGAGACCCGCGACGGGCGGCCGGGCGTGCGTATCCTGATCTTTGCGATGGATACGAAAGGCTTGGCCAAGCAGCTCGGCACCCGGCTGGGCCAATGCATTCTCACGAGCCCGACCTCGGCTTGCTACGCCGATCTGAAAGGCGAGACGCAGATCGATCTCGGCTCGGCGATCCGCTATTTCGCCGACGGCTGGCAAATCTCCAAGAAATTCGGCGACAAGCACTTCTGGCGCATGCCGGTGATGGAGGGCGAATTTTTCTGCGAGGCGAAGACCGGCGTCACCAAGGAGAGCGTCGGCGGCGGCAACCTCCTGTTCATGGCGCGCGGAAGTGCTCAGGCGCTCGCCGTCGCGGAAGCGGCCGTCGCGGCGATGCGGACGGTGCCCGACGTGATCATGCCGTTCCCCGGCGGGATAGTGCGCTCCGGCTCCAAGGTCGGCGGCAAGTACAAGGGCATGATGGCCTCGACCAACGAGGCCTATTGCCCGACGCTGAAGGGCGTGGTCCCATCCGCTCTCGGTCCGGAGATCGGCTCGGTGCTGGAAATCGTCATCGACGGCCTGTCGGCCGCGGCGGTGGCGGACGCGATGCGGGCTGGGCTGAAAGCGGCGATCGATCTCGGGCCGGATGAGGGTGCGCTCAGGATCGGCGCCGGCAATTACGGCGGCAATCTGGGCCCGCATCATTTCCACCTCAAGGATCTCGTGCCATGAGCGGCCTGACCTTCCGCAAGACAGCGGAACCGGACCAGCGCCTCGATCTGTCGATCCTGACGCCCGCCCATCTGGCGAATCTCAGCCTGTCCGAAATCACCGCGCTGCCGATCGGCACGACCAAGCAGCTTGTGACCGTCGGCGATATCTTCGCGCTGTCCGGCGACGACGCGGCGGCGATCCGCTTCGAGGGCGGCTCCGAACGCTTCGACCGGATCGGCGAGGCGATGGACGGCGGCGCGATCCATGTCGATGGCGACGCCGGCTGGCGCGTCGGCCGATTGATGCGCGGCGGGCGGCTGACCATTGCGGGCTCGGTCGGCGGACTCGCCGGCTCGGGCATGAGCGGCGGCTTTCTGTCGGTCGGCGGCGACGCGGGCGATTTTCTTGGCGGTCCGATGGCGGGCGAAATGGCCGGCATGCGCGGCGGCGCAATTCGGGTCGGTGGCAGCGCCGGGGCGCGAGCGGCCGACCGGATGCGGCGTGGCACCATCGTCGTTGACGGCGCGGTGGGCGAGAACGCCGGCAGCCGGATGATCGCGGGGACCCTCGTCATCGGCGGCCTGGCGCGCGGCGCGCCGGGGCGCTTGATGAAGCGCGGCACGCTGATCCTGTGCGGCGGCGCCGAACGGCTGGCCCCGACCTTTCTCGACAATGGCCCGGCCGATCTGTTGATCCTCAAGCTGATGGCGCAGGAATTCGCAGCCGGCGAGCTGGGACCTGTACCCTTCGACGGCGCGCCGATGCGGCGTATCGGCGGCGACACCGCGGTTCTCGGCAAGGGCGAAATCTTCCTGCCGCTGAGCTGACGTCCGTCGCCCGAAATGACGGACACCCGCGATCAGGTGATGGAAGGCATTGCCGAGATGATCCACGACGTGCAGGTCGAGGCGACGTTCCCGGACGGCACCAAGCTGGTGACGGTCCACGAGCCGATCCGCTGAGGATCGGCGCCGAGGGCGGTCGAACGCCCAGCCCATAGAGGCGATCGATCAGCTGCCCTGTTGTACGTCCTCGTCGTTCTCGCCGGCCTGACCTTGGTCCGAGGCGCTTTTCTTCGGCATCGTCATGCTCGAAGCCTCCCTCGCGGCCGCATTCTCGGCTTCATCGAGCGAGGAGACCGCGATCGGCGCATCAGCGGTAACGATGCCGTTCCGCGGCGATCCGCCGATGAAGCGATAGCCCTGCTCGACCGTTGAATAGTACGCGGTCCCGACGATTCCATCCATGGTCACGGTGCGAATCATCACCGGGTCGCCTGACCCCGCCGATCCGGTCCATGCAAGAAGTACCGCCGCGATCACGCATGATCTCAGCATGAAGGCGACTCCCTTCTGTTGCCGGCCGTCTGGCTTCGATCGTTGCGCGTCGAAACTCCGGAACGGCCTGGCCTCGATCCTCCAGAGCCAATGTGCGGCGTCGAAAATCGGGCTTGCCGAGACAATAACGAAAGGTGGTTGCCAGAGTTGCTCGCTTGTCGCGCCGGCTTTGGTTTATCGTTTCCAAAACCCTTCCAACGACCGGCGATTGGTGGTGCCTTGACGCGAGGCGGGAAAGGCGATGAGAAACCCTTTGACACCTGCTTTCCGGCCTTCCATGCTCCGCACAGTAACCCGGCCGAATGCCGGGCGGGACGCGACCCAATTCGGGGCGACCGTCGACCAAACGAGGGACAATCATGCTCAAACGCCTTTCTCTTATCGCCGCCTCGCTTTTCGCCGCGACGGCCCCCGCCTTTGCCCACATCAATCCGGCCGAGCACGGCTCGCTGCTCACCGGCTTCGTCCATCCGCTGCTGGGCTGGGACCATGTGCTGGTCATGATCGCCGTCGGCATCTGGGCGGCGATGATCGGTGGCCGCGCCTTGTGGGCGGTGCCACTCGCCTTCGTCACGGTGATGAGCGCTGGTTTCGCCCTGGCGGTCGCCGGAATCGCGCTGCCCTTCGTCGAGCCGGTCGTGCTCGCCTCGGTCGTCGCGCTCGGCCTCTTGATCGCGATGGCGGTGAAGCTGCCGGTTCCGCTCGCCGCGACGATCGTCGGCGCCTTCGCGCTGTTTCACGGGGCTGCCCATGGCGCTGAACTCGGCGCGTCCGGGGCCGCAGTCTTTGGCCTTGGCTTCGCGATGGCGACGGCACTGCTGCATGGCGGCGGATTGCTGCTCGGCAACGCTCTGGTCCGGACGGCGAACCCTATCCTCCTACGGGCGATCGGTGCGCTGTCCGCCGGCGCCGGCCTCTATCTGATGGCCGGCTGATCGTCCGCGACCGTCGAGCCGCGCCGGGCGGCGGGGAGATGCCATGCCGGAATTCCTGCGCGCGCCGCAGCCGGTCGGGGAATATGATCTGATGGCGATCGGCCCGGTTCTCCTGGCCGTGCTCGTCATAATCGGTATCCGCAAGCTGTGGAGTCATTGGTCATGATCCCTGGCGAAATCATCACGGCGGCGGGCGACATCGTCCTCAACGAGGGGGCGGTTCCCGTCACGCTGGAGGTCGCCAACACGGGCGACCGGCCGATCCAGATCGGCAGCCACTACCACTTCGCCGAGACCAACCCGGCGCTCGCCTTCGACCGGGCGGCGGCGCGCGGCATGCGCCTCGACATCGCGGCCGGCACGGCCGTGCGCTTCGAGCCGGGGCAGACCCGCGAGGTGACGCTGGTGCCGCTCGGCGGCGCACGCAAGGTCTATGGTTTCAACGGCAAGGTGATGGGCGCGCTCTGAGGCGGCCGCGCGAGCCTCGCGGTGCAATTGTTCAGCCTGTGCCTGATCCGATCAGGCCAGTGTGTTCTGCAAGGAGGAGGAAACCAATGTGCAACCAATGCTTGATCGAGGGTGTGAAGCGGACGATGCTGAGCCGGCGGCGGCTGCTCGGGGGCGGCGCGGCCGCGGCGGCGACGCTCGGCCTGGCAGGGTCGGCCCTGGCTCAGATGCCGCGAAGCCCGCTGTCGATGCCGGCAAGTCTCTCGCGGACATGGCGATCAGCGATCTGACCCATGAGCTCCATCCGGACTTCCCCACCTTTTTCGGCGAGCAGCAATTCTTCATGGAGCAGAAGTTCTCCTACGAAAAGGACAAGTTCAACCTGTTCGAGCTCAGGGTGAACGAGCACACCGGCACGCATGTCGACGCGCCACTGCATTTTTCCGCCGACGGCCAGTCGGTCGCCGAAATTCCGGTCGAGAAGCTGATGGCGCCCCTGGTCGTCATCGACATCAAGGCGAAGGCGGCGGACGACGCGGACGCACAGGTGACGCCCGACGACATCAAGGCCTGGACCGACGCCAATGGCGAACTGCCGGAAAACTGCTGCGTGGCGATGAACTCGGGATGGCAGCAACATCTCGATAGCGAAAAATTCCGAAACGCCGACGACAAGGGCGTGATGCATTTTCCCGGGTTTCATGTCGAGGCGGCGCAAATGCTGCTCGAAGGCTCCGCCGTCGGCATCGCCGTGGATACGCTGTCGCTCGATTTCGGCCAGTCGCCGGACTTCGCCGTGCATTACGCATGGCTGCCGGAAGGGCACTGGGGCCTCGAATGCATCGCCAATCTCGACGCGATGCCGGCTGTCGGCGCCACTCTCATCCTTGGCGCGCCGAAGCACCGGGGCGGCTCGGGCGGGCCGTCGCGGGTGCTGGCGTTGAGCTGAGGGGGAACGCCGTGGCGACCGCGCCGATCGTTTCCGACGAGCAAGCCTGTGCCGAAGTTCGCGCGGTGTTCGACGATATCCGCGCGACGCGGGGCACCGACTTCGTCAACAATTTCTGGCGGGTGCTGGCGGCGGACCCCCGGACGCTCAAGCGGACCTGGGAGGAGGTGAAGGCGGTGATGATCGCGCCCGGCGCGCTCGATCCGCTGACGCGGGAGATGCTCTACATCGCGGTCTCGGTGACCAATGGCTGCGGCTACTGCGCGCACTCGCACACGGCGGCGGCGCGGGCCAAGGGCATGACGGCCGACCAATACGGCGAGCTTCTGGCGATTGTTGCCCTCGCCGGCAAGACCAACCAACTGGCCGACGCCCTGCAAGTGGCGGTCGATCCCGAGTTTCTGGCTTGATCGAGGCCCGCGCGAGAAGACTCGCTATTTCGGCGTCGACTGCTTTGGCGATCGCCGGATGATCGCCCGGTGCGAGCCGGGCGAGCGTCCGCGCGTGACCGCGCTGCGGCCGATCGCGGCGGGACCGCCGCGGGCAAAGGCGCCGGCATTGACGCTGTTGAGGTCGGAGCGGCCCTCCATCGCCCGCAGCTCGCTCGGTACGTCCGCGCCACGCCCGAAGCGGGGAACGACAGGCCGTAGATAGCTGTCGTCGAAGTCGCGGCCGTAGGCGCGCTCCTCGGCCGTGTCGCCGAACACCCGGGCGCCGGGAATGCGCGGACCGGCTGACGGGCGCGGCGCGCCGACGATCGGCAAGCCGGACATCGACCTGCCCGGCACGTCCCCCATCGGGCCGGGATCGAAGGCCTGGGCGAAGGCCGGCGCCGGCAGGAGAAGCGCCGCGAGTAGCGCGAAACGAAACACGGGGAACTCCTTTCCGGCAAACGGCCGATGGTGACCGGCGACAGGCGCGAGCGAGATCACGGATGGCGGTCGGTCCATCCAGCAACGCGCCAGCAGTCTGCGCGATCCCGACAAATCGGGGAAGACAAGCTTTCGCGACCGACTTATGGTCTTCAATGGTGCGACGCAGCGACGGACGATGCGGAGCGCCGATCCTGTCCGGCCTTTCGACGCGAGATCGCCCATGCCCGCCACGATCCCCCGCTCCTCCTATGCCGCGATGTTCGGCCCGACCACCGGCGACAAGGTGCGCCTTGCCGATACCGAGCTCTTTATCGAGGTCGAGAAGGACCTGACCACCTATGGCGAGGAGGTGAAGTTCGGCGGCGGCAAGGTGATCCGCGACGGCATGGGGCAAAGCCAGCATTCACGCGCCGAAGGGGCGGTCGACACGGTGATCACCAACGCGCTGATCCTCGACCACACCGGCGTCTACAAGGCCGATATCGGCCTGAGGGACGGGCGGATCGCCGCCATCGGCAAGGCCGGCAATCCCGATACCCAGCCGGATGTCACCATCATCGTGGGACCCGGCACCGAGGCGATCGCCGCCGAGGGCAAGATCGTCACCGCCGGCGGCTTCGACAGCCACATCCATTTCATCTGCCCGCAGCAGATCGAGGAGGCGCTGTTTTCCGGCGTCACGACGATGCTCGGCGGCGGCACCGGCCCGGCGCATGGCACCCTCGCCACCACCTGCACGCCCGGCCCCTGGCACATGGCGCGGATGCTGCAGGCGGCGGACGCCTTTCCGATGAATCTCGGCTTTTCCGGCAAGGGCAACGCCTCGCTGCCGGCGGCGCTGGAGGAGATGGTCAAGGGCGGGGCCTGTGCGCTGAAGCTGCACGAGGACTGGGGCACGACGCCGGCCGCCATCGACTGCTGTCTCTCGGTCGCCGACGCTTACGACGTCCAGGTGATGATCCACACCGACACGCTGAACGAATCGGGCTTCGTCGAGAACACCGTTGACGCCTTCAAGGGCCGCACGATCCACGCCTTCCACACCGAGGGCGCCGGCGGCGGCCACGCGCCGGATATCATCAAGATCTGCGGCCTGCCCAACGTGCTGCCGTCCTCGACCAACCCGACCCGGCCCTACACGATCAACACGCTGGAAGAGCATCTCGACATGCTGATGGTCTGCCACCATCTCGATGCGTCGATCCCCGAGGATATCGCCTTTGCCGAAAGCCGCATCCGCAAGGAGACGATCGCGGCCGAGGACATCCTGCACGATCTGGGCGCCTTTTCGATCATCGCATCCGATTCACAGGCGATGGGGCGCGTCGGCGAGGTGATTATCCGCACCTGGCAGACCGCCGACAAGATGAAGCGCCAGCGGGGGCGGCTGCCGGAGGAGACCGGCGACAACGACAATTACCGCGCCCGCCGCTACGTCGCGAAATACACCATCAACCCGGCGATCGCGCAGGGGATGAGCCGCGAGATAGGCTCGGTCGAAGTGGGAAAACGCGCCGATCTGGTGCTGTGGGACCCGGCCTTCTTCGGCGTCAAACCGATGATGGTGCTGCTCGGCGGGACGATCGTCGCGGCGCCGATGGGCGACCCCAACGCCTCGATCCCGACGCCACAGCCGGTCCACTACCGGCCGATGTTCGGCGCCTTCGGCAAGGCGGTCGGGGCGAGCGGCATCAGCTTCGTCTCCAAGGCCGCGATGGGCGAGGGGCTGCGCGAGCAGCTCGGCTGCGACAAGGCGTTTGTAGCGGTCGAGAACACCCGTGGCGGCATATCCAAGGCTTCGATGATCCTCAATGATGCGACGCCTGAGATGGAGGTCGACCCGGAGACCTACGAGGTGCGGGCCGACGGCGTGCTTTTGACCTGCGAGCCCGCCACGGTCCTGCCAATGGCGCAGCGGTATTTTCTGTTTTAGAATTGGGCCCATGGCCGAACCTGCCCCGACACCCAACACCGATCTCTACGAGCGGGACTTCTACGCCTGGACGCAGGATCAGGCGGCGAAGCTGCGGGCTCGAGCCAGCTTCGACAATCGCGGCGACGTGGATTGGGACCATGCGGCTGAGGAGATCGAAGGCGTGGGGGCGAGTGAGAAGCGCGAAATACGCAGCCGGCTGAAAACACTTCTCGTTCATCTCCTCAAATGGCGTTTCCAGCCGGGCAAGAGGAAGGGCGGCTGGGAAGCGACGATCGGCGAGCAGCGTGAGCGTATCGCGATGGTGATCGAAGATAGCCCCAGCCTTCGTTCGTTTCCTGGCGAAGCGCTCGCCAGCGCTTATGTGCTGGCACGGCGAAAGGCGATCGAGGAAACGGAATTGCCCGAGGAAGCCTTCCCGCTCGCTTGCCCGTTCACGATCGATCAGATCCTCGATGAGACTTTCTACCCCGAGACCGACTGACACATGCGTCGGGGCCAACTGGTTCAGTCCCCGACAAGATCGCTGGCGCTGTCATGGACAGTGACGCGATAGCCGGCGGCAAGGGCGTCGACACTGGGTTGCGGCGTGACCACGGC
>LAZR01000168.1_pt1 | contig 77086 bp, 75 predicted proteins | sample 329461 | NCBI WGS metagenome assembly LAZR01 (sample SAMN03002196, study PRJNA259156) | marine sediment metagenome | biome: sea floor; feature: Hydrothermal impacted sediments; material: marine sediment; isolation source: Loki non-amplified sample from Loki's castle hydrothermal vent sediment ... | reverse complement strand
GCGCGCGTAAATTCAATTTGCTCAATCCGTTCAATGTTATCTTTTAAAAAGTCTTTTTCTATTAAGAAAATCAATAAATCCCGTACGTTTCTCCTTACATTTTTCGTCGATCTAGAAAGATATTCTAGATGATCAATTAGATTTTCTTCCGATATTTCTCTTATTTCAAAGAACTTGATAAAATTATCGAATATTTGTTCACTTGTATCAAAATCATCAAAAAAGGCATATCCTTTCATTATTTTTTTCTGTTTTGGTTTCTACTTGGTACAAGCATCATCCTTCTTAAAGTATTTAAAAGAAAGTCTTTATAGAATTGAAATTAACCTACAAGGTCTTCCAAAAATTCCTCTGATATGTAAAGTCTGGAAATTTAAAAGTTAATCTACAGATTTATATAAGAATAAATAATATATCCCAATTACAATGAGTGATTTAAGAGATTTTATTGCACCTGGGCGCAGAATTGTGACTGGTGTAAATAAGGAAGGTAAATCAACTATTATTTCTGATGGTAACATTCCTGATTCTGCCTTGGTTAGTTTTGAGAAAATAAAAGGTGGTGAGTTATGGATGGAGAAAGACATTCCAGTGAATAATAGAGAAAACAAGGATACACTTGAAGGGGAAGAGATACAAGATTGGCCTGAACCGGGAGGAATGATTGCACGCATGTTGACATGGGAAGCTGGCTTGGAGTATCCGATGCACAAATCCAACACTCTTGATCTGATTTGGGTGATATTTGGTAAATTGGAACTTATACTTGAGGAGGAGAGTACGGTTCTATATCCAGGAGATACCTGTGTGCAACGTGGAACCATGCATGGCTGGAAAGTTCTGGGTGATAGTCAGTGTACGTTTGTGGCTGTATTGCTGGATGCAGATCCTCTGGATTAACTAATCGAAAGCGAATTTTAAGAAGAATTTTAAGAGGATTTTTGAGATGAAAAAACGCTATTTGTGAAAAAAAATTCCAGTTTAGTGATGTTTTATAAAATTCTCATCTTCGTTTTAAGACGAAATTTTTCCAGTTTATTTTTCAAATTTACACTAATTTTAGAACCCAACGACCATAAACCTTGATTTATAGTTTCGTTGGTATCAAAAGTCTTATTTATAAATCCATCATCAATTGTATACCACATTTTATGCAGATTAGGATCTGTAATTTCTACGTTAAATAATGGTGCAGTATCGTTAAAAAGATTATTTTGATTAGGTGAAACAATAGCTATTTTTGGTTTGTAAATATCCTTTCGAACTAATACTTGCGTAAAGTTTTCATTACTAACAGTATCATTTGCATAAAATATAATCAATACAGTGCCATTGTCATGCTTTTCCCATTCTGTTTGATTAATTTGGGTTTCAGAAGTAAAAGTAATATTTTGCCCACCGTTTAACGAATACCACTTTTTATGAAAGTTAGGTTCATCTATAGTAATATTAAATAGAGGGGCTGTGATTCCACATATTTGATTTGTTATAAAAAAATTAAAACTAAAATTCTTCGTATTTCAATTGGTGTAGTATACCTAATTTTTGGTTTTATCAAATTTATCCCAAACATGAGTCCGGCTGAAGATTTAGCCACAAATACCATCAATTTATTAACTCTAGGCATCCTCCCTTCTAATCTTGGCTTATTGACATTAGCTGTAGGAGAAACTTTAATAGGTTTATTCTTAATACTAAACTGGAAGCCTAAGATTGTTATTTACGTTGCAATAACTCATATTATTTTCACTTTTAGTCCGTTATTCTTACTGCCTGAAGAAATATTTGGCAAAGGAGAATTGATTTTCACATTAGCCGGACAGTACATATTTAAAAATATTATAATTCTTAGTGCATTATTATCCTTGAAGATAGACTTAGATATTAAACTAAAGAAAAATACTATTGATATCAGTCCAGACAAACTAATTTCAATTCAAAATCAGCAAAAACAATTTTAGTTAGTGATAAAGATCTTCTAGATCAGCATCACATAATGAACAGAGGAGCTCATCTAATTTCTTGCAAATATCATTAAAAAAACGTTCACCTTTTTCTGTAGTAGCAAACTCAGGATTACCAATACCCGTATCACTACTTACTTTAGACCATTGCCTTTCTGCCCAAGCCCAATCTTCATTGTAAGCTTTTATTTTAAACTTCTTAGCACTACCACTACCCCATTTTTCTTTTGGCAAAACTAAATCAGGTCTTAAATAAAGCATTAAGCTTGTTTCCATTTCATCTGCATGATCTCCTTTTTCCTTGAAGTATTTTAACTTATCAAACATGGGTGGAAAAAAACAAAAGCTAATAAACATTTTAGGAAATAATAAACCCAATTCTCGTACTATTGGTTTAAAATTATTACCACCATGACCATTGAATAATAGTAACTTATAAATGCCTTGTCTATTTAATACTTCTACCAAATCCTTTAAAATGGCTAATTGTGTTGAAGGGTTCAAATTCATATCCAAATAGATATCTTTTTGCCCCGTATTTACACCATAAGGCATTGTTGGTAACACCATTACCTTTTTACCTTTTTCCCAAGATAAACCAGCTGCAGATTCAACCATATGCTGCGCTTGATAATTGTCGGTACCATATGGTAAATGATAGTTATGAGCTTCGGTAGCGCCCCATGGCAATATTGCTAAATCAATTTGCTCTTCTTTTAAATGCTCCCAGTTCGTTTCCGCTAGTACAAAAGGTCTAATCATAGTATTAAAGATACTATTAATAAATTCATTTTTAAAGCAAAAAAAACCCTTGAAATCAATCAAGGGTTCTATGTTTTTTTTGAAAAAATGGTTTGAAAATTTTGACTTACAATACCTTTTTTCCTGATATAATATTGTACAAAATAACGATAACCGCTATTACCAATAAAATATGCACCAAACTACCTGTTGCTAGTCCAGGAACAATTCCTAACATTCCTAATAACCATATAATTATACAAATAACTGCCACTAACCATAATAGACTTCTCATAATGTGTGTTTTTAGATTGTTTATATTCCAAAATTAAAAGAATCACCTCTTTAAGCTTAACTCAAATCAACGGATTACTAGCTCTAATTCTACAACAAACCTTACGAACACCTATTAACATGTGCTTATAGTCAGTAACTTACACTAATTTTTCTTTAAAAAACTCAATGGTACGTGACCATGCCAATTCTGCAGCTGGTTCATCATACCTAGGTGTAGATGTATTATGAAAACCATGATTTACATTAGGATAGAAATAAGCTACGTTTTCTTTACCTAGTTTTTTCAATGTCTTTTCATAAGCAGGCCATCCGGCATTTACTCGCTCATCTAAACCGGCATACTGCAACATTAATGGTGAATTAATATTTTCTATCCCCTCCGTAGGCTGACCTCCGTAAAAAGGTACCGAAGCTCCTAAGTCCGGTACTTTTACTGCCATCATGTTCGAAATCCACCCGCCGAAACAAAACCCTACTACTCCTATTTTACCGTTGCAATCTTTGTGCGATTTTAAATATTCAAATGCCGCGATGAAATCTTCTAACATTTCATTTCTATCTCTAGTTCGTTGCATTTCTCGTCCTTCATCATCATTACCAGGATACCCACCTAACGGACTCAACGCATCTGGAGCAATTGTAATAAAGCCTGCTAAAGCAGCTCTCCTGGCTGTATCTTCAACATACGGATTCAAGCCTCTATTTTCATGTACCACTACAATTCCTGGTAGTTTATCAGTTCCTGATTTAGGTTTGGACAATAGTGCTTTTATTTCACCACCACCTTTAGTAGAATTATAGGTTATAAACTCTGAGTCTAAATCTGGATTATTCTTATCTACTAAAAAAGTGCTTTTGTAATCAGGCATTAAGAAACTCATCAATGAAGGTACAGTAATACCTCCCACAGCATACATAGATAGTTTCTGCACAAAATCTCTGCGCTCCAATTTATTATGCGCATAAGCGTCGTACAAATCGAATACCTCTTGTTTAATATCTTCCTTTTTTAATGATTTCATTTTCTTAGCGATTTTTGTTCTTCTATAAAAATACAAAAAACGTTGGGTCGCTAGAATAATTTTAACAATAGAAAAAGCCTCATTCCCAATAATTTAGGAATGAGGCTTATGTAATTTACTTATTAAGAATTCTAGCTTAAACTAGCCAAACTCTTTTCTAAAGTTTCAATTTTAGCTTCTGCATCAGCAAGTTTTTGACGCTCTATAGCGATTACTTTATCAGGTGCATTACTTACAAATCGATCATTAGAAAGTTTCTTTTGAACAGATGTTAAAAATCCTTTTGTATACTTCAACTCTTCTTTGATTTTAAGAATCTCTGCCTCAACATCAATTGCACCTTCCATAGGTACAAAATATTCGTTACTTTTTACACGAAAGGTTAATGCGCCTTCTAATTGCTCTTCTATATAACTAATTTCAGAAACATTTGTTAGCTTAGAAATTACAACATCCCAACGGTCACTAGCTTTTTCGGTATTTAATACAGACAACTCTAAAGACTCCTTCATTGGAATATTCTTGTTTTTCCTAATAGTTCTAACTCCTGCTATAACCTCAGCCGCAAAATCGAATTGTTCAATTAACTCTTCATCTATTTTACCGACAGTTGGCCATTTAGAAATTACCAATGCCTCGCTATCGCTTCTTTCAGAAATATGTTGCCACACTTCTTCTGTTAAAAATGGCATGAAAGGATGTAGCAATTTCAAAATCTGTTCGAACAATTGAATTACTTTATCAAATGTTGTTTTATCTATTGGTTGTTGGTATGCTGGTTTAATTATCTCTAACAATGAAGAACTGTAATCGTCCCAAACCAATTTATAAATAGACATCAACGCATCTGAAATTCTAAATTTACTAAAGTGATCTTCAATTTCTAATAGCGTTTTATTCAATTTAGACTCGTACCATTCCAAACCTAGTTTTGATGCTTCAGGCTGTGGAATATCTGCAATTTCCCATCCTTTTATTAAACGGAAACCATTCCAAATTTTATTCGCAAAATTCTTTCCTTGTTGACACAAGTCTTCATCGAACATTAAATCATTACCAGCAGCAGAACTTAACAATAGACCAACACGAACTCCGTCAGCACCGTAATCTTCAATAAGCTTCAACGCATCTGGTGAATTACCCAAAGATTTGGACATTTTTTTACGTTGCTTATCTCTAACTAATCCTGTGAAATAAACATTTTCAAAAGGTTTCTCGCCTCTAAATTCATATCCTGCAACAATCATTCTAGCAACCCAAAAGAAAAGAATATCCGGACCTGTTACCAAGTCATTTGTTGGATAATAATAATTTATCTCTTCGTTATCTGGCTCCATAATACCGCCAAAAACACTCATTGGCCATAACCATGATGAAAACCAAGTATCCAACACATCTGCATCTTGTCGTAAATCGCTTTCCTGTAAACTTGAATTTCCAGATTTCTCTTTAGCTAGTTTTAAAGCATCTTCTAAATTCGCTGCAACAACAAAATCTTCTTGACCATCACCAAAATAAAATGCCGGTATTTGTTGACCCCACCATAATTGCCTAGAAATATTCCAATCACGAACATTTTCCATCCAATGACGGTATGTGTTTTCAAATTTCTTTGGATGTAACTTTACATCTCCACTTTCTAAAACAGCTTCTAATGCTGGCTTAGCCAAGTCTTCCATTTTAAGGAACCATTGGTCTGACAACTTTGGCTCTATAACTGCCTTAGTTCTCTCTGAGGTACCTACTTTATTAATATGGGTTTCTGTTTTTACCAAGAAGCCCTTTTCTTCTAATTCTTTTGATATTTCTTTTCTAACTACAAATCTGTCTTTACCCTCGTAATGCATACCGAAGCTATTTAAGCTAGCATCATCATTAAAGATATCTATAGTCTCTAAATTATGTTTATCACCTAGAGCTTTGTCATTTATGTCATGCGCAGGTGTAACCTTTAGACAACCTGTACCAAATTCCATATCTACATACTCATCTTCGATAATTGGAATTACCCTATTACAAATAGGGACAATGACTTTTTTACCTTTTAAATGTGTAAAACGTTCATCATTCGGGTTTATACAAATAGCCGTATCTCCCAAAATTGTTTCAGGCCTTGTAGTTGCTATAGTCACCTTTTCATCAGATCCTTCTATAGCATATGCCAAATAATACAAAAGACCCTGTTTCTCTTCATAAATAACCTCTTCGTCTGACAAGGTAGTTTGCGCCTCTGGATCCCAGTTTACCATGCGGTAACCACGATAAATAAGTCCTTTATTATATAGATCTATAAAAACCTTTATAACGCTGTCATATCTTTCTTTATCCATGGTGAACGCAGTACGTTCCCAATCACAAGAACAACCTAGTTTCTTTAACTGTTCTAGAATGATACCACCATATTCGTGTGTCCAATCCCAAGCATGTTTTAAGAATTCATCGCGAGTAAGGTCATTTTTATTGATACCCTGCTCTTTAAGTTTTGCCACTACTTTTGCTTCTGTAGCAATAGACGCATGATCAGTACCAGGTACCCAACAAGCATTTTTACCCAATAGACGCGCTCTTCTTATCAACACATCTTGTATGGTATTGTTTAACATATGACCCATATGTAGAATACCCGTTACGTTTGGTGGTGGTATTACAATACTATAAGGCTCCCTTTCATCGGGAACAGAATGAAAATATCCGTTTTTCATCCAATACTCATACCAATGAGATTCTGTGGACTGCGGATTATATTTTGAAGGAATTTCCATATTTGGAACAGTTTTTGAATAATAATAAATTGGGTTGTTTAAAAATAAAGCCGAATTGACATTCTAACGGTCGTTTCAGCTGAATTTCACCTAAAGATAAATACGAAACAAAAATAAGTAACGTTAGAGTATAACAAAAGGATTTTGAGGTTGATCTGAAAAGATTTAATTTTGACATCCACCCAAAATTAAGAATGATGAAAAAAATAGTACTTGTATTATTTGTTGGCTTACTTGGATTTAGCTTAACAGCACAAGATGCCGCTGCAAAAATAGAGTTTAAATCAGAAACCGTTGATTATGGCGAAATTGCTAAAGGATCTGACGGAGTAAGAGTTTTTGAATTTACAAACACTGGTACTGCACCACTTATTATAAGCAAAGTAAGTTCTAGCTGTGGTTGTACAATTCCTAAAAAGCCAGAAGACCCAATTTTACCAGGTAAAACAGGGGAGATTCAAGTAAAATATGACACAAACAGAGTTGGTCCTATTCGTAAAGCTATTACGGTAATATCTAACGCTGATACTCCTACAAAGGTTTTAAAAATAAAAGGAGAAGTTCAGGCTGCTACTGGCACCAAATAAAGAAAACTCTTTAGAAAATAAAAAAGCTCAACTGAAAAGTTGGGCTTTTTTTATATTTTAATTTTAATTTTAATTTTAATTTTAATTTTAATCGAATAAGGGTTTTAAAACAAAACTGAACAACAAGTCATTATCATACCTCTCGACTAAAACTTTTATTTTCTTATCCTTTTTAAAATTGAGCATATGCATAATTTCTTGCAATTTATATCGATGGATGCGTTTCCCGTTAACTGCCAATATTACATCGCCCTCTCTTAACCCTGCCGAGTGCGCCGGACTCCCTTGACGAATGCCCGATACAATTATTTCTGGAACAAGACTTAATCTTGTTGCCCCTTGCAATACTATTTGCACATTACCATAAGATTTTGCATCCTTTTGGACAATACCATTTGCGTCGGCTATCCTTTCCGAGACATATCTCATGCCCGCATGCTGTAAATTAATTCCACTAATATTGTACTGAAACAACTTATCAAAATTTGAATTCTTCGTCAATATCAATTTCTCATTGGTATAATCAAAAGCAATATTAAAACGCTTTATAACCTCACCACCTAAACTACCATTTCTTCCTCCAAAATCTATAATAGTAGTAAATGTTTCCATATCTGGAAAAGCCGCTTTTGCATCACTCAAAATAAAATCTGCAATTTTTAAATGATTTATTTTTGTTCTCTTTCCATATATATTACCAGCAAGACCTTGTCCTAAAAAATCTTGGTAGTGTTTTTCTGGTAATTGTATTCTTTCATCTTCAAAAAGCCAAACAGCATCACTACTGCCAGTATCCAATAACATTTTTACAGGAATTTCATCTGTTTTATTAATCATTACAAAAGCATCTAAATATGCCTTTCTTCTAATGACCGACATATCCACTACCCTAGTATTCTTCGATGTTTTGTACTTATATAGCTCGGGATCATAAAATTTAATTGTTTTTTTTATGTAATTGATATCCACTACAAAATCTCTAAACAAATCATAACCTATAATACCATGTATAGGAATACCTAAGCTTGGCGAGAAATTAATACCCGCATCCATTACTACATAAATGTTTTGCGAAGTATTCTTAGTATTCCCTAATTGAACAAAATTACCGGTAGACTTAAGAGCATTTATAGGATCCCCTTCCCCTAACCCATTTATAGTTATCTCAGTTACATTATTCAATTGAATAGAATCTTGATCAGCTAAATTGAACAGTATAGGAGTACCTACACCAGAGTCAAGAACAAAAGACAACTCTGATCCATTTACTTCTATAGGTATAACAATTAAATTATTTATCAACTGAAATTTCACTTTATGAAATTTCTTGCCAGCAGGTAACTGATATGTTTGCGCTATTCCCGAGAAGGAAAAACAACACACTAAAACAATAGAAAGAAAGGTATGTTTTCGTAACATAATCTGTATGAATTAGTTAACACCTTATAAGATACATAATAAATGTATACGACACCCAATTTTAACTTGTATTGAAAAATCAAATAAAACCTAATTATATTGTAAGAACCATTATCATTTATCACTTTTGTGTAAAATATATTCAATATGCCATCTGTTTCAAATAAGGGGCTTTCCATGCCCCAATCACCTATAAGAAAATTAGTTCCCTTTGCAGAAAATGCAAAAAAGAGAGGAATTAATGTTATTCACCTTAATATTGGGCAACCAGATATAAAAACGCCACAACAAGCGTTGGATGCCGTAAAGAATAATAATATTAGTGTTTTAGAATACAGCCGTACCGAAGGTTCTGAAGAGTTTAGAACTAAAATTGCGAAGTATTACGAAAAATACGATATACACGTAAGTGCTACAGATCTTATTGTAACTACAGGTGGGTCTGAAGCTTTGGCTTTTGCAATGAATACTATTGCAGATACAAATGATGAAATTATTATACCTGAACCGTTTTATGCGAATTATAACGGTTTTGCAACTGCTTGCGGCATAACTGTCGTGCCGGTAGTATCAAAATTAGAAGATAATTTTGCACTACCTCCTATAGAGGAATTTGAAAAACTAATTACTTCTAGAACCAAGGCTATTTTAATATGCAACCCAGGTAACCCAACAGGTTATTTATATAGTAAGAAAGAAATTGAAAAATTAGCTGCATTAGTAAAAAAGCATAATATTTTTTTAGTTGCTGATGAAGTATATAGAGAGTTCACCTATGATAATAAAACCCACACTTCTATTTTAAAAGAAGAAGGATTAGAGGAACATGCTATCGTTATAGATTCTGTCTCTAAAAGATACAGTATGTGCGGTGCTAGAATAGGATACCTTGTTTCTAAGAACAAAGATTTTATCGCAACCGCTATGAAATTTGCACAAGCAAGACTTTCTCCACCAACATATGCACAGATAGCAAGTGAGGCTGCTTTAGAAACACCAGATAGTTATTTTGCTGATGTGAAGACTGAATATGTAGCAAGAAGAAATATTCTAATAGCAGAGTTAGAAAAAATTGAAGGTATAAAAATAGCAAAACCTCAAGGGGCATTCTATTGTATTGCTGAATTACCTATTAAGGATGCAGACCATTTTGCGCAATGGCTACTAGAAGACTTTAATATGGATAATGAAACTGTTATGGTTGCACCCGCAGCAGGTTTTTATGCCACAGAAGGTTTAGGGAAGAACCAAATTAGAATTGCCTACGTACTTGATCAAGAAAGCCTAAAAAGAGCTGTTCGTATTTTAAAAGAGGCACTTAAAAGTTACAAAGGTTAATGGTTGTACATGAATACTTTTCATTAAAAAAATACAATACTTTCGGTATTGATGCTACAGCAAGATACTTTGTTGAAGTCACCTCTATTGAAGAACTACAAAATATTCTAGGCAACCAAGATTATTCACGTAAAATAATTATAGGCGGCGGCAGTAATATGCTGCTTACAGATCATATTGATGCTCTTTTTATCCATGTAAATTTAAAGGGAAAACAAATTATTTCAGAATCCCCAAATATTGTTCAGGTTCAGGTAATGGCTGGTGAAAATTGGCATGAAATGGTTATGTGGGCACTTGATAATGATTTTGGGGGACTGGAAAACATGTCCCTGATTCCTGGCAATACCGGTACTGCGCCTATTCAAAATATAGGTGCCTATGGTGTTGAGCTTAAAGATTGCTTTGTAAGTTGTGAAGCTGTTAGAATTTTAGATCAACATCTGGTTACATTTACAAAAGAAGAATGCAAATTCGGGTACAGAGATTCGTTCTTTAAAAATGAGGGTAAAAATAAATATGTGATTACCTCGGTAACTTTTTCGTTCACCAAAAAGGACCACAAAATAAATTCTGGATACGGCGCTATTGGAAACCAATTAGAAAAAGAGTCGATTTTAAATCCTACAATTAAAGACATTTCTAATGCTGTCATTGCGATACGCCAAAGCAAATTACCTGATCCAAAAGTATTAGGTAACAGTGGTAGCTTTTTTAAAAACCCTATTGTTTCAACTGAAATATTTGAGTTATTTACAGCTAAAAATCCTGATGCTCCTTTTTATAAAATGTCTGATGACTTTTATAAAATACCAGCAGGCTGGTTAATAGAACAATGCGGATTTAAAGGAAAACGAATTGGTGATGCTGGAGTTCACAAAAATCAAGCGTTAGTACTTGTGAATTATGATAAAGCTACCGGAAAAGACATTCTAGACCTTGCCGCCAAAATCATTAAGGAGGTTAAAAGGACTTTTAGTATTGAAATAAGTCCAGAGGTGAACTTAATAAAATAACCCCTGTGAAATAAATCACAAGGGTTATTACCAAACCAAACCAACCAAAAACAAAGTGGGCAGTTACCAGCCGACCACTTATTCAATATATATTTTTAGAAAACGCATCGTTAACAATCAATTTTATAATTTAGCGTTTAAGCATATACGGTTCAATCTTAGTATTTGGATGTCCATTAAATAAAAAATTGTACATCTTTTAAATTATGAGCACTTTATTAGAAAATCATATTGTTGAATTATTACAAGAGCGAAACGAAAAAGCGATTTCCCTTTTGTACGATAATTATGCCGACACCTTACTGGGTGTTGCCAATAAAGTCGTACGTGATCCTGAACTTGCACAAGATGTTGTTCAAGAATCTTTTGTAAAAATTTGGAAGAAAGCAGATACCTACGATCCAAAAAAAGCTAAACTTTTTACATGGCTCTTCAGAATTACACGTAACACAGCTATAGATAAGTTAAGAAGTGTTAACACAAAATCAGATAAAGAAATCCAAATAGATGTTTCTGACGTATATACTTTAGGCGTAGAAAGTACAAGGCCAGAGTTAATGGATGTAAGAGAACATCTAGGCAAAATTGAAGATAAATATCAAATTGTTTTAGAAGCTCTTTTCTTTCAAGGCATGACCCAACAAGAAGCAAGTGATGAGTTGGACATACCTTTAGGAACCATTAAATCTCGACTAAAGATTGGATTGCGCGAATTAGGCAAAATATATGGCCCTGCCTTAATTGCCATGATTTTAAATGTTGTATTATGAAAGACAAAATAAAAATTTTCCTTGATTCTGATTTATTGGAACAGTACCTACTAGGAACTACAACAGATTTGGAAAGCATGCAAGTAGAGCGCTACATTGCCATGTACCCAGAGGTAAGAGAAACTTATGCCGAATTGCAAGATAATTTAGAGGTGTTTGCAAAATTACACGCTATTGAAGCTCCACAAGGTTTAAAAGATAAAATAAACTCAAGAATAAAAGCAGAACGTAAAGGCAGAAAAAGATTTTACAGTTATGCAATTGCTGCCAGTATTACAGCTATAATGTTTATTGGTATCTCTACTTTCTTCTGGAATCAAAATCAGAGCTTACAAGAAGAAAATAGTGTTGTTAGCAATAAAATAAAATTGCTTGAAGAAAACATGAAAGAGCAATTAGAAGATGTGCGTAATCAGTTCATCGTTCTAAACAATCCTCAAACTAAAAGGTATAATGTAAAGGGTAATCAAAAAGCAAAGGACTTAAAGGCTGTTGCTTACATTAACCCAGTAAAGAAGTTATCATATATTAACGTTAGCAAATTACCTCATATCCCTGAAAGTCAATGTTTTCAAATGTGGGCAGAAGTTAATGGTAAAATGATTAACCTAGGTATTATAGAGGAAGCTGGTGATCAGCAAAAGTTATTAGCATTACCATATGCTGAAAATGCTGTAGGTTATATTACAATAGAACAAAAAGGTGGCAACCATGCGCCAAGTGTAGAAAATATAGTTGCGAATATAGCTTACTAAGTTATCACACATAAAGTATTCTTAAAGCCCCAATTTTGGGGCTTTATTTTTTATCTTTGTATAAAATTTTTATATGAAACTAGTATTATTAACCATTGGGTTGTTAGCATTGGCTTTTGCAGGTATTGCAATAAAAATATGGTCTAAAAAAGATGGTGAATTTGCAGGCACTTGTGCTAGTCAAAGTCCTTTTTTAAATCAAGATGGGCAAGCATGTGGAATGTGTGGTAAATTACCAAGCGAACAAGATTGTAAGAAAGACGCCATCACAGAATAGGCAAAATTCATTATCTTAACCTTACGCACACCAAAACCAGTATTTGAACAACACAGGCACTTTAGAAGAAACTATACTAAAAGCGAAACAAGGCAATCAAATTGCTTTTAGTCGTTTATTAGATATGTTCTGGAACGATGTTTACGGTTTTCAACTAAAACGTACTGAAAATGAGAATGATTCTGAGGATATAACTATACAGACATTCTCTAAGGCATTTGATAAAATACACACCTATAATGACTCTTATGTATTTAAAACTTGGCTAATTGCCATTTCTAAGAATATACATATTGACCTTGTTAGAAAGCGTAAAAAAAATCTACTAGATTCCAGAAGTAATTCTGAAGCTATTACCAGTGCGCTAGACGCTTCACCTTCTATGGAGGATCAATTAATCCAAGAGCAAAACTTAGCTGATTTACTTAGGGATATTAAAAAATTAAAACCTCATTACCAAGCTGTTATTAATCTTAGGTATTTTAATGAATTGAGCTATGCCGATATCGCAATCAATTTAAATGAACCTATTAACAGCGTAAAAGTAAAGTTATTAAGGGCAAAAAAATTACTTTCCGAGATTATTAAGGCTAGAAAATAAATAGCTATCCAAAACTAAAAAATTAAATAATTTAAAGCTCATTTGTGCAGTATGTAATTCTGCTTTATCCTCACTTTATTAGTTTGTATATTTGTATTAAAATTAAAGCATGTCAACAGTTTTAAAAGAAAATGTAGCTCCACCAAAAGGTAAACCGAAATGGTTAAGGGTAAAATTACCTACAGGTAAAAAATACACTCAACTTAGAGGCTTGGTTGACAAGTACGACCTGCATACTATTTGCACCAGTGGTAGTTGTCCGAATATGGGAGAATGCTGGGGAGAAGGTACCGCTACTTTTATGATATTAGGTAATGTCTGTACTAGATCATGTGGCTTCTGCGGTGTTAAAACTGGTAGACCAGAAAATGTTGATTGGGCAGAACCTGAAAAGGTAGCGAGATCCATAAAAATTATGGGTATCAAGCACGCTGTAGTTACTTCTGTTGACAGAGATGACCTTAAGGACATGGGCTCTATAATATGGGCAGAAACTGTTAAGGCCATTCGAAGAATGAACCCAACAACGACTTTAGAGACTTTAATACCAGATTTTCAAGGTATAGAGAAACATTTGGATAGAATTATAGCGGTTTCACCAGAAGTTGTTTCTCATAACATGGAAACTGTTAAGAGACTGACTAGAGAGGTTCGTATTCAAGCAAAATATGAACGTAGTCTAGAAGCACTTAACTACTTAAAAAAACAAGGTATCAATAGAACTAAATCTGGTATCATGTTAGGTTTAGGCGAACATGAAGACGAGGTAATTACTACCTTGGCAGACCTTCGAAAGGTTGATGTTGATGTTGTTACTATTGGTCAATACTTGCAGCCATCCAAAAAGCATTTACCGGTTAAAGAGTTCATAACACCTGAACAATTTAAGAAGTATGAGGACATAGGTCTTGAAATGGGTTTTAGACATGTAGAAAGTGGCGCATTAGTTCGATCTTCTTACAAAGCACATAAGCACATTCTATAATTTCAAGGAAACACTCTTATTTTATTAGATTAAACGCTAATGGTTACTAGTTCTTAATTTCATAGAACCATATGTATAATTATTTATATGTAACTATAACCAATGCAGAAACTGAACATAGGCATCAATGGTTTTGGAAGAATAGGTAGAACCCTATTTCGACTAATGCAAGAACAGGAAAATTTAAATATTGTTGCCATAAATGATTTGGCAGATACCAGAACCCTATCGCACTTATTAAAATATGATAGTATTCATGGTACTTCACCTCATACTATTTCTTGCGATGAAAAGCATATTATTGTTAATGATACACCTATTATATTATTTAACGAATCTCATCCTTCTAAAATAAACTGGGGATCAGCAGCGGTTGATTTAGTTGTGGAATGTACCGGTAAATTCAAAGACAAAGAAACTTTATCTTTTCACATTAAAAATGGAGCTAAAAAAGTAATTCTTTCTGTTCCACCTACGGAAGATGATATTAAAATGATTGTTTTCGGTATCAATGAAAATACGTTGACAAAATCTGATGATATCATTTCAAATGCATCTTGTACCACAAACAATGCTGCGCCAATGATTAAGATCATCAATGACCTTTGCGGTATTGAACAGGCCTATATTACAACTATACATTCCTACACTACCGATCAAAGCTTACATGATCAACCGCATAGAGATTTAAGAAGAGCTCGTGCCGCATCGCAATCTATTGTACCTACAACCACCGGTGCAGCAAAAGCACTGACCAAAATATTCCCAGAATTGGCAGATACTATTGGAGGTTGCGGTATACGTGTTCCTGTACCTAACGGGTCATTAACCGACATAACCTTAAATGTAAAAAGGGCTACAAGTATTGATGAAATAAACTCTACATTTGAAAAAGCATCAAAAAATGAGTTTAAAAATATTGTTTACTACACCAGCGATCCAATAGTTTCTATAGATATAAACAATAGTTGCTATTCTTGTACGTTTGATTCATTAATGACTTCAGTCATAGGTAAAATGGTTAAAATTATTGGCTGGTACGATAACGAAACTGGATATAGCAGTAGAATTATAGATTTAATTAACTTCATTAGTATTAAAAATTATATTTGAAAATCTTTTTTTTAAATAAAGCATTTAAAATCTTATTAGTCCCCATTGTAATTTTGGCGACTACAACTGCTGTATTTTCACAAAATCTAATTCCACAAATAGACATTCAACCTTATTTTGATCAAGCTAGAAAATTTAAGAATCAAGATAAAATAGACCTAGCCCTAGAAACTTTGAATACGGCAGCGAACGAAGCTGAAAAAGGTGAAAATATAAAGGGTCTTATAGATAGCTTACATGAACTTGCTCTTGTCTATCTAAAGTTAGATAAAGAAGGCGACACCGAATTCTATTGGGATCGTGCAAGTGTTTTACTAAAAGATGTTGCTTACCCATACGGTGACGGAATGCATAAGTACATTGAAGCGATTCTTTTACACAGAAGTAACAGAAACTTTCAATCATTGTTTATGCTAAACGAAGCAAAACAGCTTAATAATGATCGTAATTTTTATAACAATTTGTTATTGACCGAGGCTAAAGTATATCTCAGTTTAGAAAAATACGACAGCGCCACAAAAAATTTAAATTCCCTTATTGTAAACACTGATCTTTACGAAAAGGAATACCTTACTACACAGGCATATTTAACTTTAGCAGAACTCAATTTAAAAATTGATAATTTACCAGAAGCTGCAAAAAATGGAGAGAATGCATTAAGTCTTGCCATTGATAACGGATTTTTAGAAGACATTAAAAATTCTAATACGCTGTTATCTTCTGTTTATGAAAGACTTGGGTTATATCAAAAATCTCTTGTAAACAGTCAGAATTTAGTTCAGTTAAAAGATTCGATTTTTAATATCGATAAAAATAAGATTGAAGCTAAAACTGCAGACAAAATTAGAGATGATTACAAAACTGAAGAAATAGCACGCCAAGAAAAGAAAATAGAAGAACTTACAGAGTCTCAAAACAGGTCTGAACTTACAGCTATTTTAACCTCTGCATTTTTAATTATTATATCACTTTTAGCTGTTACCTTATACAGGAACAACCAAATAAAATTAAAGACTAACGATTTATTACAGACTAAGAATAAAGAACTACAGATTGCTAGAGATGGTGCCGTTCAAGCTATGGAAGCGAAGACAAACTTTCTTTCAACAGTAAGTCATGAACTTAGAACTCCATTATATGCAGTTACCGGACTCACACACCTCTTATTAGAGGAAGACCCGGAAGAACATCAAAAAGAGCATCTAAAAGCTTTGAAATTTTCAGGAGATTACCTTCTTAATTTTATTAACGATATTCTACATATCAATAAAATTGATGCTAATAAGTTAGAACCTCTTAATATGGAGTTCAATCTTAATAAGGTCATCAATGAGGTTATTAATTCTCTAGGTCAAAGTGCAAAGTCAAACAACACAAAATTGACTTTAGAATACGATTCTGATATACCTGGTCATTTACTGAGCGATCCATTAAAACTTTCGCAAATTTTCATGAACTTGATTGGTAACTCTATCAAGTTTACCAAGGGTGGTGAAGTAAAAGTTATTGCCAAACTATTAAACAAAGTTCAAGATGATGTAACTATCTATTTTGAGGTCAATGACAATGGTATTGGTATTTCTAAAGAAAAACAGAAAAGTATTTTTGAAGGTTTTGAACAAGGCTCTATTCAAATTAACAGGGAATACGGTGGCACCGGCTTAGGACTAACCATTGTAAAAAGTCTTTTAGGATTGTTCAACAGTAAAATTGAACTTGAAAGTAACCTAGATGTAGGTAGTTCTTTCTTCTTTGAAATTAAAATGAAGAGCTTAGATGATAATTCTGAGGATATTACTTTTGAAATTACACCTAAAGATTACGATTTTAAAAACCTTCATCTGTTGATTGTTGAAGACAATAAAATTAATCAGGTTATCACTAAAAAGATGCTTTCGAAAAGGGACATGACGAGTGATATTGCCAACAACGGACATGAGGCTATTACCTTAGCCCAAGAGAATGTATATGATGCAATTCTAATGGATATTCATATGCCAGGAATAAGTGGTGAAGAAGCTACTATTGAGATTAGAAAATTTAATCAAGACACTCCTATAATTGCGTTAACTGCAATTTCATTAGATGATAGTTTAGAGAGTTTTTATGCCGCTGGGTGTGATGATGTTGTTACTAAACCATTTAAACCAGAAGTATTTTATCAAAAAATAGGTGAAAATATTTTTGATAAAAGAACTAAGAAACCTTTATCATAAACTGTTGTAATTCTGTATTCAACAGCTCCATTCCATCTTCTAAAAACTCATGTTTCACTTCAATGTAGTGCAACTTTGTAATTTTATCTTTTAAGCGTACGTAGTCTTTTTCAGTAGTAAGAATACATTCTTTTTCTTTTAAAACTTCAATTTCATCTGCTGTAAAAAAATGATGATCATTAAATTTCAAATGCTCAAATGTAATTCCTTCTGAAAGTAAAAATTTTTCCAACGGAGTAGGATTTGCAATACCTGTCACCAGCGTTAACTTCTTCCCTTTCAGGGATTCTAATAGAATTTCAGACCCTTTTAATTCCTTATTGTATGCTAAATAACTAAACAACACTTTTTGATGAGGTTTCGGGTTAATTTTCACCCGAATGCTATCCCTCTCTAATTCCGAAATATCTGACGGGCATTTAGTAACCACTATCAAATTAGCTCGTTTAGCTTCGCCTTTTGCATCCCTTAAGTTACCTGTAGGCAAATACCAATCTTCCATATACAAATTATCATATGCCGTTAATAATATGGACAAATCTGGCTTTACTTTTCTATGTTGAAAAGAGTCATCTAATAGAATAACATCTGGCTTAATTTTATGCTCAAGTTCTGCTATGCCATTTCTTCTATTAGCATCTACAGCAACACTAACTTTAGGAAACTTACTTTTCATTTGAAAAGGTTCATCTCCTATCTCCTCTACACTTGTAGACGCTGTTGAAAGTAAAAATCCTTTTGATTTTCTTTTATAACCTCTACTTAAAATTGCTATTTTATATGTGTCCGCAAGGCTATTCACCAACAATTCTATCATTGGGGTTTTGCCTGTACCGCCAACACTTAAATTACCTACACAAATAGTTTTTGTTGAAAATGATTTTGAAGCAAAAATCCCTAAATCATACAATCGATTTCTGAGATATACAATTAACCCGTAGATTAATGAAATAGGAAAAAGAAGTTTTCGTAATACCTGCATCAGAACGAAATTATAATAATTTATCTTTGAAAATCTTATTTTGCAATAAAATGACCGTAAAAGACATCACCCAAATTTTAGAAGACTTTGCTCCTTTAGCCTTTGCTGAAGATTTTGACAATGTAGGTTTGTTAGTTGGTAACGCCTCTACCGAGGTTAGCGGCGTACTTGTTACATTAGACACATTAGAAAATGTCGTTGACGAAGCCATTGCTAAAAATTGCAATTTAATTGTAAGCTTTCACCCAATTGTTTTCGGTGGATTGAAAAAAATTACAGGGAAAAATTATGTAGAAAGGGTAGTTATAAAAGCTATTAAAAATGATATTGCGATTTACTCTAACCATACCGCTCTAGATAACGCTAGACATGGGGTAAATGCAAAAATCAGTGAGATGCTTGGTCTTACAAATACTAAAATACTAATTCAACAAAAAAGCACTATAAAAAAACTAACTACCTATGTGCCTACAGATAAGTTAGAAGATGTTAAAAAGGCACTATTTAAAGCAGGTGCAGGTGAAATAGGTAACTATTCCGAGTGTAGTTTTTCTGTAGTAGGTAGTGGTACTTACAAAGCAAACGAAAATGCAAACCCTACAAAAGGTGATATTGGAGTAAACCATATAGAAAGGGAAGTAATGCTAACATGTGTTTTTGGTAAGAACAATGAATCTGCTATTATCAAATCATTACAGAGCTCACATCCATATGAAGAGGTAGCTTTTGATATCCAAACCATTGAAAATACCAACCCATATATTGGTATCGGTATGATAGGAGAATTAGAAAAAGAAGTTACAGAAACTAAATTTCTAACAGATTTAAAGCTTAAAATGAATGCTAAACTAGTGCGGCATTCTAATTTTTTAAACAAACCTATTAAAAAGGTAGCTGTGTTAGGCGGTAGTGGTTCTTTTGCTATTGGAGCTGCAAAAGCTGCCGGAGCAGACGCTTTTGTTACTGCAGACCTTAAATATCATCAGTTTTACGAGGCTGAAAACCAAATAGTTTTGGCAGATATTGGACACTTTGAAACTGAGCAGTTTACAAAAAACCTTTTAGTTGATTATCTTACGAAAAAAATTCCTAATTTTGCAATCCATTTATCGGAAAGTATAACAAATCCCATCAATTATTTTTAATATGGCAAAAAAAGAAGATTCATCTGTAGAAGCAAAGTTAAGAGCATTATATGATTTGCAATTAATTGATTCTAGGGTTGATGAAATAAGGAATGTTCGTGGAGAACTACCTTTAGAAGTAGAAGATTTGGAAGATGAAGTCCTTGGCCTAAAAACGAGAATGGATAAACTTAAATCTGATTTAGAGAATATAAACTTTGAAATCGGTGCTAAGAAAAACCTTATTGAAGAAGCAAAGACTTTAATTAAAAAATACGGCGAGCAACAAAAGAATGTTCGTAACAGTAGAGAGTTCAATTCTATTAGTAAAGAATTAGAGTTTCAAGAATTAGAAATTCAATTAGCTGAAAAGAATATAAAAGAATTTAAAGCTCAAATTGATCAGAAGAAAGCTGTTATTTCTGAAACTAAAGAGCGTTTATCTGAGCGTGAAGCACACCTTAAGCATAAGAAAAGTGAATTAAACGCTATTCTTGCTGAAACTGAAAAAGAAGAAAAAGCTTTACTTGAAGAGTCCATTAAATTTCAGGATAAAATTGAAGAGCGTTTAGTTAAGGCATATGCACGTATTCGTAACAATGTTAAGAATGGTTTAGCCGTAGTGCCAATTGAAAGAGGAGCTTCTGGTGGTTCTTTCTTTACTATCCCACCTCAGGTTCAAGTTGAAATAGCTTCAAGAAAGAAGATTATAACAGATGAGCATAGTGGTCGTATCTTAGTTGATCCTACTTTAGCTGAAGAAGAAAGTGAAAAAATGCAAAAAATGTTTTCTAAATTATAGTAGCAAACATTTAATATATTAAAAAAGCCATCTTTAAAAAGATGGCTTTTTTTGTTTATATTGATAGTGATGAACTCTTTAAAAATAATTCTCCTATTAATAATGATGCAGAGCGTATATACCAACGCACAAGATTTAACTGACTATACCTGGAAAAATAGAGTTCTTATTCTTTATAAGAACAAAAGTAATATTGAAGAAATAAGTTCTGCCGTCAAAGAAGTCAAACAGAATAATATCGAATTCAAAGAAAGAGATTTACTTGTATTTATTTATGAGGATGGAGAATTTTTAAACACTTCAAATAAAACTATCAACCTTAGATCTCCAAACACACTACCTAAATCTCACGAAGGCTATATCTTAATTGGAAAGGATGGCAGTATAAAGTTAAAAGAACTATATCCAATAAATTTAGAGCACCTTTTTAACCGTATTGACAGTATGCCAATGCGTAAAAGCGAAATGAAGTTGAATAACTAGTTATCCTATAAGTTTAAGCATCATCTTTTCAACTTCTTCACTATCCCATTTCTCAGCTATATTGGGAATATTCATAATCTCTTTCATGATGTCTTCTTGTGCATCTCCTTCTGCCAATGCTTCTGCGTATGGCCTATTTGAAAAAGTAACCCTACTATAAGCTGGTACCCATTTTTCTGGATTCTTAGCTGAAAAGTGTTTTTCTATTTTCTTTTGAAGTAAAAAATTAGCATCTGCCGTTTTACTGCTCATTTCTATAAAGTTGCGATAGCTTAATTCTGCAATTGCATCAGCGTTTGGCTTACGCTCTTCTTGATAAGTGGAAAAAATACGTCCCCAATCATCTCCGTATCTCTGTATTATTTCATCTAGCACAAAAATATCTTCGAACCCAGCGTTCATTCCTTGTCCATAGAAAGGTACTACCGCATGCGCTGAGTCGCCCACAAGAGCAACTTTGTCCCAATATGTCCATGGATAGCATTTCATCGTTACCAAGGCGCTTGTAGGGTTCTTAAAAAAGTCTTCAGTAAGATTTTCTATTTCATCTTTAACATTCGGAAAATAGGTATTGAAAAAATGAACCGCATCTTTTTTAGTCTTTATACTATCAAAAGAAACATCACCTTCAAAAGGCATAAATAAGGTACAGGTGAAACTACCATCTAAATTTGGCATAGCTATAAACATAAACTTACCTCGTGGCCAGATATGAAAAGAATGTTTATCTAATTTATGGGAACCATCTTCGTTAGCCGGTATAGTTAATTCTTTATAACCTACATCAATAAAATCTTGAGAATAATCGAACCTACTTCGGCGTTGCATCTTATGACGTACACGCGAGAAAGCACCGTCACATCCAAATACCAAATCAAACGGGTATTCTGTCCACTCCCCTCTTTCACTATCACCTGTAAACACCTTGGCACCAGGCAAATCTATATCCCAGACTTTTTCCTCGAAACGAAATTCTACACCGTTTTTTTCTGCCAAATCTATCATCAGCTTGTTTAGAACACCACGTGAAATAGACCAAATAGCCTCACCATCCTTACCATATTTTTGGTGATATTCCGGCTTACCTATTACATGCATCGCGCGTTTATCTAACGGTATGGCTATTTTTTTAATTTCTTCTTCTATACCAACTGCCCTAAGCGCATTCCAGCCTCTATTGCTCATCGCTAGATTAATTGACCTACCTGAGAATTCAATATTTCTAATATCCGGCCGCCTATCGAAAACCGTTATATGGTGTCCGTGTCTTTTCAAGTAAATAGCAAGCAAAGATCCAACCAAGCCTGAGCCAATAATGGCAATGTTCTTTTTTTCTTGAGTCATGTTTTGGGCTTTAAGCCAACAATAAGTGAACGTTAAAAATATGAAATTATGCCCTAATTTCTGTTATTACTATTATAAACTAAGCAAATCATTTTCTTTATGAAGTTCATTTTTTGTTTAATTTTTTAATATTTTTGTTAAACAAAAATATATCTCATTGAAACATTTCAATATAGAAGACTTAGATAATATGCCTAGTAGATATAGAGCTCATTTAATTAATAGCTGCACCGGTTATAAATCGGCAAACCTTTTAGGGTCAAAATCCAATACCGGCAATACTAATTTAGCCATTTTTAATTCGGTAATACATATAGGTAGTACACCGCCAATGTTAGGTTTTATCCTTAGACCTTTAACGGTAAAAAGAAACACCTATTCAAATTTTAAGAAAACAGGTTTTTTCACTGTCAATCAGGTAAATAAAGATATTATAGATGATGCTCACCACACATCTGCCAATTACGCAGAAGATATCTCAGAATTTTCTAAGACCAATTTAACCGAATCATATTTAGATGACTTTCCTGCACCATATGTAAAGGAAAGTGATATTAAATTAGGATGTAGCTATGTTAATGAATACGAAATAAAAGAAAATGGTTGTATCCTAATTATTGGTGCCATAGAGCATATTTATTTGCCAGATGAAATTCTTGATGAAGATGGTTGGTTACAATTAGACAAAGCAAACGGCGTTGCCATTAATGGTTTGGACGCTTACGCCTTACCAACTCTTTTAGCCAGATTTGCGTATGCAAAACCTAATAAACCAACTATAACTATATCGTAGTGGCCCATAAAAAAGTAAATTTAGCTGCCAAAATTTGTATTACCTGTAAGAAACCATTTTCATGGCGTAAAAAATGGGAGCGTAATTGGGATGAAGTTAAATATTGTAGCGAAAGATGCAGACGTAACAAACTCAAAAATAAAACAGATGAATAATTTAATTTGGTTTAGGAACGATTTAAGAGTGCAAGACAATTCATCTATAGTGGAAGCTATGAAAGGCACTAAGGCAATTGCATTTTATTGTTTTGAATCTGTATTTTTTGAAAGAGATAATTTCGGATTTAGAAGAACTGAGAAATACAGAACCAAATTCTTATTAGAAACTATTATACAATTACGGCAAGAACTAGCAAAAATTAATATTCCATTATTCGTATATCACGGTAAATCTGCTGAATTTTTACCAAACCTCATCGAAACTCAAAATATTGACACTGTTTTTTTACAAAATGAATGGACTAGGGATGAGGAAGTGGTTCTAAACAATATAAAATCTCAATTATCATCTACCGTTAAATTCACAGAAGTATACGATCAATTTTTGTTTCACCCTAATGACATCCCTTACCACGACTTCAATTCTATACCATATATTTTTACAAACTTTAGAAAAAAATGCGAGGCACATTGTACTGTAAGACCTGCTAAGTACATCTCTTCAAAAATGCCTCAAGAAAATTTTATGAGTTTAGAAAATACCATACCAACATTAAAGGATTTAGGTTTTGAAGATTTTTTACCTCACCAAAAAACAGCGTTTCCTTTTAAAGGAGGGGAACTAGAAGCTTTAGCACGCATTCAAAATTACTTTTGGGAAACAAAAAAGCTTGCTTTTTATAAGAAAACAAGAAACGGATTAATTGGTAATGACTATAGTTCAAAATTATCTGCTTGGTTAGCTAATGGGAGTATATCACCGAGAACTGTTTACTGGGAGGTGAAAAAATTTGAAAAGGAAATAACCAAAAACCAAGATACCTATTGGCTAATCTTTGAACTTATCTGGCGTGATTATTTCAAATATGTATCTCTTAAGTATCAAGATTCCATTTTTCATATTGATGGTATTTTACAGAAACCATACTCCTGGAAAACAGATTCGCTACATAAAAACAATTGGATAAATGGTACAACTAAAGAGCCGTTTGTAAATGCCAATATGAGAGAACTTTTACAAACAGGATGGATGAGCAATAGAGGTCGACAAAATGTTGCTAGTTATTGGTCTAAAGAATTAGAACAAGATTGGCGTATTGGAGCTGCCTATTTTGAAAGTATGTTGATAGATTATGACGTACATAGTAACTGGGGAAATTGGATGTACAATAGTGGTGTTGGTAATGACCCCCGAGATAGAAAGTTTAATATTAAACTCCAGGCAGAACGGTACGATACCTCTGGAACATACCAACGTATGTGGCTACAAGACACCTTATTCTAAATCTATAATTGTAAAAAACATATGAAAACTGTACGTTTAATACTAGGTGATCAATTAAATCAAAATCATTCTTGGTTTAATTCTGTGGATAATCAAACTATATACTTGATGGCAGAAATGCGTCAAGAAACCGATTATGTAAAACACCATATACAAAAAGTAGTTGCGTTCTTTTTAGCCATGCGTAATTTTAAAGATGACATGTCTGCAAAAGGACATCAATTCATATACTATACTCTTAACGATAAAGACAACCCACAAGAACTAGATAAAATCATTTCAAAAGTTATCGAAGAAAATAATGCAGAAAATTTTCAATATCAGTTGCCAGATGAATTTAGGCTTGATCAACAACTACAACAAATTTGTAGCTCTCTACAGATAAAATCTTCACATTATGACACGGAACATTTTTACACAACCAGATTTGAACTGAAAGAATTTTACCAAGGTAAAAAGCAAATGGTAATGGAAAATTTTTACCGTATGATGCGTAAAAAGCATGGAATAATGATGAATAGTGATCAACCTGAAGGTGGTAAATGGAACTATGATCAAAGTAACCGAAATAAATGGAAAGGTCAACCTAGTATTCCGCATGAAAAAGAATTCATTAAAAATGTTGACGACATCATTGAAGAGCTTAATAAAAGTAAAGTAGAAACAATAGGTGTTATTGATTCTAAATCATTTGCCTGGCCAGTAACTAAAAAAGAATGTCTTAGTACTTTAGACTATTTCTGTAACGAACTCTTACATCATTTTGGCGATTACCAAGATGCAATGCATGACGATGAAAAATTTCTCTTTCACTCGCGATTATCATTTGCCATGAATACCAAAATTATATCACCAAAAGAAGTAATTGATACTGTATTAGACCATTATTACGAAAATTCTAATGAAATTAAAATATCTCAAGTAGAAGGATTTGTACGGCAAATTTTGGGCTGGCGAGAATATATGCGAGGTATTTATTGGAAAGAAATGCCTGAATATCAACAACTAAACAAATTAAATAATAAAAATAAATTACCAGATTTCTTTTGGACAGGAGAAACCAAAATGAATTGTTTAAAAAAAGCAATTGGTCAGAGTTTAGATTCTAGCTATGCCCACCACATTCAGCGCCTAATGGTTATTGGTAATTTTGCTTTATTAACGCAAATAGATCCCGATGAAGTTGACAAATGGTATTTAGGAGTATACATTGATGCAATTGAATGGGTAGAGATCACCAATACTAGAGGAATGAGTCAATTTGCAGATGGCGGTATAGTTGCTACAAAACCTTATGTTAGTAGTGCAAACTACATTAATAAAATGAGCAGCTATTGTGGTAATTGTCACTATAGTCATTCTAAAAAAACAGAAGAAAATGCATGCCCCTTTAATTCACTTTATTGGAATTTTTTAGCAGATAAAAAAGAGCATTTTAAAGACAATCAACGCATGAATATGATGATGGCTTTATTAAATAAAATGGATGGAAATAAACTCGCAGAAATTAAGAAAAGAGCTGCTTCAATAATGGAAAATTTGAATGATTTTTGATGATTCTTTCCTGATAAAATTAATCAAATGAAGTAATAAAAATTCTTTTTTAATTACTTGAATAAAAAAATCTACAGCAATATTTAAATAATAGAACACCTTTTCGCTATCACCAAAAAAGTGTGTTCATTTTGACTCAAATTTTACAAGAAATTGAGAGAAAATTATGTCTTAAATTATTGTACAAAACAACTGTTATACGTTGATTTTACCGATAAAGTGTAATTACATTAATTACCACATCTTTAACAACTATTTTAACAGTCTACAACAATTTCAGAAAAAGTGTTTAATCTAAATTTCGTGATAATTATAGCGATAAACCTATAAATTATTATTCTTAATTAACTGATAATCAAATAACTAAGTTTAATATTGATTGCACCTAATAAATACGATTATAATAACCGAAGAAAAGGACTACCTAACGGACTAGATGGTTATGTAAGTTCTAACAGAGAAGGTGGAATGGGAAGTGATGATATCTACAAATTTAAATTCACCCCTGCATTAGATGTTGAAGGCTATGTTGTAGATGGTGTAAACAACCAAATGTTAGACAGTGTTAAGGTTACATTATACGATCAAGTAACGAATACCTTAGTAGCACAGACTATTACAGATGAAAATGGATACTATAGATTTCCTGTTAATAGAAAAACTGCCTATATGATAGAGGCGGTAAGAAAAACACACCCACATAAAAATGTATTCTTTAATACCTCGGCAACACCAAAGGCTCAAAAGATAATGCGACAAGATATCGTTCTTGAACCTGTTCTCGATTTAAAATTATTAGCCGGTTTAAATAAAATATATTTTGACTTTAATAAAAGTGATATCAGACCAGATGCAGCTAGAGAGTTAGATAAGGTCGTGCGTGTTATGAACAATACCTACCCAGATATGATTATTAAACTTGAAGCTCATACAGATCCAGTAGGCAGTCATGAGTATAATGATAACCTATCTGAAAGAAGAGCTAAATCCACCTACGAATACCTTATTGAAAATGGTATATCTAGAGACAGAATTATTTCTTATAAAGGTTTTGGTAAACGTATACCTATTAATAAATGTACAGGTAAAGAAGATTGTACTCCAGAGGAATTAGAATTGAATAGAAGAACAGAATTCCCAATTCTACAAATTAAAAAAGGAGTTTTAGCATCTAAGTAAAATAATCAACCATAAAAAAAGTCCTTTACACTATATTGTAAAGGACTTTTTTGATTTTTATAGCTATTGTAATCTATTCCATAATACCGTCAACGATACCATATTTAATAGATTCTTCTGCATTCATCCAGTAATCTCTATCAAAATCTTTTAAAACTTTTTCGAAATCTTGCCCACAGTTATCTGCTAATATATGTGCACTTAATTCTTTAGTTTTTATAATTTCTCTAGCCTGTATTTCAATATTTGAAGCCTGACCTCTTGCACCACCACTTGGTTGGTGAATCATTACCTGAGCATGCGGTTGTATAAACCTTCTTCCTTTTTTACCTACTGATAATAAGATAGATCCCATTGATGCAGCCAAACCAGTACAAATTGTAGAAACCGGGCTCTTCAATGATTTTATAGTATCATACATAGCAAAACCAGAAGTAACATAACCACCAGGACTATTAATGTATAGTTGAATTTCTTTGTCATTCTGCATATCTAGATATAATAACCTATCAATTACATGTTTTGCAGAATCGTCATCAACCATACCCCATAGGAACACCTTTCTTTCCTCCAGCATTTTCTCATCTATGGCTTCCTGAATTTTTCCTTTTTTAGCACTCATATTTTAAGTTTAATTATCTCTAACAAAATTAATGAATTAATTCATAAACAGATGCGGTATTAACGCTATGAATTAGTGTCCAATCTGTTTCTCTTAAATGAAGAACGTTAATTATGTATTAGGATTGTTCTTCTACTGTAACTGTTTTCTCTACTACCTTTTTTATGGGTATCACTACCTTACCAGATTTGGTTTTTAATATCATTGAAATATTATCAATGCCAATTACCGTACCCTGTAAATCACCAATTTTAACCTTATCCCCTACTTCATAAATTTTTCTAGAATAAAAGGTTCTTAATAGGTCGCCAACAATCTCTCTAGACCCCAAACCTAATGCTAATGCAATAGCCAGTAAAAATGCCCCTAATACAATGGTAAAGTTGTTTGTGATTATCTGAGTATCTATACCTGCTTGGTTCAACGCTGTTATACTTACAAAAATGATAATTAGGTAAAACAAAACATTACCTAAAAGTTTACCACCGCCAAGACCAATAGAACCAAATACTTTAATAATTGTTTCCTTGATTGTTTTAGCCAAAAACAGACCTAGCATTAAGATTACCATTGCCGAAAGTAGAACTGGCAAATAACGAAGTAGGTTTGCAATTTCGGTAGATATAATGGTTAAACCCATAATATCTGAAGCAACAATTATAAATACCAACCAAAGAAGTACCTTAATAAAGGTGATGATTATTTTTGGTAAATCTATCTTGATATCGGCATCACCAAATAGCTTAGCTTCATTAATTTTCTCAGAAACGGTATCTAATTTTATCGCTTTAAAAATTCGTTTTAAAACAAAGGTGGTTACTTTAATGATTATCCAGCCAAATATAATAACGATGAACGCTCCAAATATTCCTGGTAATGCAGATGCAATATCTTTAAATATATTACTTAATGAATCAAAGGTGAGCTCTTTCCACTTATCAACTGTTTCCATATATAGCTATTTCTACTTTTAATTTTACTCGGTTTTCGATTTCGTTTTTAACATCCCTTCAATGATAGCGGCAAAACTACCTGTAAACAGACCAGTCAATTCCATAATCAACTTAGCCGTAGCAACATCTTCCATAACTTTTTTACGTAGTTCTGGAGGAACATCCTTAAGATCTCCTTGTAAGTTTTTAAATGGATTTTTGTCCTGTTCTAACATTTAAGGTAGGGTTTTATAAATTTCCGTAACTTTTACCTTTGCTCTTTTGAGCCTCATTTTTATAGCGCTAGATTTTAATTCTAATATATCTTCCAACTCTTTGATCGATGCCCCGTCTTGATATTTTAACAACAAGATAGATTTATCTTCTGGATCTAAAAGCTCCAAAGCTTTTTTAAGTTTATCCACCTGCATCTGTAAAAGCAGATCATCTGTTACATCTACTGGTACATCTTCTTGATTATCAAATTTTACAGAATTATCATTAATCTTTCTTTCCTTGTTTCTATTTACATAATTAACACAAAAATTATAAGTAAAGGAATATAGCCAAGTAGAAAACTTCGATGTTCCTTTAAAAGAGCCCAGTTTCACGTAAAGCATTAGAAATATATCTTGGGTTAAGTCTTCTGCCTCTTTATTAGATTTAGCGAACCCCAAGCATTTATTATATACTAGTTTAGAATACCTATCATAAAGTACGCCAAAGAGCATCGAATCATTATTAGAAACAATCTGTTCTATTAATTCTAAATCAGTGTATTTTTCATGTACACTATCAGAAACCGATTTTTCACTGAATTGGTTTCCAATTATAATAAAACATAGCTTCTTAAGAAATGTCACTTTGGTATATTGTTTACAAAAAATAAAAGTAGGTTAAAGATCCTGTAATTGATATATTTACTTGAAAATCTGCTAAAAATGAAAAAATTAATTATCCTTTCTATTCTTATCTCAAGTGTATTTATAGGGTGTAAAACCGACAAAAAAGAGCCTAAAATTTCAGTTTCCGAAGATAAGGAATTGACAGTTCTTGAAAAAATTGCCAATGCAAATGGTTTTGAAAACTGGAATGATGTGGAAAGCATTAAGTTCACTTTCAATGTAGATAGAGATGCCGAGCATTTTGAACGCACTTGGTTATGGAAAACTAAGTCTAACGATGTTACTATGATGACCAGGCAAGATACAATCTCATACAACAGAAAATCGGTTGACAGCACCATGGCGGCAACAGATGGAGGGTTTGTAAATGATAAATTTTGGTTATTGGCTCCTTACCAATTGGTTTGGGATCAAAAAAGTTTCACCTATAAGCATACAGAAAATGTAGAGGCTCCAATTAGTAAAGCCTCTATGCATAAATTAACTACAGTCTATGATAATGACGGAGGCTACACGCCTGGCGATGCCTATGATTACTATTTTGGTGACGATTTTATCATCAAAGAATGGGTATATAGAAAAGAGAATCAATCTGAGCCTAATATGACAACTAGTTGGGAAGATTATAAAGAGTTAAAAGGTTTAAACATTGGTATGATGCACAAAAGACCTGATGCTGATTTTTCATTATACTTTACAGGTGTTGTGGTTGAATAGTTTGGTATATAATTTGATGTTTTCAATATTGTTATAATCAACTTATGAGATTATCATTATTTGCTCTATTCTTATTTTCGCTATTTGGATATTCTCAAAATAGTAAAACTGCTATTGTTTTAGATAATGCCGACAACACTCCTTTAGAATTTGTTGGTATTTATAATGGCAAAGACCACACCATGACCAATGCAGATGGTCGATTTCAGTTTTCATCATCTTTAGACTCCGTGACTATTTACAGAGTTGGCTATGATAAACTACGTACCACATTTAAAAAAGTAGGCGATACTATCTACCTCAACAAAAGTGTATTAGAACTAAACGAAGTTACGGTTACAAATGAAAAAACATTATGGCAAAAAGTAGGAGATTCCGTAGATTCTAATTACCCAATCTACCCTTATAAAGAGAAATTTTTATTGAGAGGTGTACTACGATATAATGGTGAAATTACCCGCATACAAGACATTCAAGGTAAGTTAGAAAGAAGAACACTTCTGTATACTAAAGAAATTGACCCCGACAAGAAAGATTTCAAAGTAGAGTTAACCAATATGCGTAAAGTAGGTTTGGTTAAAGACGAAAATGATGTCTACTTTATTTTCGAATCGTTCCATAGTTTATTTATGAACCTAATACCAGTAAATGCTACCGGAGATAATTTTGATCTGACCGAATCTACTTTTGATAATGGTAAAAAAATCAACATAAATTTTCAATCTAAATCCTCAATTGAAAATGAGGATTTTTCGGGTCATTATATTATAAATACAGAAAACTATGCGATAGAACGGTTTAAAATGTCCGTTGTGTTAAAAAACAAGCCTTTTCAGGAAAGTGGAAAAAAAATAAGATTCAGAACGGTATCATTTGATAAAGAAATATCGCTCTCCAAAACCTCCAACACAGGTAAATATTATATAGCCTCCGCAAAATATGATGTTAAAGTTGAATTGACAGATGAGGATAAGTCATTTACCTCTTTCTACGATATATCTTTCATTTTAACCACATCAGAGAACGAAGGGGATTTTGATGTTAAGAAAAACGTTAGCACGTCTAAGGACCTATTTAAAATTAACTACCCTTACGATCAAAGTTATTGGAACGCACAAAATCAATTGCTTTTAACTGATGAGATGTTAGATTTTATTGAAAAAGTACAAGATCCTAGCAACGAGTTTAAAGTTAGAAGTAACATTAAAAATTAATATAACTCCTCTAAAACCTAAGCCTTTTTTCGCTTTAACATTAGTGTAAATAAAAGGATAAGAAATCCGCATGCAAGCAACACTACAAAACTTCGGGTAAGGCTGTAGTTTTCTGCCAAAAATCCTAAAATTGGGGGTGCACATAAAAAACCGGTGTAGCCTGCTCCTGCAATGAATGCTATGCCTTTAGATGAATCTATTCCCTTTACATTCCCTCCTATTCTAAATACTTCGGGTACCATTACAGAAAAACCCAATCCGTTTAACGCAAAACCTAGTATGCTAAAATAGGTATTTCCCGTAAGGACTAAAAAATACCCTATTATAGCTAAAATGGCACCTATGCCTACTATTTTAATAGATCCAATTTTGTCACTGATACCATCTCCTAAAAACCTACCTAAAGTCATGGTCACTTGAAAGCCTAAAAATCCTAAACCCCATAAAGCTTCTGGAGCCAAAGCAATTTCCTTTAAATAAAGTCCGCTCCAATCTACAATTGCTCCCTCACTACCCATAGCTACAAAAGATATAAGACCTAATAACAAAAGAGGTTTAAGTAAACCAAAGCTAAATGGTTCGTTTTCGATTTCTTCGGCAACTTCAGAGAAATACTGACTTCTAAATTTAAAATTGACCACTAAAACCAATAAAACAGCAATAGACATGTGCAATACAGGATTTGACAACGGACCAATTAAAAAACTACCTAAGCCTGCCAAAACTCCTCCAAGACTAAAAAAACCATGTGATGCTGCCATAAATTTCACCTTGTCTTTTTTCTCTATTTCGGTAACCAACGTATTCATAGAAATATCTGTAACACCATTAGATGCCCCAAATAAAAACAAAGCTCCCATGAGAATGTAATAATTAGGTGCTAATAGCGGTAACATAGCAGATGCACAACTCAATAAGACTCCGTAGAAAGTAGTCTTACCAACACCAAACTTATTTATTATCGCCGAAGCAAATGGAAAAATAGTAAACACCCCTAAAGCCAAAAAGAAAATAGCAATTCCCAATTCAGATTTACTGATTTGCAATGCATCTTTAACAGTAGGTATATATATTGCCCATGTACCAAAAAGTATATTAATACTGGCAAATACCCAAGAGGGACCAAAATACCTAGCATTACCTAATATTAAACGTAATGACTTCATTTACAAATGATTGTTGGTTAACAAATTAAAGCATTTAATTTGCGAGAACTCCTGCTTTTAAAATTTGCCCAAAACGATACATATCTTCATAAGACGAGTAAAAAGGTGCTGGTGCCAATCTTATTACATTAGGTTCGCGCCAATCTGTTACTACACCATTTTCCATCAAATAATTAAAAAGAGATTTCCCTTGCCCATGTAAGAATACAGATAGCTGACAACCTCTCTCTTTTGGTGTAATAATTTCAAAAGAACTATCGACTTCTTTATCAATTTCATGTAGAATATATTCTAAATAAGCGACTATTTGATTTCTCTTTGTAATCAACTTGTCCATACCTACTTCTTCAAACATAGTAAGTGATGCTAAATAAGGTGCAACAGAAAGTATTGGAACATTACTTATTTGCCATGCATCTGCATTTTCCATAGGCTCGAACTCGGGCTTCATGAGAAATCTGGTTTCTTTTTTTGTTCCCCACCAACCTTCGAATCGTTGAATATCCTTTTTATTTAAATGCTTTTTATTCACGTAGATACCCGATGCATTTCCTGGACCACTGTTCATGTATTTGTAACTACACCATGAGGCAAAATCGGCATCCCAATCATGTAACTTCAATTCTACATTACCAACAGCATGTGCCAAATCCCAACCAACGTTGGCACCGACAGCTTTTCCTGCTTTTGTTATGGTTTCCATATCCATCACCTGACCGTTGTAATAATTTACACCGCCAATTAACACAAGTGCTAGTTCATCGCCTAACTCCTCTATTTTCTCAAGAATATCTTCGGTTCTCCAATGATGCTCTCCATCACGCTTTTTAATCTCCACGATAGTTTCATCAGGATCTAGACCATGAAACCTAACTTGACTTTGAAACATGTATTGATCACTTGGAAATGCCTTTTCTTCACAAAGAATTTTAAACCTTGTTTTTGTAGGGTTGTAAAAAGAAACCATCAATAAATGTAGATTCACGGTCAAGGTGTTCATCACTGAAACCTCTTCTGGTAATGCGCCTACAACTTTCGCTAAAGGTTCTGCCAAACGCTCATGATAATCCCACCATGGTTTTTCTGCATAAAAATGACCCTCAACGGCTAGTTCGCCCCAGTCTTTCATAACCTCATCTACAAATGACTTGGTTCTTTTTGGCTGTAGCCCTAGCGAATTACCCGTGAAATAGATGACTTCTTCCCCGTTGATTTTAGGAAAAATAAACTCATCCCTGTATGTTTTTAAATTGTCCTTTGCATCTAAAGACTGTGCAAACTCCAACGTATTTTTAAATTCCATAGCTAATTTTATATAAAAGTAATCATAAGCCTATAATTTAATAAGCCCAAAACAATAATTGACCTTTAAGATTCTGTTCTTAACCGCATTTCTATCATATGCCTATTAAACCCTACTTTCTCATAGGCTCTAATAGCTGGTTCGTTTTCGCTGTACACATGTAATCTTATTTCCGTTAAACCATACGCAGTACACCAATCTTTTAAACCACTAACAATTTTTCCATTTATACCCTTACCTCTATAATCGGGATCTGTATACATAAAACCCAAATAGGCAAAAGTCTCATGATCTAAATAATGTCTGGCAGGTTTCTCCAAGGCATAACCCGTAGCTACTATTTTATCTCCATCACACGCAACTAACACAATGGCTCTAGGGTTTGCCATTAGTGCATTTAAATCATAATAGGTAACATCGGCTTCCTTTATAGTAGGATCAAAAGGGCGCTCTGCTTTGACCACTCCTTGCTCATATTGTAATAATACTGGCAAATCGCTATCTACCGCTTCCCTAATCGTAATTTCACTTTTCATCTCTTCCCTATTTTGAGTCCATTAAATTAAGGCTTAAAACCCTATTTTTGCAAAAAGAAACGCATGCATTTTCTATCACCACTTTTAGAAAGCTATTTAGCAGACCATTCGCAAGAAGAGCCTAAGTTACTTCAAGAACTTACGCGCGAAACTCATTTAAAAGTAATACAGCCACGTATGCTTACCGGGCATTTTCAAGGGCGTGTATTAAGTTTATTATCCAAGTTGATAAATCCTGTTAATATTCTTGAAATTGGCACCTATACCGGTTATTCTGCTTTATGCCTTGCAGAGGGTCTACAGAAAGACGGACAATTACATACCATCGATGTAAATGCAGAACTAGCCCAAATACAGCGTACCTTTTTTGACCGTAGCGATTATGGTTCACAAATTATACAACATGTAGGTAATGCATTAGATATTATACCAAAGCTTGATATTACTTTTGATCTTATTTTTATAGATGCAGAGAAAAAGCAGTACGACAATTTTCTAGAAGCGGTTTTACCTAAAACAAAATCGGGATCTGTAATACTTTCAGATAATGTGCTGTGGTCAGGTAAAGTAGTTGAGCCTTTGGACCCTAAAGATGTTACTACAAAGGTACTTTTAGACTACAATAAAAAATTAAGCGAACATCCTTTATTAGAAACAGTTTTGTTACCTATACGTGATGGTCTAACTTTAAGTAGGGTAAAATAAGTAAACCGTACAACCTATAAAACAACCAAGCTGATACGGTGCCTACGAAAGCTCCTACCATTAAATCTATAGGAAAATGCACGCCAACATATACTCTACTCATGCAAAACAATATAGGCCATAGGTAAAATAGATATACCCATTTAAAATGATGCCTTAAAAATAATACCGTTATGGTCGTAATGGAGAAGGAAGATGAAGCATGACCAGAAAAAAAGCTGAATCCGGATGGGCTTCTTAGAATACGAATTAGTGTATTTAATTCTTCATCATTATTAGGTCTTAACCGCTCAACAACATTTTTAGTCAAATCTGTTAAAGTAGCTACAAAAGCTGCCATAATTAATATGGTCAAAATCATGGTTATTGCCTTACGTTTTGGGAACTTAACAAAGAACAAAGCAATGATCAGTACAAATAATGGAATCCAAGGTGGAAATTTGGTCACCGTAGACCAAAAAGTATCATATTGCTCTATACCAAGACTGTTAAGATAGACAAAGGCATCTCGATCCCATTGTAAAATCTTATCTAACATAGAAGATTACTTTCTCTTTACACTGCCGGTAACATCATTGATGTTCTTGCTAACGTCGCTAATTTGCTTTTTGACGTCATTACCTATACCAGAACTAATATCTTTTTTCATATCATCGATATCTTTTTTGATATCCGTAACGAAACTAGTATCGATACCCTGCTTATCGGCACTTTTCTGAATTTCTTGTTTAATATCTTCGGTAGCATCTTTTAGTTGACGCATACCTTTACCTAATCCCTTCGCGATATCAGGAATTTTGTCGGCACCAAAAACCATCACTACGATAAACATAATGAAGAAAATTTCTGCGCCACTTATAAATAATGAATACATAGCAATCATACTACAAATATAAACAAGTTTAGTATCGAAATTAAAAAAGCCTCGTATAACTACGAGGCTTTTTTTAAAAATAATTTTATGAATTATTCTCCTTTAATTCCTTCTTTCATTTTATCGAAATCGCTCTCTTGCTCTTTCTTTGGCCAGCTATTGTTTGTTGTATCAATATCTGCCGTTTCCATTTTAGGATCAATGTTAACTCCTGTAAGCTCAGTAGTAGAAGAAATAACCATACTTACTTCTTTACTGTTCTTTCTCCAGATTTCTGGAGGATAGGTTACATTTTTAACCGAACCATCTGCATACGTATACTCTACGATCAATGGCATCGGTAAACCACCTGGACTGTTATACGTTACTTCGTAAAAATACTTTGGTTCTTTAACCGCTGCTCTTTCTGCCGCAGTCATGTTATCCATCATAAATTCTTTTAAAGTTTTAGAAGATTCCGATGGTAAATTATCCTTTAGTTCAGGAGCTACCATACCAGCATCGTCATATTCCTCTAAATAAACCATTGGTCTTAAATTAGACTCAGGTATACCACGTTCCGCTAAATACGCTTGCATTTTTTTATTCGGCTTATCGCTTACATAATATTTTTTAATATCCTTTACTGCCAAATCTACATAGTCAGTAGTATAGAACCAACCTCTCCAGTACCAATCTAAATCTACGGCAGAAGCATCTTCCATAGTTCTAAAGAAATCTTCAGGAGTTGGGTGTTTAAACTTCCAACGATGAGAATATGTTTTAAAAGCATGGTCAAATAACTCACGCCCCATAACAGTTTCTCTTAATATATTTAATGCCGTTGCAGGTTTTCCATATGCGTTAGGCCCTAACTGAAATACATTCTCTGGGTTAGACATAATTGGTGAAATAGTACTTTGATCACCACTCATATAAGGTACGATCTTCGCAGGATCACCTCTTCTAGATGGGTATTTATCGTTTGGTGCAATAGCGGTAGGATATGCTTCACCAAATTCTTGCTCTGCCATGAACTGCATAAAAGTATCTAAACCTTCATCCATCCATCCCCATTGACGCTCATCTGAGTTTACGATCATTGGGAAAAAGTTATGACCTACTTCGTGTATAATTACACTGATCATTCCGTATTTAGTTCTATCAGAATAGCTACCGTCCGCATTTGGTCTACCGTAGTTCCAACATATCATCGGGTACTCCATACCCTGATTTTTTGCGTGCACAGATATTGCCTTTGGGTAAGGGTAATCGAAAGTATGTGACGAGTACGATTTTAACGTATGCGCAACTGCTTTTGTAGAATACTCTTCCCATAAAGGGTTACCTTCTTTAGGGTACATAGAAACAGCCATAATATCTCTGTTTCCTAATTTAACGGCTTGCATATCCCAAATGAACTTTCTTGATGTTGCAAATCCGAAATCACGAACATTTTCTGCCTTTAGCTTCCATGTTTTTGTTTTCTCAGAAAATCCTTTTTCTGCTGCTTCCGCTTCTGCTTGAGTTACAATGATAACAGGTTTGTCATAAGACTTTTTAGCCTGCTCGTAACGACTCATCATTTCTTTTGTATATACCTCTTTTCTATTCTGAAGTACTCCTGTACCATCTAAAATATGATCTGCAGGCACAGTTATGTTTACTTCATAATCACCAAATGGTAGTGCAAATTCTCCATTGCCCCAAAATTGATGGTTCTGCCATCCTTCTACATCATTATAAACTGCCATTCTTGGAAAGAATTGAGCGATTACATAAGCTCTGTTTCCATCTTCCTTAAAAAATTCATAACCAGATCTAGCTCTGTTTACGGTATGATCAGGAATGTTGTAGTTCCACTTGATATCAAAAGAAAATTTATCTCCACTTTTTAATGGTGTAGCTAAATCTACACGCATCATAGTAAAGTTAATAGTAAAAGGCAAAGCCTTACCCGAAGCATCTTTTACGTATTCTATATTGAAACCACCATCAAAAGGCTCGGTCATATAGTTACCTACAAAAGCTGCCGGCTGATCCCCTAGAGATATACCGCTTCCATTTTTTAAGGCTGCTTTAGAATCTTTTGTTCTAACATTCTGATCTAATTGCACCCATAGATACTCAAGATCGTCTGGTGAATTATTTGTGTAAGTAATCGTTTCTTCTCCAAATATTTTGGCATCCTTATCATCTAAACGAATGTCCATTACATAGTCTGCCTGCTGCTGATAATAATCAGGACCCGGAGCTCCAGATGCTGATCTGTAGGTATTGGGGGTTGCAAATTCTTCGTATAGTTGTTTAAACTTACTCTGGTTTTCGTGCCCAGCTTCCTTTTCTTTAGTTACCGACTCTTGTGCAAAAGTTGCAGCGGTAAAAAGGAATAAAATAGACGCAAATGCATACTTTACTCTTATCATTACTTAGTTATTTAGTACGGGAAAATTAAAGTTTTTAAAGGGATATCTTAATAAATGTTACAAATTTAACATTCCTTTAGGACGTGATTTCACTAGAACGTGGCTCTTTTTCTTCCCATTTATTTTCATATGAACCACATTTTGTTGGTCATCATATATATCTGTCAGAACCTCATTCTCAATAGCAATCTGCTTTAGGTCTTTAAGCGGAATATTTGGAACTTCTAAATAACACAAAACCATATCTGTATCATATTTACTCCCTATAAAATCATACTTTACCGTTTCACCATTAATCTCTACCAAAAATTTGGTTCGCAAATATTTCTCTAGATACTCTTTATCCATATCAGATTCCTGATCAGAGCCTAATTTCGCAGGAAACCCGTAGCGCTCCTTAATTACCGAATTAATATCATCTATAAATACCCGAGTAATAATCTGCACAGATTCATCCTTTATTGAATAATCTACATTGGTAACGCTAATGTAAAATTTATGCGCCCCAGCAAATGCAAATAGAGGGAGTATCATTAATAAAAATACCGATCTAACAATCTTCATATTGTTTTGTTTAATAACATCTTTGCAAACCATATGCCAAAGATAACGCCCCTAATCTAAAGAATTATTCTCTCGATACAGGAGGCTTTTTTGTCGAAGATATTCCCATATTTCTAGCTCGCTATGGGTGTCCACAATTTGCTGAAACCTGGGGTCAACTTCGCAGTAATATAGAAAATCGTCTATTTTATCTATGGGAATCAACAGTTGTTTTAGGTAAACACTATCCTCGTAAAATTCCCTTACACGCTCTGTTCTGTCATAGAGTTTATTTCGCTCTACACGTTTTTTAAGCATTTTGGTGCGCCCAGTAATTGCATTTATTAAGGGATCAAAACTCATTATCGGACTAGCTGTTGCCGCACTAAGCTCCCGCTCTGCCTTTGTTGGTATTTTTACATATGCATTGGGCAAACCTAAAGTAGATGCTGTAACAATAGGATCTAAATCTAAAGTGGACAAATCTGCCAATAGATTTCCACTAAGGCTATAAGGTGTAACGGTAACTTCATCCAATTCCGTCAAGGCATCTTCTAACCCAACAGAAATAAACTTGCTATCTAAAATTGCGATACTGACCACTACTATCTTCTTTTTGTATTGTATAGCAGAAAACTCCAGGGTATCCAACATTTGTACAGGTATGGTAAAAAAACCATTCTCATCTGTAATTGTTGCTCTTTGAGAAGTTAGGTTAAGAACATGTGTAGCGGCAACGTCTCCGTCATCACTATACACCTTACCTTCTAACCTTTTAGGTTCACCTAATTGTGCGAATACAAAGACGCTAGAAAAGAGAAAAAAAATAAGGAGTTTACTCCTCATTTAAATCTTTAAGAAAAGTTTTACTATGATTAACCAAAGCATCTATCAACTGAAATTCGTTCTCTTTTCTAAGTAACGTTTGTGCAGGCATTCTGGCATCACAATAATATAAAAACTCATTTATTTTATCTTGTGGTATTTGTAGATCAACCACAAAAAAGGAATCGTCATAAACTTGACGCAATACTTCACTAACTTTTAATTTTGGTCTTTCTTCTTCAGTTTCATCTTGAGATTTAAAAATAGCTCTAAAAATATTTACGAAATTTAAACCGTCTTGCATTCCCCTATCTGCTTGAGACATGGCTATATTCTCTACCCCTGTACCTCGATCAATTTCATATTCGTGCTGCTTAAATTCTTCGTTCTTCATTGCTAAAAAACGCTCTTGCTGTTCTGGGGTAATTACCACCTCGTCTAGTTCTGTCACCTTCTCGTTTACCTCAACTACTAAGCGATTATTAGCTAGTATTTCTTCAGTAACCGTCACTACTTTAATATTATAGTTGATAGCTGTAAAAACAAGCTGATCACCAACTTTTACATTAATTCTAAATAGTCCTTTATCATTGGTTATTGTGGCACGTTCTGCTGTTGAATTAATTACATTTTCATTGGGCACGCCAATGTTCATGTAAATTACCGACCCGTTTAAAGGTTGTCTTGTATCATCTTGCGAAAAGCCTGATACTGCTGTAAATAATACTAGTAAAAAAAGTAATTTTTTGGTCATTTAGTGTGTGTTAATTCTGAAAATTCCCTGTTCATAGGATATTCAAAAGATAAAGAAAAGATTTGTAATCTTTATAAAAAAAAACCCGTCAATAAATTTTTGTTAATTTCTTCAACGCCTTCAGTTAAATATGCACCTACCGTTTACTTAATTTAGACGCCGAAATTGAACCCATTGAACGAGAATTGATGTTCTTTAACCCATTACCCTACTATTTCAACTTATAAATAAAGGGTATTAAGAAGATAATTCTATTTTTGTTTATCACTATTTTCTCGTCATAAGACACTAAGTATGAAAGCAATAATTTTATTTATTTTTTTTACTATACTAACCGTACCTGCCGTATTCGGGCAAATTAAAATAGGTGATAACCCACAAAGCATAGACCCCTCTTCGGTTTTAGAGCTGGAAAGCACTTCTAAAGTGTTCGTGATTACACGCGTAACTACGTTAGAAATGGAAGCTATTATCCCACTACGTGGCGGTATGGTCTACAATACAGATACCGAGTGTATTAATTACTATGACGGTACGCAATGGGTTAATTTGTGCGATGCCGTAAATTTCACCATTACCAATGATCCAATCATTAATACAAGAAGTACAATAGAAATTACCGAATCTGCAGATGGTTATAACTTAGAAGTTGCCAAAAACAGTATTTTAGGTGACAATATTATTGATGGTGGTATTGGACCAGATGACATTCAAGATAACTCTATAACCCAAGATAAATTAGCTGCTGAGTCTGTTGGTTCTAGTGAGCTTAGACAAAATTCTGTCGGAACAGAAGAAATTAGAGACGGTAGCATTGCGCCTGCCGATATTGCTAACTTTTTACCAGGGCAAGTATTAACTACCGACGAGAACGGAATTGTAAAATGGCAAGATTCTGATGAACTTTACGATCTTACTTTTAATAAATTAGACAACACCTTAACAATTTCTAGATCTACCACAGCAGGTGTATCTACAATCGACCTAGCTGCTTTGGTTGGTTCAGATGATCAGCAGTTAACTTTAAAAGATAATATTTTAACATTGCAAGACGGTGGTACACCAATAGATTTAACCACTTATACCAATACAGGTACAGATGAACAAACATTGTCTACCGATGATTCCGCTGGCAATATCTCAATTTTAAATGGTAATGAAATTACTTTAAATGTAGATGATGCAGATGCCAATGCAAGCAATGAAATACAGAATATTGAGGAAGTACTTTCCGTAGGTAATAATGCAAATGGACTATTAATTAAAAATATTGGCACCCCCACAGATGACAAAGATGCTGTAACAAAAGAGTACGTAGATGGTGCTGTAACTGGCGTTGGAGGTGTCATTGTAAGCTCTGCTGCCGGTAACGATATAACAAATAATGGCGGCGCATATTATGATGACGGCGACAATAATAGCCAAAATGAATTACAGGATATAGATTTTGATACAGATAATAATATTCTAACCATTTCCTCACCTTTAACCCCAGGGAAAGTAGTTGATCTAAGTAGTTTAGCCGATGCCACTGTAGTGGATGGAACGGAAACAGTTCTAGAAGGAGGAATTAAAATAGATGTTACTGGAGATGGTTCAAACGATGATCCATATGTTATTAATGCATCACAAGTAATTGATTTGGATAATGGTAAAATACTTATTGGAGGAGATATAAATACCGCAGTAGATGCTTTTGTAAATGGTGATGCCACTATGAACAATGAAGGTTTATTAACCATTAATCCTGGTGTAGTGACCCCTGCAAAAATTGAGCCTGCACAGGGAGCACTAACCGAAGATCAAGTTTTAATTACCAATAATGTTACTGGTGTTGTTGAATGGGCGAATTTTCCACCAGGTGGAGGTGCCGGAGATGATGATCAAAATGCTAGCGAAGTATCCTATGACCCTGCAGCTTCAGGATTAACAGCAACTAACACACAAGCAGCTATTGATGAATTGGCTGGCAGTGGTTTTGTTGATAGCGACGAGCAGAACGATACAGAAGTTGACCTTTTGACCGCCATAGATATTGATGGTGACGGAACAAACGAAACTAACGTACAGGAAGCCATCGCAGCTTTACAGAATATAGGTTCTGACGACCAGAACGATACAGAAGTTGACCTTTTGACCGCTATAGATATTGATGGTGACGGAACAAACGAAACTAATGTACAAGAAGCCATCGCAGCTTTACAGAATATAGGTTCTGACGACCAGAACGATACAGAAGTTGATCTTTTGACCGCTATAGATATTGATGGTGACGGAACAAACGAAACTAACGTACAAGAAGCCATCGCAGCTTTACAGAATATAGCGGCAGATGACCAGAACGATACAGAAGTTGATCTTTTGACCGCTATAGATATCGATGGTGACGGAACAAACGAAACAAACGTACAAGAAGCCATCGCAGCTTTACAGAATATAGGTTCAGACGACCAGAACGATACAGAAGTAGCGCTTTTGACAGCTGTAGATATTGACGGCGATGGAACAAACGAAACAAACGTACAAGAAGCTATCGCGGCTTTACAAAATATAGGTTCTGACGACCAGAAAGATACAGAAGTAGCGCTGTTGACAGCTGTAGATATTGACGGCGATGGAACAAACGAAACAAACGTACAAGAAGCCATCGCGGCTTTACAGAATATAGGTTCTGACGACCAGAACGATACAGAAGTTGAACTTTTGACAGCCATTGACATTGATGGCGACGGAACAAACGAAACTAATGTTCAAGAGGCTATTGCAGCTTTACAGAACATACAAGTTTCCGGAACAACTGGATCAATTCTTTTCGCAAATACAGATGGAACTATAACCGAAAATAACGCTCAATTATTTTGGAACAATTCAGCCTTGAATCTTAGATTGGGAATAGGAACAGCAAATCCTGATTCAAAACTTCATGTCCTAGGTCAAATAAGAGCTAGTACTATCGCGAACGGTGATGGGACTGAAGGCTTACCTGCATATCGTTTTCAAGATGATTTAAATTCAGGAATGTGGTTACCAGCTGAATCTGAACTTGCATTTTCAACTGATGGGAATGAAGCTATGAGAATAAACGCGACTGGTAATGTTGGTATCGGAATAGCACCAACAACTAAACTTCATGTAGACGGAGACATAAGAGCGGAAGGGGAAATATTCGCTACAGCATTTAACACAGTGCCAGATTACGTTTTCCAAAAATACTTTTTAGGTAATTCCATCTTAAACCCTGATTATGAATTCAATGATTTAGTTAAAATAGAAGCCTTTATTAAAGAAAACAATCACTTACCAGGTATTCAATCTGCACAAGCGGTAAAAGAACAAGGGTTTTGGAACGTAAGTGAATCTTCTAGAGTCAACCTAGAAAAAATAGAAGAACTATTTTTGCATACCATTGAACAAGAAAAGAAAATAAAAGAATTAAAAGCAGCCAATACTAACATGCATACTGAAATGGAAGTCTTAAAAGCTCAAATGGAAGAAATTAAAACCATGTTATTAGAAAAGTCAGAAAACTAATGAAATTATACCCCTACATACTTTTCTTTCTATTGGCAGTGAGCGTTTCTGCCCAAACTGCCCTGTACAACAACGGCAACTTTCGCATTCATAATGGTGGTGCTATTGGTTTCCACACCAACCTTATCAATGAATCCCCAATGGACAATAATCTTGGACTGGCAGGTTTTTATGGCACACAGCTTTTAACCGTTTCTGGGAATGTAACGCCACAGTTCTATGATATGGAAATTGCCTTAGAAAATAACATGCAGTTAAATCTAGGTATGGATAATACCAATAACACAAATTTCATATTCGGTAGTATTCGTACTCCCCTATCGCAACCAGACATTTTCTACAATTTTGTAGATAATTCCTTTTATAGTGGCGAGAACGACTTTAGTAAAATAGAAGGCTATGCTGCAATTACAAACCAACAAAACTTCGGTTTTCCTGTTGGCGATGTTCAATACTTAAGACCATTAATCCTAAATTCTGAGAGTGTCAATTTATTTGCCAAATGCGCTTACTACTACGAAAATCCAAATAATGCACCAGCACCACTTGGTGCTTATAACACAAATACAACAGATTTAGATGTAGCACTTGTAAATACTTTTGAATTCTGGAGATTAGAAGGTACTATTACATCTACGGTAACTTTAAGTTGGAACGAACGCAGTACAATAGGGAGTTTAACCGAAAATGTTGATGAAATCATCCCTGTTGGGTGGAGCAAAGCTTCTCAAAAATGGGTAAATTTAGTAGGCAGTGTGCCTGTAGGTACCATAACCGAAGGTTTTGTAACTACTGAATCTTTTATACCAGACGACTATGAAGCTATCACCTTGGGATCTTCAAAAAGTCCGTTCGAGCCTTTATCTAAAGATGTTTTTTTTCTTGATAATTTCTTTGTTTCGGTAAATGGTGATGGAATCAATGATAATTTCTTCATTGAAGAATTGCAAGATTACAATAGTAATTTTGTTCAAATTTATGACCGTTACGGATTTAAGGTATTTGAAAAAACAGATTATCTTAACGATTTTGTAGGGTTTTCAAACATGGACAACGTTCCCTTTGGAGCAGAAAAAGGGTTGCCTACTGGTGTCTATTTTTACACCATTTACATTCCAGAAGAAGACTTAAACTATCAAGGCTTTTTATATCTTTCTAGATAATTAAGTGATTAAATATAATACGTTACACTTTTTAAATTTAACATCAGGTATATTTAATCGCTATACTATCCGTCAAGAAAATTGATCCTAAAATCTTTTAAGTTCAAGATTCACTACTTTTACATTGCATGATTTACCAATCTCAAAAATTTTTACTTTTTGATCTAGTTTGGCAAATCTTTTGTATTAAATAACACCAATATAGAGTTATGCAGAGAAGAACATTTATCAATAGAAGCAGTTCAGCTGCTTTGGCACTAGCCATTGCCCCAACTTTCTTTATTCAAGAAGATACCGAATATTCCATTTTAGAACTTATGGGAAAAGAGGATATTGATCTTTATGGAAAAGACATTAACCTAAGAAAAGAAGCACATGATGCCTTTGTTGAAATGAAAAAAGCAGCATACAATGATGGCATTGACCTTAAAATAGTTTCAAGCTTTAGAAATTACGATAGACAAGAAGCAATTTTTGAGCGTAAATTTTTAAAATATACGGATGATGATGGCATGAACCCTACAGATGCAATCGATAAAATAATTGAATATTCTACAATACCAGGCACAAGCAGACATCATTGGGGTACTGATATTGATGTGGTTGATGGTTACAGAAAAGTAGAGGGCGATGTTTTAGTTCCTCATAAGTTTGAAGGTGAAGGTCCTTACGTTGATTTCAAAAAATGGATGGATGAAAATTCCGAAACTTACGGTTTTCACTTAGTATACACCGATGACCCTAAAAGAAGAGGGTTTAAATACGAACCTTGGCATTATAGCTACGCTCCATTATCTATACCAATGCTTGAGCAATTTAGAAGCAAGAACATTGCATCGATTCTAATTCGTGAAGATTTTTATGGCGCAGATAATTTTACAATGGGATTTTTAAGGTCTTACATTCAAAACAATGTTTTAGATATTAATAGCGACCTATTATAAGTATTTTGTACTTTAAAACCTGTACTACAATACATTACCATGAGAAGAGGAAGTTGGAAAATTAGAATATTTATTGGCTTGGCTATTGTTGCCTTCGCATTTATACAAAAATGCAGCAATACTGAAGAGAACCCTTATACAGGCAGATCTCAGCATATTACAATGACTTCTGAACAAGAAATAGCCATTGGCTTACAAAGTGCTCCAGAAATGGCGCAACAATATGGTGGTCTATATCCAGATCAACGGTTACAATCTTTTGTTGAGTCTGTTGGTAATAAATTGGTTCAAAATAGTATTGCCAGGGAAACACCATATCAGTATGATTTTCATTTATTGGCAGATGACCAGACCATAAATGCTTTTGCTTTACCTGGTGGACAATGCTTTATAACTTATGCATTATTTTCTCAGCTTAACGAAGCTCAATTGGCTGGAGTATTAGGTCATGAAATTGGTCATGTTATTGGTAGACATTCTGCGGAAAGGATTGCAGATAGTCAAACATGGCAAACAGCAACTATGGGCGCAACAGTTGGCGCTGGTGATATGGGTAGTGTTTTAGGTAGTATTGGCCAGAGTACACTTTTGAAAAATGGACGTGGCGATGAATTGGAAAGCGATGAGCTTGGTGTACTGTTTATGATACAATCTGGTTACGACCCTTATGAAATGATTAAAGTAATGGAAATTTTAAAAGCAGCTGGCGGTCCAGACCGTGCTCCTGAATTTCAAAGTACCCATCCTGACCCAGAAAATAGAATAGAAAAAATTAAAGAAGCGATAGACAAGTATAAAAACTAAGGTTAATCGTTTTTTTTGTGCACTTTGTCTAGAGCACATACCTTCCTATTTATATTTTTGTAAATTTGGATAAGTCCCAAGCTTATTTTACCATTTATGAATTGCCTTTATAGCTATGATTTAATCATAGAAGAACACTATAATGGGAACAATTACACATTTTAAGAATTTATACGTGCAGGCGTTTGAAAACTGTAAACCAGAAATATTGGTTGCATTTTTAAAAGTCTACTCAGTATTTTGTGCCCTAATGATATTTATGGCACTGTATGCTTTTGTCATAAGAGTTGCAAACGGATTTGATTTTTAACGCTTTTTACTCTTTTACCTGAACACTATTTGGAGTAGAATTTTGTACTATTAAAAAAAGGGCTCATTGAAATTTCAATGAGCCCTTTTTAATTTAAATATTTAAAAACTAAGAATTTTCATTTATTACGCCTAGAACGCCTTTTGCATTAGACATTTTTGCATACTCTTTAGCTGTATACCCTTGGTCGCTTTTAATATTAAGGTTTGCTCCGTTTAATAACAACACCTTCAATACCTCTACCCTATTATACCTTGCAGCATACATTGCAGGCGTTAAACCTAGAGATTTCTCATTTAATTTTTCTCCTAAAGCCAATAAGCTTCTAACTTCGTCAACATTACCTTTCATAGCTGCTTTACACAACGAGCTAATTTCGTCATTAACAGATACCGAGGTATCTACATTCAAAAGTGAATTATTATATGTACTAGCATAAACTCCTGAAAATGAAAACACGCTAAAAAAGAACAGAACTACAATTGAGTTTTTCATAATATATACGTTTTATTGATTAATAAAATTATTGATTAATTAAAATTACGTATAGATTTTTATTAAAAACATAATTTTAAGAAAGAAATAGCAAATATTTAACAATTACCAAACTAATAAAATAAAGCCTCAAAAGAATGTGAAACCTAATAGTAGATTTTTGAAATAAAAATATTCAGTTATTAAACTAAAATCAGCTACCAACAGTAGCTTCTAGAACCTCTAAAGCTTCTGCCGCATTTGAAAGTTCTGCATAGCGTTTAGCTGTATACCCTTGACTACTCTGCATATTTAAATCGGCTCCATTGGTAATTAGCACCTTTAAAATATCTACTTTATTATAACGGGCAGCAAACATTGCCGGCGTCATACCCAAAGATTTTTGGTTAACATCTTCTCCTAAATCGATTAAACGCTCTACCGTTTCTAAATCTCCTTGTATTACCGCTTTACAAAACGAACTAATATCGACCCTGGAAACAAGTTCGATATTATCATTTAATAATAAATTTTGCGTTTCACTAGCCATAATTGTAGACCCCATAGTAAGAGCTACCATTGATACTGTAAGAATTACTTTTTTCATGATGATTGATTTTAATTGATGAGTACAATAGTGTACACTTATAAGACGCCAGTTTAACTTAATTGTTTCATGCTTTAACATTGTTATAACTAAACTTTAACAAACAAATCTTCACCTAAACATAAAATATGTTGCGATACACCATCTATGTAAAAAAGGTATGTAATCTAGTAGCTTAACTTAATAGAACATAGTATTTTTGTTATCCTAAAACCTTTTGAAAGATGAACAAAAAAGTAATCTTAATGATATTAGATGGCTGGGGAAAATCTCCTGACCCAGCTGTATCTGCCGTAGATAAAGCCAATACTCCTTTTATTGATAGTTTATATACTAACTACGCTAATTCTAACTTACTTACCGACGGTATGAATGTTGGGCTTCCAGAAGGTCAGATGGGAAATAGTGAAGTGGGTCACATGAATTTAGGCGCTGGTAGAATTGTTTATCAAGATTTAGCAAAAATCAACAAAGCAGTTAAGGAAAATACTTTAAGTTCTGAGCCTGTTTTAAAAAGTGCTTTTGAATACGCTAAAAAGAATAATAAAAATGTTCACTTTTTAGGTCTTTTAAGTGATGGTGGTGTTCATAGCCATACTAATCATATAAAAGGTTTAATTACCGCTGGTAAAGAATCTGGTGTAGAAAATATGTTTTTACATGCTTTTACCGATGGTAGAGATGTAGATCCAAAAAGTGGCAAAGGTTTTTTAGAAGATATCGTACACTTTAGTGCTGATAAAAACACAAAATTAGCTACTGTAATTGGTAGATATTACGCTATGGATCGTGATAAACGATGGGAGCGAGTTAAGGAAGCATATGATGTCATTGTAAATGCAGAAGGTGAAAAATCTACTGACATTGTTAAAACCATTCAAAAAAGTTACGACAATGATATTACCGATGAGTTTATAAAACCAATTGTTATGACCAGCACAGATGGTACACCAATTGCATCTGTAAAAGAAGATGACGTCGTAATTTTCTTCAATTTTAGAACGGATCGCGGAAGAGAACTAACTCAAGTATTAAGTCAAGTAGATATGCATGAACAAAATATGCATAAGCTTAACTTATATTATGTTACTCTTACCAACTATGATGAATCTTACAATAACGTTCATGTAGTTTACAATAAAGATAATATCGTTGAAACCTTAGGCGAGGTCATTTCAAATGCTGGTAAAAAGCAAATACGTATTGCCGAAACTGAAAAATACCCTCATGTAACTTTCTTTTTCAATGGTGGAAGAGAAGTACCTTTTGAAGGTGAGTCACGCTTATTGTGCCCATCACCAAAAGTTTCTACTTATGATTTGCAACCAGAAATGAGTGCTTATGAAATTAGGGATAAAATTATACCAGAAATTAAAAAAGGAGATGTAGATTTTATTTGCCTGAATTTTGCAAATCCAGATATGGTTGGGCATACAGGTGTTATGGAAGCTGCTATTAAAGCTTGTGAAACAGTTGACAAATGTGCTAAAGATGTAATTACTGCAGCCATTGAAGAAGATTACTCAGTAATTGTAATTGCAGATCACGGTAATTGCGAAACAATGGTCAATGAAGATGGTAGCCCTAACACAGCGCATACCACCAACCCAGTTCCGCTTATATTAGTAGATAAAGATATACACCAAATAAAAGATGGTGTTTTAGGAGATATAGCACCCACTATTTTAAAATTAATGGGTATTGAAAAATCTAAATTTATGACCCAAAATTCATTGGTTTAAGTTTAGGCACAACAGAAAGTATATTAGTATGATAAAATTAAAGACAGCCGAAGAGATTGAGTTAATGCGAGAGAGCGCGCTAATTGTTTCTAAAACTTTAGGAATGATTGCTTCAGAGGTAAAACCCGGAGTTACCACACTTCAGTTAGACACTTTGGCTGAAACTTTTATACGTGATCACGGTGCTATACCTGGCTTCTTGGGATTATATGATTTTCCAAACTCACTATGTATGAGCCCTAACGCTCAGGTAGTTCATGGTATTCCAAATAACACTCCTTTAGTTGAAGGTGACATCATCTCTATAGATTGTGGAGCACTAAAAAATGATTTTTATGGTGATCACGCCTATACTTTTGAGGTAGGAGAAGTTACTCCTGAAATTAAAAAATTACTAGAAGTCACTAAAAAGTCATTGTATCTTGGTATACGTGAATTTAAAGTAGGAAACCGTGTTGGAGATGTTGGTTATGCTATTCAGAAATTCACAGAAGATCATGGTTATGGCGTAGTGCGTGAATTAGTAGGTCATGGTTTGGGAAGAAAAATGCACGAAGGCCCAGAAATGCCTAATTATGGTAGACGTGGAAGAGGTAAAAAATTCGCTGAAGGAATGACCGTTGCTATAGAACCTATGACCAATATGGGTACAAAAAACATTAAGCAACTTAAAGATGGTTGGACAATTCTTACCGCAGATGGTAAGCCAAGTGCTCATTTTGAACATGATGTTGCGATTGTTAACGGTAAACCGCAATTACTATCAACTTTCAAATACATTTACGAAGCTTTAGGTATTGTAAGCGACGAAGAAGATGAGTTTACTTCTTCTACAATAAAAGTTTAGTAAATACAGATGAAGAAAATTTTTAAATTTTTTCTAAACCTTATACCAAGGCCTGTATTAATATCGCTTAGCTATTTAGTAAAACCTTTTTTTAAGGCATACTATAGAGGTAATACCTACGAAGACCCTATAGATGGTAATACTTTTCGGAGTTTTTTACCTTACGGGTATGAGAACCCCCGCGATAATGTACTTTCACCCTCTACATTGTCTTTAGAACGACATCGTTTACTATGGCTTTTTCTAAAAGAGGAGACCAATTTTTTTACCGCCCCACTACATGTATTACACTTTGCTCCAGAGCAAGCATTTTACAAAAGATTTAGAAAACTAAAAAATCTTAATTATGTTACGACAGATTTAAATTCCCCGTTAGCAGACGTAAAGGCAGATATCTGCAACCTTCCCTTTGAGGACGATATGTTTGATGTTATTCTCTGTAATCATGTATTAGAGCACATTCCCGATGACACAAAAGCCATGTCTGAATTATATAGGATATTAAAACCTGGTGGATGGGGTATCTTTCAAATTCCCCAAGACTTAAATCGTGAAAAAACATTTGAAGATAACACCATAACAGACAAAACTGAACGTGCTAAAATATTTGGTCAATATGACCACGTTAGAATTTACGGAAAAGACTATTTTGACAAGCTAAAAAGTATAGGTTTTAAGGTAGAAGAAATAAATTTCACCAAGCTAATGAGCCAAGAAGAAATCAATAGATACCGCTTAGCAAGTGGCGAGATAATTCCCTTAGTAAAGAAATAGTTATTTCACTTCAAGTTCTTTAAAACCTTTGGTTAAAAATTCTTGTGTTTCACCGTTTTCATCCACATAAACGATATAAGCCTCTAACCTTTTATTTTCATTAATCAACTTAAAAGCATCGCTTAAATCCATAGCCATAAATGCAGTTGCATACGCATCTGCAGTAGCACAATCATCAGCCAAAATAGTTACTGCTAAGGTATTAGAAAGCTGTGTATATCCTGTTTTAGGATTTACAGTGTGCACATACTTTTTCCCTGTAGCCTCATCAACTCTAAACTTACGATAATTGCCAGAAGAGGCTAATGCCCTATCATTTAAATTAATTAATATTTTGGTAGACCTTTTAACTTGCATCTCAGGATCATCAATGCCAACAACCCAAGATTTATCTTTAATGGTATTCTTTCCTTTAGCAACCAATTCACCACCCACTTCAATTAAATAGTTACCTATCCCTTTGGCGTCCAACATTGCAGCTAGTCTATCTATAGAATACCCTTTAGCAATAGCATTAAAATCTAAGTAAATATTAGGATCAGCTTTAATTATACGATTAGCATCATCTATTAGAATTTTATCCAGACCAACAAAATTCAACAAACTATCTATCTTAAGGCTATCCATAGATATTTGCCTTTCCGGTCCAAACCCCCATGCATTTACAAGTGTACCTACAGTTGGGTCAAAAAAACCATTTGTGTCCTTATTAATCTCTTTTGAGAGTTTAAAAACCTCCCTGAACATCTCATCAACAACTACGGTACTATCACCTTTGTTAATTCTAGAAATATCCGATTCAGGAATATAGGTAGATAGAGAATGATTAATTACTGCAAAAACAGAATCAATTTCTCTCTGCAAATCAATTTTATCTGATGAAATTGAAATAATACTATAAGAAGTTCCTAAAGCTCCGCCCACATTTTCATTCCGAACACCAACACTGCCACTTTGCCTACAAGATTGTAACATCCCTAACAAAACTGTAACTACTAAAACGTATCTCTTCATATCTCAACTAAACCATCATAATCAACAATATATTCCTCATCTAAATACACAGGCAAATTATGGTCAGTAGCATTCACCAAACCAACACCTGCATAAAAAGTTGTAGCCTCAAATTTATCTGCATGCTCTTTCATCTTCTTAAGATCCGACATAAAAAAATCCAAATCCTTAGGGTCACCCGGGTATTCAATTGCCTTTACTACGACAAAACGCATCTTCTTTTCCTTTGTACAAACAAACTGCGGATTTTTACGCAATTCACTGTTAACGGCTAAAAATTCAAACCCTTCATCTTCTAATTTCTTACCAACAATATTCATTGCCAAGTTATGAAGTTCCTGTTCTGTTAATACATGCATACTAAATTACTTTTTATAAAAAAACCGATACATTACATATCGGTTAGTTTTCTTTAATTCAAATACTTAGATGTTATCCACCAAAGTCATCAAAACGTATATGTTCATCTGGAATACCGAAATCTTCTCCCATTTTCTGAACTGCTTTGTTCATCAAAGGAGGTCCACAGAAGTAAAGTTCAATATCTTCTGGAGATTCATGTAGACTTAAGTAATTGTCAATTACACAATTATGAATGAAACCTACGAACCCATCTCCAGGTGCATCTATATTCTCTTTTACTTTCCAATTATCAACATCCATTGGTTCTGAAAGTGCTAAGTAGAATTTAAAATTAGGAAACTCTTCTTCTAACTTATAGAAATGGTCTAAATAAAACAATTCTCTTTTGGAACGACCACCGTACCAGTAACTAACTTTTCTATTAGTTCTTAATGTTTTGAATAAGTGATATAAATGCGAACGCATTGGCGCCATACCTGCACCACCACCTACATATAGCATTTCTGAATCTGACTCATTAATGAAAAATTCACCATAAGGTCCTGAAATAGTTACTTCATCACCTTCCTTTAAGTTAAAAATATAAGATGAAGCCACACCAGGATTTACATCCATCCAACCGTTCTTAGAACGATCCCATGGTGGAGTAGCAATACGTACATTCAACATAATCTCTCTTCCTTCTGCAGGAAAAGATGCCATTGAATACGCTCTTTCTACTGTTTCTGGATTCTTCATGACTAAAGGCCATAGATTAAACTTATCCCATTCTGCTTGAAACTTATCTGGAGTCTCATGCTCTTCAGGGTGGGCAGTAATATCAATATCAGCAAATTTAACTTCACATTGAGGAATCTCAATTTGAATATATCCACCAGCTTTATACCCCATATCTTCGGGAATCTCTACTACAAATTCCTTAATAAAAGAAGCAACGTTATAATTACGAACAACCTTACCTGGCCATTTCTTAATTCCGAATACCTCTTCTGGAATTGTGATTTCCATATCTTGCTTAACCTTTACTTGACAGGCTAAACGTGCACCATGGTTCAATTCTCTTTTAGAGAAATGCGGAGTTTCTGTAGGTAGTGCTTCACCACCACCAGAAAGCACATGACACTCGCATTGAATACATGTACCACCACCACCACAGGCAGATGGTAAGAATACTTTTTGATTTCCTAAAGTAGATAGCAAAGACCCACCAGAAGAAACTTCAATTTTCTTTTCTCCATTAATAGTAATAGTCACAGGACCAGATGGAGAAAGTTTTTGTTTGGTAAACAGAAGCAATGCTACTAACGCCATCAACAGTATTAGAAATGCGACAACAGTTATTAAAATTGTTCCACCTGTACTTGCAGCTAAAATCATGTTTATTTATTTACGTCGTTATAAGAAATAACTTTTTCGTCAATTTCTTTGTTCTCTTCTACTACTATTTCTTCTTCTAAAGGTGTTATCACCTCTGGTTGCAAAACTTGGTTTACCTGTTCGTTAGCCTCTTCTGCATCATCACCGCCACCGGTTAACATACCTCCAAAACTTTGAAAGCCAATACCCATTAAACCAGTAATGATGAAAGTAATACCTAAACCTCTTAACGGAGCCGGAACATTACTATATCTAATTTTCTCACGAATAGCTGCAATTGCTAAAATCGCCAAAAACCAACCAATACCAGAACTTACACCATAATTGAATGCCAAGCCTAAAGTCTCAATTTCTCTTGCCTGCATGAATAATGAACCACCAAGTATTGCACAGTTAACTGCAATTAACGGCAAGAATATACCCAACGAGTTATACAAAGAAGGAGAGAATTTCTCAACTACTATCTCTACCAATTGTACCATTGTTGCTATGGTTGCAATAAATAGGATAAAAGATAAAAAGCTAAGGTTGTAATCTGCATACTCCGGACCCAACCAAACTAAGGCACCATCCTGTAATAAATACTTATCTAATAACCAGTTCATTGGTACAGTTACCGCCAATACAAATATTACCGCAGCACCTAGACCAACAGCAGTAGCCACTTTTTTCGATACCGCCAAATAAGAACACATCCCCAAGAACACGGCAAATACCATGTTATCTATAAAGATGGACTTAAAAAATAATTCTACATGTTCTAACATAATTTCTACTTAAATGTCTGTTTAATTCTCTTCTACAAGTGCTGGATTTCTTGAGCGTTGTACCCAAATAATAATACCTACTACAATTAATGCAGCTGGTGGAATTATCATAAATCCGTTGTTCTCATATCCTGTTGAATACAAACCAGTTTTCATAATTGGATCACCAAATACAGGATAGCCAAAAAGTGTACCTGACCCTAAAAGCTCCCTAAAGAACCCAACGATTACTAGAATAACACCGTAACCTAAAGAGTTTCCTATTCCATCCAGAAATGAACGCCATGGTCCGTTTGCCAAAGCAAATGCTTCAAAACGACCCATTATAATACAGTTCGTTATTATTAAACCAACAAATACCGCAAGGGTTTTACTTAGCTCATATGCATAAGCTTTAAGCACTTGATCTACAATAATTACCAAAGTTGCTACAACTATAAGCTGAACAATAATTCTAATTTTCGAAGGAATAATGTTTCTCATTAATGAGATTACCACGTTACCCGCACCTAAAACGAACATTACAGAAATTGCCATCACCAATGATGCCTTTAGTTCTGCCGTAATAGCAAGCGCAGAACAAATTCCTAATACCTGAATGGTAATAGGGTTGTTATCCGCTAACGGATCCGTAATAAGATTTGTATCTTTTTTTGATAGTAGTGCCATATTACTTTGCTCTAATTGTTTCTAAATAAGGTTTATATAATTTAACGGTTTCTCTTATCATAGCAGAAACACCGTTACCCGTAATCGTAGCACCCGCCAAGGCATCTACTTCATTATCATCTTTAGTATTATTTAAAGGATCATTATTACCTTTTGCAACATCTATACCTGCATATTGAGTACCATTCAAAATAGTTTCCCCTTTAAAATCGTCCATGAAATAACGCATTTTAATATTGGCACCTAAACCAGGTGTTTCTCCTTTATGATCAAAATATACTCCTTGTACAGTCATAGTATCATCTAAAGCAATGAAACCCCAAATGGCATCCCATAATCCTTTACCGTACATAGGAATGATGTAAAACTTTTTTCCATCTTTTTCTCCTATAAAAACTGGCAATTTATAATCTTCACCTTTTTTTATTTTCGCTAGTTGCTTTTTCAAATCGATTAAATAAGCCTCATTATCCTCGGTAATCTTGTCACCCTGAATAACTAATTGCTCTTTGATATAACTTGCAAACTCATCTTCAACTACATCTGTAGGAATAAAGTTTACGCTACCGGCGTCATCACCATTTTCATTAACACCCATTGCATAAAGAATGTTTTGTTGTTTTTCAAAACGCTCATTCTCCTTTATGTTAGGACGCAATGCTGAGGCCAAGAATGCTAGTATTGAACCAACTACCACAACCATAACAGCAGCAAAAACTACTGTATAAACGTTACTATCTGTTTTATTAGCCATAATTAAACTGTTTCAGCTTTAAGTTCTTCTGCCTTACTATCTGAATCTTTTGGATAGATAGTGGCATTTTTTAATCTGTTCATTCTATTCTTAATATTACCCCTAACAACATAATGATCAATTGTTGGTGCAAATACATTCATTAATAGGATAGCTAAGAATACACCTTCTGGATACGCAGGGTTGAATACACGAATCATTACAGAAATAAAACCTATAAAGAAACCATAGTACCATTTACCCTTGTTCGTCTGCGAACCAGTAACCGGATCAGTAGCCATGTACACAATACCAAATGCAAGACCACCAACGATTAAATGCTTCCAGAAATCGAAACTCATTAAACCATAAAACTTACTAGATTCTGTTATCCAACCAAATTCAACAACTTGATTAAAGATTAAGCCCATTACCAATGAACCTATAACAGCACTCAACATTATTCTCCAACTGGCAATTTTTGTAAAAATCAAAAACAAACCTCCTAAAAGAATTAGAAAAGCAGATGTTTCACCTACAGAACCTGGAATAAAACCAAAGAACATATCTGAAACAGAGTATGTCATTTCAGCTCCTTTGTTCTGAGCTAAAAAGCCTAATATGGTTTCACCTGAAATTGCATCTACATTTGCACCAGCTAGTATTTCTTCTGAACGCTCACGAGCACCATAAACCCAAACTTTATCACCACTCATCCAAGTTGGATAAGCAAAGAATAAAAAGGCTCTTATTGTTAATGCAGGATTAAGAATATTCATTCCTGTTCCACCAAAAACTTCTTTACCGATAACAACACCAAAAACAACAGCAACAGACAACATCCATAATGGTGTATCTATTGGTACAATTAACGGCACTAACATACCGGTAACCAAATAACCTTCTTCTACTTCATGCCCTTTTATAACAGCAAAAATAAATTCTACTAAAAGACCAACTCCGTAAGAAACGACCACTAACGGTAATACCTTAATGATACCTATCCAGAAATTATCCCAAGTAAGGAAATCGTTCATCAATGAAAAATCAACTGGAAATCCATTAATAGCTGAATAATGCTGATACCCAGCATTGAACATAGAAAATATCAACACTGGAACCAGTGCCATAATTACCGTGTTCATTGTACGTTTTAGATCATCCGCAGATTTTACATGTGTACCACCTGCATGAGTGGTTTCATCTGGAGAAAACAAAAAAGTATGGAAGGCATTAAAGGCAGGAGCCATTTTCTTACCCTGATACTTTAGTTTAAGTTCGTGTAATTTACTTTTTAAACTCATTTCTTATCCTATTTCTTTTTGCAATAAATCTAACCCCTCACGAATAATCTTCTGGTGTGGTTGTTTAGAAATACATATAAACTCAGTTAACGAAAAATCTTCTGGAGCTACTTCATACAAACCTAATTGCTCCATTTCATCCAAATCTTTTACCATACAAGCTTTTAAAAGTTGCATTGGAAAAATATCCATCGGAAAAACTTTTTCATATTGTCCCGTTACTACGAAGGCCCTGTGCTCACCGTTAGTATTGGTATCTAAATCATATTTTTTATTCGGCTGCATCCAAGAGAATGTTAACGCCCTTGTAGCAGAGATTTTATTAAAAACCGGCTTATTCCAACCAAACAATTCATAATCATCTCCTTCTGGAATAACTGTAACCGTATTATTATAAAAACCTAAATATCCGTCTGGCTTACTTTTAGAACCCGTAAGAACATCACCGTTTATAACTCTAAAGTTTTCTTCATTAACTCCACTAGCATACAAAAAGGTAGAAATCTCTGCCCCTATTTTAGTAGTATAATATTTAGGTGCTTTAACAGAAGACCCTGCAAGCGCAATAACACGCTCTGCATTGAATTTCCCTGTCATTAAGTATTCACCTATAATAATTAAATCTTGAGGAGTTACCGTCCAAACTAATTCTCCCTTATTAATAGGGTCTAGCTTGTTTATCTGAGTACCCACCAAACCTGCTGGATGAGGACCTGAAACATTATGTAAATCAACACCTTTCATCGAAGAAAGAGGCGAACTTCCCGAACCAACAGAAACATGAACCTTTCCTGGAGTCAACTTACCTAATGCAGTAATTGCTGTTTGCAATTCTTTTTCTTTACCCTGTAATACGTAATTCAAATCTGCCTGTAATGGTCCACTTGAATAACCTGAGATAAATATAGACTTAGGAGTTGTATTAGGATCAGCTACTACATCATAAGGCCTCTGCTTAATAAATGGCCAACAGCCACTTTTTAACAAAGTAGCTTTCAGTTCTTCTTTAGATGCCTTTTCTACATCTAAAGCAGCACCTGAAAATGCCTCTTGTGTTTTGTCTGCTAATATCTTTAAAGTCAAAATACGTCTTCTATCCCCTCTTTCAATCTCAATAAGCTCACCGCTTACTGGTGAAACAAAAAGCATATTTTCCATGCTTTTATTATAGAACAAAGGCTCTCCCGCTTTCACTTCGGCGCCCTGCTTTACCATCATTTTAGGAGTAATTCCGTGAAAATCACTTAATTGTATAGCATAAACATTACTTAAAACAGCTTTAGAAGTAGTCTGTTCTGCGGCGCCCACAAGATTAATGTTAAGCCCTTTTTTAATTCGAATGTCTTTTGACATGTGCGTATAGACCTTTAGGTTATCAAAATTTGAGCAAATTTAAGTACAAAAACTTCGTTTTCATAATTATTGTCCCATAATTTAGACATTAGAACAAGCTATATTTTTTAGGCATCGTTTTTGTTTACCTTTACTTAAAAAATACGGGGTACAATGCGCATTTTCTTCAAACATTTTATTTGTCTATTATTCTTGCAAAATTTAGTTGCCCAGGTTCAAGAAGAGGTAAATCCACCAAACAACATTAAGTCTATCATTTTTAAAGGACCTACAGAAGATCAATTTCCTGTTATTAAAATTGGAGAACCTATTTATTTAGAATTCGATGACCTTTTGGCAAATGAACAAGACTACTACTATAAGGTTGTTCATTGCGATTATGACTGGACTCCCTCTTCATTATTAAAATCACAATATTTAGATGGTGTAGACAACCAACGAATCACAGATTACGAGAACAGCTACACCACATTACAATCTTATTCTAACTACCAATTAACCATACCTAATGATAATGTACGGTTAAAAGTTAGTGGCAATTACCTTTTAGAAGTTTACAATAACGACGATGACCTACAGTTTTCAAGAAGATTTGTAGTCTACAAAGACATTGTATCCGTTTCTACTTCAGTAAAACGATCTAGAGACTTTAATTTTATAAATGAAAAGCAAGTGGTTCAATTCAGCATCACTTCTGGCTCATTAAGATTGATTAACCCTAAAAAGGAAGTAAAAGTCGCCATACTTCAAAATCATTATTGGGGTACTGCCATTACCAATATACCACCCCAATACACCATGGGGAGTGAATTAGTTTATAAATACGATCAAGAAACAGCTTTCTATGGTGGTAACGAGTATTTACTTTTTGACACCAGCGACCTAAGAGCACCAAGTTCACAGATTTCAAGTATAGATCTTACCGACCTTTATAATCATTATTTATTTTCTGACGGATTTAGAAATGACAAGCCCTACACCTACTTCCCAGATATTAACGGTGATTTTGTCATAAGAACTTTACAAGGAGACAACGCTTCTAGAGAAGCAGAATACACCAATGTTTATTTTAGCCTTCCATATACCGAGTTTATAGCACTTGACGATGTTTACATTTTTGGTAAATTCAACAATTACGCTCTTACCGATGAAAATAAGTTGATGTACAATGAAAAAACTGGAATGCTAGAAGCTACTTTAAAAATGAAACAAGGTTTCTACAATTATAAATACGCTGTACAAAGTGGAGAAAAAACTAAGCTAAACGAGGTAGACGGAAACTTTCATTTTACCGAAAACAACTATTTAGTATTGGTATATTATAGAAATTTTGGCGACATGTACGATAGTATAATAGGTATTGGCTCTGCCAACTCTAGAAATATCACCAACTAGCTGTATATTCGCGTTTTTCATTGATTCATGGAAAACAAACCAACCATTCAACCATCAGGAAGATTTAAACTGCGATACAGAGGTGTAGATTGCCTTAATTGCGGGCACCCATTAGAATTAAGCGATAAATACTGCCCCAACTGCTCTCAAGCTAACAGCACCAAAAAACTTACATTAGTTGATTTTTTTGAAGAATTTCTCGCCAATTACCTTTCTTACGATTCCAAATTATGGCGTACACTGGCCGCCCTACTATTAAGACCAGGTAAAATTACCAACGAATATATCTCTGGTAAGCGATTATCATATACCAATCCCTTTCGTTTTCTTTTAAGTCTAGCTATAATTTACTTCTTAATTATAAGTTTCAACAGTGAATTTGAATCCTTCAATAAATTTGGATCAGGAAACAACAGCCCTATTTTTAATCTTGACACAGAATTAAATAAGCTTGAATTTGATAGCGAGCAAGAAAAACAAATAACCCTTGCCCAATTAGATTCCCTAAAAATAAAAAAGTTTATTACAAATGGAATTAACAAAAGGGATTCTACCCTATTGTCTAACCCAGAACTATATTTCCAAAAAATAGATTCAGGCGGAATAGCCGAAAGATTCGCTGAAAAAATTCAATTTTTTAGCACCGTTATAAAACACGATACCATAAATTATTTTGACCAAGGTGTAACTAAATACAATTTACCAAAAGCCAAGGAAAATGAAATGGCATTTAACCTAGCTAATAGTTTATCGGACATTGAAAGAAGACCAGGTTCATTTTTAAATTCTCTAATCTCAAAACTACCATTTACCACATTTTTCTTTCTTCCGTTCTTTTCTTTTTTCATTTGGATGGTCTATATCAGAAAAAAATACACTTATACCGATCATTTAATCTTTAGTTTTCACAATCAATCATTATTATTTATCTTGCTCATTGTTAGCAATTTGATCAACGCTTTGTTCAATATTAGTAGTGAATCATTATTTATTTTAATATTCGCAATCTACCTTTACAAAGCAATGCGAAATTTCTATCAGCAAGGAAGAGTTAAAACGGTTATAAAGTATTTTCTCCTAAATACAATATTTTTTATCTTAGGGGGTATCGCGATAACCATATTAATCGCTGCAAGCGTATTTACATATTAAATATGATGATAACACAGGTCACTAAAGGCATTAAAATATCGGTTCAGACAACTTTTGAAGGCACGTTCTTTAAAAATTACAAAATGCATTATGCATTTGGGTACACTATTACCATTGAGAACCAAAGTAAAGATGCCGTTCAATTAACCTCTCGTCATTGGAAAATATATGATTCTTTAAATGATATGGAGACCTTAGATGGTGAAGGTGTTATAGGTACAAAACCTGTAATACAACCTGGGGAATCTCATACCTATAATTCTGGTTGTCTTTTAACATCGCCAATAGGCGCTATGAAAGGTCATTATAATATGGTAACCATAAATAACGCTGAAAAATTTAGGGTCTACATTCCTACTTTTAAATTTAGCGCGCCTTTTGCCCTAAACTAAATCCTTTTAGTTTTTTTATAATTTTTAGTCCAACACCCTTTTAGTACCTTTGGTCAACTTTTTAATTTAAAATTTTTGACAATGGGTAAAGGATTTTTTCAAGTTCCTACAGCATTTAACGAACCAATTAAAAGCTACACTCCTGGATCTCCGGAGAGAGAAGCGGTTTTGGAACAATACAAAGCATATTTCAACGATACGGTTGATGTACCAATGTACATTGGATCAGAAGAAGTACGTACAGGCAATACCAAGCCTATGTCTCCACCACACGACCACAAGCATATTGTAGGTACTTATCATACCGCTGAGAAAAAGCATGTACAGTCTGCTATAGATAACTGTTTAGCTTCAAGAGATGCATGGGCCAACTTAACTTGGGAACAACGTGCAGCTATTTTCCTTAAAGCCGCAGAATTAATTGCCGGCCCTTACCGTGCAAAAATTAATGCCGCGACCATGATCGCGCAATCAAAAAATATTCACCAAGCTGAAATAGATGCTGCATGTGAACTGATTGACTTTCTACGTTTCAACGTAGAATACATGTGTCAGATTTATGAGCAACAACCAGATTCTGCAGAAGGTATATGGAACAGAGTTGAATACAGACCATTAGAAGGTTTTGTATATGCAATTACCCCATTTAACTTTACTGCTATTGCCGGTAATCTACCTGCTAGTGCTGCAATGATGGGCAATGTAGTTGTTTGGAAACCAAGTGATAGTCAAATATTCTCTGCAAAGGTAATCGTAGATATCTTTAAAGAAGCCGGTTTACCTGATGGCGTTATCAATGTTGTTTACGGTGACCCAGTAATGATTACTGAAACGGTATTGGCGAGTCCAGATTTTGCTGGTATTCACTTTACAGGATCTACACATGTTTTTAAAGAATTATGGAAACAGATTGGAAACAATATCCATACCTATAAAACATATCCAAAAATTGTTGGTGAAACTGGCGGTAAAGATTTCATTCTTGCGCACCCAACAGCTAACCCAAAACAAGTGGCTACCGCTATTTCTAGAGGAGCATTTGAATTTCAAGGTCAAAAATGTAGTGCTGCATCAAGAGTATATTTGCCAAAATCTACTTCTAAAGAGATTTTAGAATATGTCAAAGCTGATATTGCATCATTTAATAAACCAGGTTCTCCTGAGGATATGAGCAATTTTATCACTGCTGTTATTCATGAAGGTTCTTTTGATAAATTGGCAAAATATATTACCCAAGCCAAAGAAGACAAGAATGCAGAAGTTTACGCAGGTGGTTCTTTTGACAAGTCTAAAGGTTATTTCATTGAACCTACAGTTATCTTAACTACAGATCCTAAATACACAACTATGGAAACTGAATTGTTCGGTCCTGTTGTAACTATTTATGTATATGATGACAAAGAATGGAGCGAAACATTAAAATTAATAGATGGTACGTCTGAATATGCTCTTACAGGTGCTGTTCTTTCACAAGATAGATACGCTATTGATGAAGCTACCAAAGCATTGCAAAATTGCGCAGGTAATTTCTATATTAATGACAAACCTACTGGCGCTGTTGTTGGACAACAACCATTTGGAGGAGCAAGAGCTTCTGGAACAAATGACAAAGCTGGTTCTGCACAAAACCTTTTACGCTGGGTATCTCCAAGATTAATTAAGGAGACATTTGTTACCCCGGTTGATTACAGGTATCCATTTTTAGGATAATACAGTTAAAAAGGTCGAATTTATATTCGGCCTTTTTTATTGACAACACTCAATAATTATAGTACATTACTCTAATCAATTTTGATTTTCACTCAACTTAAAACATTAATTATGAAAAAGTTACTAGTAATTACATTCTTACTTGTTGGATGTTTTTCTTATGCGCAAGAAGAATTGACACAAAACACTATTAAAACAGTTTTAACGGGTAATCAAGCTCAAGTAATACAACTTGCCGAAGCATTCCCAGAAGAGAAATATGATTGGAGACCTGCCGAAGGCATCAGTTCTGTTGGCGAAGCTCTTTTACATGTAGCAGGCGGAAATTACTTTCTTGCATCTAAACTTGGGTTTGCTCCACCAGAAGATGTTGATTTAATGAATATAGGTAAAATTACAGGAAAGGAAAATATTATAGCCGCTCTTAAAAAATCGAACGAATTTGTTCTTGAAAACATTACCAAAGTAGAAGATGGTAGTTTAAACGAAGAAGTCGATTTCGGTTTTATGAAATCTAATAAACTAGGTGGATTATTAGCTATTATGGAACACAATGGCGAACATAAAGGGCAACTAATTGCTTATGCAAGAACAAATGGTGTTGTACCACCATGGAGTAAGTAAAAAAAAAACTAATGCATATTAAAACGCCCATTAACTAAATTAGTTAATGGGCGTTTTTTTATTATTTTATAATAAAACCAGGAATTTCGGACAATATCAATGTAAATTTAACGTTAATAAATTGTAAACTAATGAATAATTTACGAAATTCATAGTCTATTTAAAATCAACGTCTTATGGAAAATTCTAAAACAAACACACAATTGAACAGTTTTTACATCTTATCATGGAATTCTATTAAGCTTTTTGTACAGAAATACAGAAGAGCTTATTACCAAGCATTTAGCATCTAATTATAATTTATTTAGGAGATTACACTAGCCTTTGTATTTCAATGGTAGATAGACCATTTTCTTTGTTTCAAAAAAATCCTCTTTAAAATAATCGGTCAATTCAAAGATTTCCGCTGTTCTATAATCCTTCAACTCCTCTTTTAAATCTCCACCTTTTAAATAAAGTATTCCATTTCTTATGGAGTGTTTTGATTCCTTTTTAATTTTACCTTTTATCCAGTGAACAAATGTTGGCATCGCAGCCACTGCTCTACTTACGATAAAATCGAACTGCCCAGGTATCTCCTCAACTCTTGCATTAATAGTTGTTACGTTGGTTATCCCTAACCCATCCACAACTTCGTTTACTACTTTTATTTTTTTTCCAATGGAATCGACTAAAGTAAAATGAACTTCAGGAAAAAAGATAGCTAATGGAATTCCCGGGAAACCACCACCAGTACCTACATCAAGTACTGTTGAACCATCTTTAAACGCTATGAATTTAGCAATACCAAGCGAGTGTAAAACATGCCTTAAATAGAGCTCATCTATATCTTTTCTTGAAACCACATTTATTTTTTGGTTCCAATCTTTATATAGCTCCTCTAATTTTATGAAGTTTTGTTTCTGATCTTCAGATAAATTGGGAAAATTTTCAAATATGATTTCAGCAGTCATCCTTATATTTGTAAAGTAGATATTATTAGTATATTCACTATTGCAAAGATTTAGCTTTTAATTAAGCTATCAAACTATTATACATTCAATTACATCATATTAAGTAAAAGATTACCGAATTATGGAACAAAATAGCATTCGTTTTCCAAGAACAGATTCTGCAAAGTTTTTTAAAACTTTAAATAGCAGAGTTAACGATTACTTTAAAACCAATAAATTAAAAAAGACAGGAAATTGGAAACTACACCTTAAAACAGTGGTTATGTTCGCCCTTTTTCTTGCTCCTTATTTTTTGATTTTAACTTTAGGTCTGCCAAATTGGGCAAACGTATTATTAACCATTGTTATGGGTATCGGTATGGCCGGTGTTGGCATGAACGTTATGCACGATGGTAACCACGGAGCCTATTCTAACAAAAAATGGGTAAACAAACTAATGGGGAGTAGTATATACATTCTAGCTGGTAATGTTTACAATTGGCAAGTACAACACAACGTACTACACCATACATACACCAATATTCATGAACATGATGAGGATATGGAAGCAGGTAGAATTCTACGCTTCTCTAAACATGCCGAATGGAAGAAACACCATAGGTTTCAACATTTCTACTCGGTACTTCTTTATGGGTTGCTAACTTTCAATTGGGCGATTACAACAGATTTTCAACAGATGTACCGCTACATGAAACGTAAATTATCTTACGGCAAATTACCAAGTGCTAGAATGAACTGGAGTACACTTATTGTTACCAAATTATTGTACATCACTATCTGGATCGTACTTCCAATGCTGATTCTAGATATTGCATGGTGGAAAATTTTAATCGGATTCTTTTTAATGCATTATGTAGCTGGCGTTATATTAAGTGTTGTTTTTCAATTAGCACATATTGTTGATGATGCCGATACACCTTTACCAGACGAATCTGGCACAATGAAAAATACTTGGGCTATTCACCAACTTTTTACTACCGTTAATTTTGGAACAAAAAATAAAGTCGTAAACTGGTTTACTGGCGGATTAAACCACCAAGTGGAGCACCATATTTTCCCTAACATCAGCCATGTACATTACACAAATATTTCGAAAATTGTGAAACAAACGGCACAGGAATTTAATTTACCATATCACGAGTATAAAACTACTAGAAAAGCTATAATTTCGCATTTTAAACATTTAAAAGAATTAGGCAAAGAGCCTACATTACAATACTAGAAATCAATAGCACCCATGAGCAATCAACTTTCGGACAGAATCAACAGTGTAACACCGTCAGCTACTTTGGAAATGGCCGCTAAGGCCCGTGAATTAAGAGCGCAAGGAAAAGATATTATAGGTTTAAGCTTAGGCGAACCAGATTTTAATACTCCAGACTATATTAAGGAGGCTGCAATTCAAGCAATAAAAGACGATTATAATGCATACACTCCTGTAGATGGTTATGTAGACCTTAAGAAGGCTATAATAACTAAATTCAAGAGAGATAATAATCTAAGTTACGAACCTGCTCAAATTGTTGTTTCTACTGGAGCAAAACAATCTTTATACAACGTTGCCCAGGTAATCTTAAACCCAGGGGATGAAGTTATTTTACCATGCCCTTACTGGGTAAGTTATAGCGACATTGTTAAACTAGCAGATGGTGTACCTGTAGAAGTACCTACTAAATTGGAGGATGATTTTAAAATGACTCCTCAGCAATTAGAAGATGCTATTACACCTAAAACTAGAATGCTATGGTATAGTTCACCATGCAACCCTAGTGGATCAATTTACAGCAAAAAAGAATTACGTGCTCTTGCAGATGTTTTAAAGAATCACCCTCAAATTATTGTAGTGAGTGATGAAATTTACGAGCATATAAATTATGGCGTAACCGAGCATGCTTCAATGGCTGAATTTGAAGATATGTTTGACCGCACAGTTACTGTAAACGGTGTTGCAAAAGCGTTTGCTATGACCGGATGGCGTATTGGTTACATTGGTGCACCAGCTTACATAGCTCGCGCAACTAACAAATTACAAGGTCAAGTAACCAGTGGTGCAAATTGTATTGCCCAACGTGCCGTTATTACCGCTTTAGAAGAATCTCCAGACCGTATTAAATTCATGGTCGATGAGTTTAAAGAAAGACGCAAGCTTATTTTAGGTTTATTAAATGATATCGAAGGATTTAAATGTAATGAACCTGAAGGCGCATTTTATGTATACCCAGATGTTACTGCTTATTTCGGTAAGACATTGAACGGTACAAAAATCAATAATGCTTCAGACTTTTCTATGTATCTTTTAGAAGCTGCCAATGTTGCTACCGTAACTGGTGATGCTTTTGGTAATGGTAATTGTATTCGTATTTCTTATGCGGCATCGGTTAAGGAAATTAAAGAAGCTATTTCAAGAATAAAAGAAGCGCTGAAATAAACCTTAGCACTATTCATAATAAAAAAGTCCCTTCAAATGAAGGGACTTTTTTATTATATAAATGATCGTAATTGCTCATCTTATGTTCTTTTCCAAAAGTATGGCGTCAATAAAATCAACACTGTAAATAGCTCTAACCTACCGGCCAACATTAAAAATCCACACCACCACTTTGCTAAATCTGGCAAACTGTTAAAATTACTCACAGGATTTAAACTACCTAATGCTGGACCAACGTTACCTAAAGAAGACGCAGCACCACCAATAGCAGATTCAAAATCCAAACCTAAAAAACCAAGTACCAATGCTCCTATTATAAATAGTAACATGTACAATACAAAGAACCCAATGATGTTATAAACGATCTTTTCCTTTACTGTTTTATTATTATAACGTACTGGAATTATGGCGTTTGTATGTAATGTTCTCTTAAACTCCAACACTCCATTCTTAATAATTAATAAGTGACGCATTACCTTAATACCACCAGCTGTTGAACCCGCAGAACCACCTAAAAAGAAAAGCCCAAAGAAAAAGACCGTTAAAAAGGGAGTCCATTGTGTAAAATCTGCACTAACAAAACCTGTGGTAGTTATTACAGAAATAATCTGAAATAACGAATGTCTAAATGCGCTTTCTACCTTTCCCAGAACCATAGGATATCCTGGAGTTAGCTCTGTTATATTAGCCTTATAATAGACACCTAATGCAACTATTATGGTAAATACAATAACGAAACCGGCATAATACCTAAACTCTTCATCCTTAAATACTTTCTGCACCTTTCCCTTAAATGCGAAATAGCTTAAAACAAAATTACTACCAGCTAAAAACATAAAGAAAATGATAATGTACTGAATCATTGGTTGATCGTTCCAATAGGCAACACTCGCATTTTTAGTTGAAAATCCTCCTGTTGACAAGGTTGCCATTGCGTGATTTATAGCATCAAAGAAAGACATACCTGCAATTTGTAACAAGATGGTTTCTGCCACGGTATACCCAAAGTAAATTAGCCAAAGACGTTTTGCCGTATCTGTTATTCTGGGGTGTAATTTATCTCCCGTAGGTCCTGGTGCTTCTGCAGAAAATAACTGCATACCTCCTATTCCCAACAATGGTAATATGGCAATTGCTAATACAATTATACCCATACCCCCAATCCAATGAGTTAAGCTTCGCCAAAACAAAATACCTTCTGGCATTGCTTCAATATCATCCATAATGGACGCACCAGTAGTTGTATAACCTGATATAGTTTCAAAAAAAGCATTTGTAACCGTTGGCACCGCGCCTGAAAAAAGATATGGCAGCATACCTGATATAGACATCACAATCCAACCGAAAGTTACTATGATATAGCCCTCTTTCTGTTTAACCTCTTTTTTATGCCCCCTAGTATAGTACATCATAAAAACCCCTACGAACATAGTGGTAATAGAAGCCAACATTATACTTAAAGTAGCGCCATCTTGGTAAATACCACTAACTACAGCCGCTAAAAGCATAAAACCCCCGTTACAAAGTAGCAGAAGCCCCATTAAATGAAATATGATTCTTAAGTTAAGCCGCATCTTAAAGGAACATTCGTTCAATTTTTGGAATCTCTGAAGGTAAACAACAAACAACTACCCTATCCCCTTCTTGTATTCTAAATCCACCAAGGGCAATATGACCTACACCATCTCTAACAACACCACCAATAGTGGCTGCCTTAGGAAAATCTAGCTCACGTATAATAGCTCCCGTTACTTTAGAATTCTTTTTTACTATAAATTCTAATATCTCTGCATTTAAATTATTTAAACGCATTAGAGCCACTACTTCTCCTTTACGAATATGTCTAAAGATATTGTTGGCAGCTAAAAGTTTTTTATTGATTAAAGTATCAATACCTATCGAGTGTGAGAGTTGAAAATAATCCATATTCTCTACCAAGGCAATTGTCTTTTTTATGTATTTAGATTTTGCTACTAAACATGACATAATATTAGTTTCTGAATTTCCGGTTACCGCAATAAAGGCATCCATAGATTCTAAGCTTTCTTCATCTAACAATTCAACATTTCTACCATCGCCGTTAATTACCAATGCATTTGGCAATTCATCAGCTAAGTCAAATGCTTTCTCCTTATTCTTTTCAATTAGCTTTACATTGAATTTATTAGCACAAAGATCTCTTGCCGTTTTATAACCTACCTTACTACCACCAAGTATCATTACATTCTTGATTTCAGCTTTTTTCTTACCAGTAAGTTTATAGAGTTCATCAACACCCTTTTTCACGGTTATAAAATATACTTGATCACCTTCTTTAAAAACAGTATCTCCACGAGGTATAACCGTATATTGAGTTCCTGTTCGCTGAAGTGCTATTGGCATAAAATGTAGTTCAGGAAAAATCTTCGCAGCTTCTTTAACCATTTTACCAACAAACGGTGCAGATTTTAATAAAGACACCCCTACCATAATCAGCTCACCGTCCTCAAACTCATATGTATCATTAAAAGCAGACTTATTCAATAGCATTTGAATTTCTGTAGCCGCTAATGCTTCTGGTGATATTAATTCATCTATTCCTAATTCAGAAAATCTTAGTAACTCTTTATTCTTTATAAATTCTGTATTCGATATTCTAGCAATAGTACGCTTACACCCTAACTGTTTCGCTAACATGCATAACGTTAAGTTCGTTGTTTCAGAAGAAGTTACCGCAATAACCAAATCTGAATCTTTTACTTGTGCATCATTTAATACCGCAATAGAAGTTGCATCACCTTTTAAAACTCGTATATCTAGATGATTGTCTGCGTAAGCAAGACTTTCTTTTTTAGAATCAATTAAGGTAATATCCTGTGATTCATAAGAAAGCAACTTAGCTAAATGAAAGCCTACCTCCCCAGCACCAGCAATTATAATCTTCATTTATTTTATTAGACCGCTACTAATCAAGTACAAATTTTCTTCTCTTAAATATTATAGATACTTAAAAGTAGGCTTGAAAAAATATAGCATTTATTATGGCACAAAATTACATAATTAAATTAGTTTATTCTTTATTTTCAATTCTTTAAGCCTTCTAAGACCAAGCTAAGTTGTTAAAAAGGAATTAAGCATTAGCTATATTGTATATTTGCCAAAAAAATAGCAATAAAATGCCCCAAAAAGTTACGCCCTATAAAGATTCTGATCTAGGAAAAAAGGAACAGGTTACAAAAATGTTCGATACTATTTCTAAAAATTATGACGGCTTAAACCGTGTTATATCTTTTGGCATTGATATTAAATGGCGTAAAAAAGTGGTTGAAATATTAAAAAAAGAACAACCTGAGTCTATTTTAGATATCGCTACGGGTACAGGAGATTTAGCAATTGCATTGGTTAGTACCGGTGCTAAAAAAATTGTTGGACTTGATATTTCACCAGGAATGTTATCTGTCGGTAAAGAAAAAGTTACAGACAAAAATCTGGACAACACTATTGAAATGATTGTAGGCGATAGTGAAAATCTTGTTTTTGATGATAATTCTTTTGATGCCGTTACCGTTTCTTTTGGTGTTCGTAATTTCGAAACTCTTGAAACAGGAATGTCTGAAATACTTCGTGTTTTAAAGCCTAACGGCTCATTAGTTATTTTAGAAACATCAGTACCAACCAAAACACCTTACAAACAAGGATATAAGTTTTATACAAAAAATATCCTCCCTTTAATTGGTAAACTATTCTCAAAAGACGATTCTGCATATGGCTATCTAAGCGAATCTGCTTCTGTTTTTCCACATGGCGAAAATTTCAACAATATTTTGCGCGAAATTGGGTTTATAGAGGTAACGAATAAACCTCAAACATTTGGGGTTGCATCAATTTATGTTGCGAAAAAGGCTAATATTTAATTTTAGCATACTCACAATATATATTTGACGTTTTACAATCGTAAACGAGTATATATGAAGAAGTGGTTTTTTATAAGCCTAACGTTGTTGATAACGAATATATTAAGTGCTCAATTCAACGAAAGCCCCATATTGAACAAACAAAACGAGGATAAGAAACTCATTAACTGGGGTTATTTCTTAGGTTTAAATCAGTATGATTTCAAAATTGAATACAAGGAAAATGCTCAAGATATCTTGGTTAGCAAAAGTTTTGGATTTAATGTTGGATTGATTGGCGAGTTACGACTTAATGAATTTTTAGATCTTCGTTTTGAACCAGGTCTACATTACGGATCAAGATTAATGGGTTTTCCTGGTTTTGATGATGAGCGTGATGCCATTAGAGAAGTGAAATCTACCTATATTAATTTTCCTGTTTTACTTAAAGCAAGCACACGAAGATTCGGAAATTTCAAACCATTTTTATTAGCGGGTGGTTCACGTAGTCTAAACCTAGGTAGTAATGAAGAAAGTCTAGACGACAACAGCTCTGGTACTTTTAGAATGAAAAAATGGGTCTATAATTACGAACTAGGTTTTGGTATAGATTTTTATTTGGAATACTTTAAATTCACTCCATCTATACGAGGAGTTTTTGCCTTAACCGACGAACTAGTACCAGATCAAGATCCTAATAGTCCTTGGACAGGTAATATTGAATCATTAAAAACTCGCGGTCTTTTCATCAACTTTACTTTTGAATAGCACTTAGCAAAATTTAAAGGTCTTATTTTACTACTACACCATGTAAATTATTAGACTAATCTATTTTCTAATTTCGTGTAGTAAAATTGCCGTCGCGGATGCCACGTTTAAACTCTCTGTAGTTGCATCTCCAAATTGCGGAATAGCCAATCTATCTGTACATAATTGAGCAATAGTATCTGAAACACCCTTACCTTCATTACCCATAATCATTATTCCTTTTTTTGGCAGTTTTGTATTGTTTACACTTTCCCCATCCATAAATGTTCCATATACAGGTAACTGTGTTGAATTTAAAAAAACCTGAAGATCTTTATACTGAACATTAACTCTGGTAATTGAACCCATAGTTGCTTGAAGTACTTTAGGATTATAACAATCAACGGTATCTATTGAACAAACAATATCAGTAATACCGAACCAATCACACAGTCTAATTATTGTACCTAAATTACCTGGATCTTGTACACCATCCAATACTAAAATCCAATCCGAAAGTATTTTATCTGTTGATTTAGGAATATGAAAAACTCCAAGATATCCATTTGGGTTTTTAAGACTACTTATTTGTGATAATTCTTTATTTGATATTGAATAGGACGGCACATCACCAACTTCCAATTTATTAGAATCAACAACAAATAATTTATATACTTCCATTTTGGAATTCAATACTTCCTCTACGGTCTTTTTACCTTCAACAACAAAAAGTCCATGCTCATTTCGGCACTTTTTTTGCTGTAGACTTTTGATAAGTTTCAATTCACTTTTGACAACCATTCAAATAATGTATTTTTGATTTATATGAGGATGGCACTTTGCTCCAAAAACAACATGGCTAAATTAAGCTTATTATCACTACTGGCAATAGTCTTGCTATCCTGTAACTCGCTAAAAAAAGTTGAGGACGATGAATATTTGGTGATTAAAAACGCTATTTACGCCGATTCTATCAAAGTAAACAACGAAGAATTAGAAAGTCTTATCTATCAAAAATCCAATTCAACCGTATTAGGATACCCATTAAGACTTAATTTATATAACCTAGCAAAAGAAAATCCTGATTCCTCTTTTAATGATTGGTTGTACAAAAAGGAAAATAGAAAAAAGAGACTTACAAATCTACTCTCTGCTAAACAAGTAGAGCGTTTAGGCGAGTCATTCATCGTCAAAGGGCTCAGCAACTGGCTTAAGGACATTGGAGAAGAACCTACTATTCTAGATACTACCAGAACACGTTTAACCTTAGCAAAACTTAGTGCGTACTATCAAAGTAAAGGTTTTTTCACCAACTCCACTACATATCTAATTGATAGCACCAAGCACAAGAAGGCAAAAGTAAATTATCATATAGAACTAGGAGACCCTTATATGATAGATTCTCTTGGCAACAATATTTCATCAACTGCAATAGACTCTCTTTATTTTTTAAATTCTGCAAACTCGTTAATAAGGGAGGGGCAACAATTTGATTTATCTAACTTTAACAGCGAACGAGAACGACTTACAGGTATTTTTAGAAATAGTGGTATTAGAAATTTTCAAGAAAGCTCTATTACTTTTGATATACTAAGGGACACCACTAAATCTGCAGATGACCAGAAAATGAATATCACCCTTAATATTGGTGATTTAAAAACTAGAGGCGAAAACGAAGTAACTACATCTGCTTATAAAGTTGAAAAAATTAATAAAATCAATATCTATACAGACTATTTATCTACGGGCACTCAAGATTCTCTTTACACCTTAGATTACCAAGATTATACCATTCATTACTCCAAAAATTTTGACATAAAACCAAAAACTTTAGCAAATGCAATCTTTTTCAAAAAGGATAGTATTTATAGAGATGTAGATAAAATTAGAACATCCAGGCAGTTAAACGCACTTAATGTTTTCAAGTACCCAAATATTATTTTTGAAGCAGACTCCTTAGGTAACCAAGTAAATACCAATATTTATCTAGCACCAAAAACTAAATATTCGCTCGGGACTGATTTTGAAGTTAGTCGTTCTAACTTACGTCGATTAGGTGTTGGCCTAGGCACTACCCTACTTATTAGAAATATTTTTAAAGGAGCAGAAAACTTAAGTATCTCGGCAAATGGATCTTATGGTCTTTTAAGCAGTAATACTTTTGAGGCTAATTATTTCTCAGAATTTGGTGGAGATATAGCTCTAGATTTTCCGAGAATTTGGTTTCCATTCATCAATACTTCTAGAATAATACCTAATTACACATTACCGAAAACCAGAATTGCTATTGGAACCAATTTTCAAAATAATATTGGTCTAGACAAACAGACATTCAACACAGTTTTAGGCTACAGCTGGACACCTAGCGATTTTGTAAATCACGATGTTGAATTACTGAATATACAATTTGTAAGAAATGTAAATAGTAATAGATTCTATAATGTATATACAAATACTTACGAGCTTCTAGATGATATTGCAGATTCATACGAAGACGTTGATTTATACCCAGAATTAGCTGAATATTTTGAAACAGGAGATAGTGACAGTGAACTTAATTTAATAATTCCGTCGGGTACAAAAGGATTTACAAGTGCTATTTTAGATAATGAAGTAACTTCTACCACCAACGATTTTGATGACGTTAGCTCTATTGAAGAAAGAAGAATTAGACTAACCGAAAATAATTTAATTTTCGCAACAAACTACACCTTCAACAAAACCAATAGAACAGGAATCATCGATAATTCATTTTATCAATTTCGTTGGAAGATTGAAGGCGCAGGGAATGTTTTATCTGCTTTTTCTTCATTTATACCCTTCAATAAAAATGACAATGACCAACTTTTAGTTTTTGGAGTTCCATTTTCACAATACATTAAAAACGAATTTGAGTATGTTAAATATTGGGACTTATCACGTTCAAACGTATTAGCTGCACGAGTCTTTTTCGGTATCGCTATACCTTATGGTAATTCTGATAACATTCCTTTTGTACGAAGTTATTTTGGCGGTGGCTCTAACGACAACCGTGCATGGTTCCCATACTCCTTAGGTCCCGGTAGTGTATCGGCAGTAAATGATTTCAATGAAGCAAATTTAAAATTAGCTTTGAATCTAGAGTATAGATTTCCTGTTGTTGGCGATATCAACGGAGCAATTTTTGCTGATGCAGGAAACATTTGGAATGTTCTAGATAATGTAGTAGACCCAGATGCCACCTTTGACGGATTGGGCTCTTTAAAGGATATTGCTCTTGGCACAGGCGTTGGGCTGCGATACGATTTTACCTATTTTCTTTTTAGGTTAGATTTAGGCTTTAAAACCTACAACCCTGCCGAAATTCAGTCTAAACGCTGGTTTAGAGATTATAATTTCGCAAATTCAGTTTTACAAATAGGCATCAACTATCCCTTTTAAATATAATTGTTTTATTAGCATCAGCCGGAATTCCACTTAAAGGAATACTAATTTGCCCTGTGCCATCAGTTGTATAAGTTCCACTGTTAAAATCAATTGTGGCTCCGGAAATAGCAGTTAAAGTTATCTCATCCAAAACTGTTATTGTTAAAGCATTGGAATCCTGTAAAACTTCCGCTCCAAATGTTTCAGTTGCAGCAACATTAAAATTATTGGTGAAAGAAACAAACTCAAACTGTTCGCTTGTAGTTGTGCCGTGAATTGCGTAAACATATTGGCCTGTGGTTGTTGAAGTATCAGTTCCAGCAGGAACAACAGAGGAATGACCATTATTCAAAAGGAATTGAAAGTTCCCGGAAGCATCCCTTCTCATTTCCATAACATTTCCTAATCCCCAAACAAAGTTGGTTCCTATTTGCATTCCACTATTATTTCCATTAATCAATTCCTGAATCCTTAGCAAACCTGATCCAACATCAGCAATTACTTCATAACCATCCGCAGCAGCAGTTGCTTCACGTGGATCGTCAGTATTACTAATTCCAAATC
>LAZR01000167.1_pt1 | contig 77280 bp, 75 predicted proteins | sample 329461 | NCBI WGS metagenome assembly LAZR01 (sample SAMN03002196, study PRJNA259156) | marine sediment metagenome | biome: sea floor; feature: Hydrothermal impacted sediments; material: marine sediment; isolation source: Loki non-amplified sample from Loki's castle hydrothermal vent sediment ... | reverse complement strand
TCCAGCTTGCCCTTGAATACCTTGGCGTCGGTCCAGGCGGCCAGGTAGTCGAAACTGTAGCTTCCCGCGTCGATGCCGTAGTGACCGAGCACGATGTAGGCGGCGGACTCCGCGACCGTCTCCTGTTCATCCCGACACTGGCCGTTCATCTGGTGCCCGGCGAAGTGGTGCGCCAGCTCGTGCGCTAGGGTCTTGGTAGCCATTAAGGGGCTGCTTTCCGGCTTCAACCAGATGAGGTTGCGCTGGCTGGAGTAGAACCCGTTAGCGCCGTTCCCACGGCCAGGGGCGCGGTCTACTGACAAACCCTCTTGCTGGGCGATGGCGTCCAGCTTGGAGAACAGTCCGGCATCGTCGCCGTCTAGGTCGTTGGCGATAGCGGGCAGGTCGTCGCCTTCGGTTTGTGAGACATCGAACACGTGGACCGGCCTGAAGTAGACGGTTTCGATGGTCGCCTCTTCGCCGTCTTCCGTCTCCTCTACCTTGCGGTAGGGCAGGGGCGCTAGAATCTGGATACCCTTCTCGCCCTTCTTGACGGCCCGGCCCATGTTAAGCCAGGTGTGGAACCCGGCCACCTTAGAGGCGTCGGGTCGCTGCATCCAGATAAGCATGGTGTTGCGGATGCTGTACTTGTGGAACTTGGCGCACGTATCCAGGTAGGTTCTGAACCTGTCGGAGTCCCGCACCTGGGCGAACCCTTCCTCCAGGCGTTGCACCAGTTCCTTGCGGCGCTGTACGCTTGTCTCGGACATGGAAGCTTCTCCCTTCTGTGTCCATTGGCCGTCGGCGTTACCGCGCTGGCGGCCTTCCTTGTTGGTGCCTACTACATTATCAGCATCATCATCAGTACGCAAGCCGGAGCTAGATAGGGCTTCAATCAATCTTATGAATACTTGTTGGCGGTCCCTATAGAGCGGATGCGGCCTAAGCCTCCTAGCCCGCTTGCTATAATGGCGGCGTGAGTACGCCTATCGAGATCAAGGCGCGGGGCATCGCCCTGCTGGTTCTGGGCCCCGAGCGCTTGCCCGGGGCCATACGTACTGTTGGCCTGACCATAGGCCGCATCAAACGCGGCTTTGCGGACGTGCGCTCCCAGGTCGAGAAAGAAATCGGCGCGGACGAACTGCGCCAGCAGCTGCATAACGAAAAAATCATGGCCAATCTGGACAAACAGAACAAACAGCTCGATGAAGACAAAAGCACAGCCGCTGCGTCCAACGTGAAACGTCCCGCCAAGCCAACGGCCGCGCCCGAGGTCACGCCTCCTGCGGCAGAACCTGCTGCGGTGGAAGAGCCTGCGCTGCCCACCTCGCCCGCTCCGGCCGATATATCCGTAGAAAAGCCCGTCGATGGTTCCCATGAGCGATAAGCGAACCCAGGCGCAGTTGGCTGAAGACATGCCACTGGTAGCCCACCTAACCGAACTCCGCTCCAGACTACTGCGCATTGTGGTTATCTGGATGCTGATCTTTGCTGGCCTGTTCTACTTCGCCAACGATCTCTACACCTTTATCTCAGAGCCTTTGCGCGCCTACATGCCTGAAGGCACCAGCATGATCGCCACAGACGTGGCTTCACCGTTTCTTACACCGTTCAAGCTGGCGCTGGTGAGCGCGCTGTTTCTGGCAATGCCCTTTGTTCTGCACCAGCTCTGGAGCTTTATCGCACCGGGTCTGTACAAGCACGAGAAGCGCCTTGCCGTGCCTTTGCTGGCATCAAGCATCATTCTTTTCTACTCCGGCATGGCCTTCGCCTACTACGTCGTCTTTCCGCTGGTATTCGGCTTCTTTACCAGTACTGCGCCTGCGGGCGTCGCAGTGATGACCGACATCAATAAATACCTGGACTTCGTCCTGACGCTGTTCATGGCTTTCGGTCTGTCGTTCGAGATTCCGGTAGCGACGGTTCTGCTGGTATTGTCCGGCGCGGTGGATGTGGCCAAGCTCAGGAGCGCACGCCCTTACGTCGTAGTGGGCTGCTTCGTGATCGGCATGGTTCTGACGCCACCTGATGTCATTTCTCAGGCGCTGCTGGCCATCCCCATGTGGATGCTTTATGAAGTGGGCATCTTCTTCAGCTCCATGCTCAAGCCACTCAAGGCCAGAGAACCGGAAGCGGAAGACAACCCACCTGCATGAATCTGTTGCTGCTTGATGAGTTAGATTTCATTACACCGGACCGGGTACGCCTGAGCGGCCGTCGTCTTCAGCATATGCTGGAGATTCAGCAGATCAGCGAAGGTGATTCTTTGAAGGTCGGGCGTATCGGTGGGCTGATGGGGCGCGGCCAGGTACTGACCTTGTCGGATAGCCACGCCGATCTGGCGGTTGAACTCGACCAACCAGCGCCCGCCAAGCTGCCGCTAACTCTGCTGCTGGCGATGCCTCGCCCAAAAATGTTCCGCCGCATCATGCAGCACTGCGCCACGCTCGGCGTGCCGCGCATCGTCCTGCTCAACAGCTACCGGGTAGAAAAGAGCTTCTGGCAAACGCCCTTTCTCGAACCCGCCGCCCTGCGCGAAAATCTGCTCCTGGGCCTGGAGCAAGCCCGCGACACCGTGCTGCCCGACGTCATTATCGAGAAGCGCTTCAAGCCCTTTGTAGAAGACCGCTTGCCTGACCTGATCACCAACACCCAGGCCCTTGTCGCTCACCCCGGCGATTTTCCACCTTGCCCACGTGCCGTAACCAGCCCCGTCACCCTCGCCATCGGTCCGGAAGGGGGGTGGATTCCCTATGAGGTCGACAAGCTAATGGAAGCTGGGTTTAGCCCGGTGCAGCTGGGGCCACGGATCCTGCGGGTGGAGACGGCGGTGACGGCACTGATTGGTAGGTTGTTCTGAAAGCCTGGTGTAGCCGATAGCACTAGGGCGCTCACCCGTTATCGCCGCCGCCGGTTAGCTTTTGCCTTTGCGGCAGTACGCCTTGTTCCCCCCAGCCCGCTCCGACCTCGACCTGCACATCCCGCGCACCAACCGGCTCGCCACACTCCGAACAAACGGTAACGGGCCGCATCGGGTGGCCGCAGGTCTTGTGGATGTGCACGATTGGCGCGCCGCGCTCGTCAGCCATATGCCGGTCGCCCCAGCTCACCAGCGCCAGGATCGCCGGGTGCAGCTCGATGCCTTTCTCTGTCAGCCGGTATTCCTCGCGCAGCGGTCGGTCTTGATAGGCAACCTTGGCCAGCACGCCATGCTCCACCAGTTTTTTCAGGCGGTCGGCCAGCACATGCCGGGTGACCCCCAGGCGTTTTTCGAATGCATCGAAGCGCCGAACACCCAGAAAACAATCGCGCAGCACCAGCAGAGTCCAGCGGTCACCGACCACGGCCAACGTTCGGGCCAGCGAGCAGGGTTCTTGATCCAGATTTTCCCAGCGCATGTCCTATCCTCATCGAACGATGCGTACAGAGTAGCTTGACAAGTTCCAAAAAGAAACTGACTATCACCACAGTTCTAAAAAAGAACCTACAGCGGAGAATGCCCATGTCAAGACAACCTGTTGCAGTGGTAATCGGTGCCGGAGATGCCACCGGTGGCGCCATCGCCAAACGTTTTGCCCGCGAAGGGTTTGCCCTTTGTGTCACACGACGCCAGGTCGATGCCCTGTCACCACTGGTGGACGAGATAGCTGCGGCGGGCGGCATTGCTCATCCCTTCGGCTGCGACGCCCGTAGCGAAGAACAGATGACGGCCTTGTTCGCGCAGATAGAACAGGAGATCGGCGATATTGAAGTCGTGGTGTTCAACATCGGCGCGAACGTTCGGTTTTCCATCACTGAAACCACTGAGCGCGTTTATCGCAAGGTATGGGAAATGGCGGCGCTGGCGGGCTTTCTTACCGGGCGGGAGGCGGCCAAGGCCATGCTGCCCCGCCAACGCGGCACCATCATTTTTACCGGTGCCACGGCCTCGCTGCGAGGCGGAGTCGGTTTTGCGGCCTTTGCCAGCGCCAAGTTCGCCCTCCGAGCCTTGGCGCAAAGCATGGCGCGCGAACTGGGGCCCAAGGGCATTCATGTGGCTCATCCAATTATCGACGGGGCAATCGACACCGCTTTTATCCGCGACAATTTTCCCGAGCGCTATGCGCTGAAGGACCAGGATGGCATCCTCAATCCTGACCATATTGCTGAACAGTACTGGCAGTTGCATCGCCAGCCCCGGGATAGCTGGACCCACGAGCTGGATCTGCGCCCCTGGGCGGAAACTTTCTGACACCGAAGCGGACATCCCGACCATGAGCAAGAAAATCGAATTCTTTTTTGACGTAGGCAGCCCGGCCACCTACCTCGCCTGGACCCAGTTGCCTGCCATCGCCGAGCGACATCACGCGGAGCTGGTATGGAAACCCATGCTGCTGGGCGGCGTATTCCAGGCCACCGGCAACAGCTCGCCTGCAACAATCGAAGCCAAGGGGCGCTATACGCGGGTGGATTTTCAGCGCTACGCCAACCGCTATGGCGTACCGTTGAATCACAACCCGCACTTCCCGATCAACACGCTGCAGCTGATGCGCGGCGCCACGGCCTTTCACGGCACCGAGAAATTCCAACCCTATCTGACCGCGATTTTCAAAGCGATCTGGCAGGATGAGCGAGACATGAACCAGCCCGAGGTAGTAGGCGAGGTGCTGGCCAACGCCGGTTTCGATCCGACTGAAGTCATGGCGTTGATCAGCAATCCGGCCGTCAAGGAGCAGCTCAAAGCGGTGACTGAAGAGGCGGTTGAGCGCGGCGTATTCGGCGCACCGACGATATTTGTCGAGGGTGAGATGTTCTTCGGGCAGGACCGGTTGGAATTCGTGGAACAGGCACTCGCCTAGACTTCAAGGACAAAGGTAACAGGTCCATCGTTTACCAGATGGACCTGCATATCTGTGCCAAAACGCCCTGACGCCACCTGCGGATGAGACCGGGCAGCCTGCTCAAGCAGATAGTCGAACAGCTCCTCGGCCAAGGCCGGGGTAGCCGCCGTGGAAAATCCTGGGCGCAACCCCTTGCTGGTTTCGGCTGCGAGGGTGAATTGCGATACCAGTAACAAACCGCCCGCCACATCCTGCAGCGAGGCGTTCATGCGGTCTTCTGCATCGTTGAATACCCGATACCGCAGTAACCGATGCAATAGCTTGTCTGCCCGGGCACGGTCGTCGTTCGGTTCGACGCCGACAAACACCAGCAGACCCTGCTCTATCGCTCCCACGGTCTCTCCCGAGACCTCGACATGGGCATTGCGTACCCGTTGCAACAGGGCCTTCATATCACTCGGCCTGTGGCGCCAGGTCCAACAGTTGCTGAGACATGGCCTGGGTCGCCCGTACCAGCGCATCGGCAATGCCTGGCTCGGAAGCGGCGTGTCCGGCATCGCGGATGATCTGCAATTCGCTGCCAGGCCAGCGCTGGTGCAGCGCATAGGCATTATCCAGCGGGCACACCATATCGTAACGGCCATGCACGATTATCCCTGGAATATGCTCGATGCGGGGCATATTGGCCAGCAGCTGATCGGGCCGGAGGAACGACTGATGCGCGAAATAGTGGCATTCAATCCGAGCAATGGCGTAAGCACGGCGCGCTTCGCTGAAGCGATCTATCACCTTCGAGCTGGGCCGCAAGGTTGCACAGCGGCCCTCCCACACAGCCCAGCTCTTGGCTGCATGCATTCTGCAAATTTCATCGTCTCCGGTGAGGCGCCGGTAATAGGCTGCGACCATATCGCCACGTTCCTCTTCAGGAATCAACGACACGTAGTCTTCCCAATAATCAGGGAAAATGTGGCTGGCGCCCTCCTGGTAGAACCAACGAATATCCTGATCGCGGCACAGAAACACACCGCGTAGAATCATGCCCATCACCCGGTCTGGATGCGCCTGGGCGTAGGCCAGCGCCAACGTAGAGCCCCAGGAGCCACCGAATAGCACCCATTTCTCAATACCGAGGTGCTTGCGCAGGGCTTCCAGATCCTGGATGAGGTGATCAATAGTGTTGTTTTCAAGGCTGGCATGCGGCGTGGAACGCCCGGCACCGCGTTGATCGAAGGTAATGATGCAGTAGATGGAAGGGTCGAAGAAACGCCGGCTCAGGCTATCGCAACCGGCACCTGGGCCGCCATGGAGAAACACGACAGGCAACCCGTCATGCTGGCCACTTTCGTCTGCGTAAAGTACATGGGGGTGGTCCACTGCCAGTTCATGTCGAGCGAAGGGTTTTATCTCCGGGTACAACAGCTGCATGGTAGGGCTCCTGGCTGTGCGACAACCTGTTCGGCTATCGGCTTTATGTGCTCATGATCCAACATTACTTATCGCAGGGCGCTATGTCACCTGCGCCCGATCAAATGTCGGCACACTCAACCGCCGAAAGGTCTGACGCCTATCAACAGGCCATGCAACCACATGGCAAATACCACCCACGCTATCAGGCCGACGACCACAACCAACGCGTCTCTGCTGGCCCTGCCAGGCGCTCTGATAACCCCAGCGCGTCGGTCCCGACGGCGCAGTACCACGAAAAGTGCTATGGCCCAGGCCAGGAAGCTGCCAAACAGCAACACATCGGCGACCGTGCCGTTTGCCAGCAGATGCGCGATGGCCCAGAACTTCACCCCCAACAACATGGGATGACCAACCCGCGCCTTGATCTTCGACCCAGGCAGATAAGTAGCGACCAGCAAAATAAAGGCGAGAATAGTCAGCAAAGCTGCGAGATGGCGGGTCCATTCCGGCGGAATCCATAGCCAGATGGGAGACAGGCGGGCCTGGCCGTAGCCCCAGACAATCAGCGCCAGCCCGACCAGCGCAACCAGCGCATAAATGCCTTTCCAGGCGCCGACTCCCAGACGGTCGATCTTTTCAGCACGCCAACCCGTCGCAAACAATCCGATGGAATGGATCCCCAGAAACACCAACAAACCAATTACCAGTACCAACATTAGGCAAATCCTTTCGTTATTGTTTTACCAATCCGCCGTTCACAGCGCGGATGTTCCTTACTATCGGCAGCGTCACTGCATACGTGCGGTCAGAATTTCATTGTCGCCGGTCATCAGTATCAACGCACCCTCCGCGTCGAACCTGAAGCTGTCAACCCGACGCAGAATCTCGAGAAAACGTTGCTCCTGTTCCATCAATGCTGGCGCGCACGCCTTGAGCGTGACCTCTGTCTCGGGAATGCTGAACGCCTGACCCTCGAACAGATATTCCCCGCTGAGATTGTTGCAGGATGCTTGCCCCGCAATGCGATCATTTTGTAGAAACGCCAGCACAACCCTGGAATTGTCGATGATGCCACCACCATTGATATCTTCGACGATCCACTGCGCGCCCCGCAGCAGGCGGGCCGGATCGCCCCCGCAACCTTGCCGCGTCTCGCCCTGGAACGTCAGGGTAACGGTATGCGGATGCGGCATCCTGCTCGCCGTCTCGTAACATACCTCACGCGTGACCTGCACGGTTGCCCCCGAAGCCTGGAGGGTAGGGCCGTCCGAGTTGTCTTCGCTGATGGCATAGGGCTCCTCAAGCACTACCATCTCGTCAGCTATCATCACGGACAGCTCACCTTGATTGATCATGATCTCCCAGGAAGGCTCGCTACCCGCCGCCCGGAACGGTTCAAGCAATGCTCCAGGAGGGATGCATTCCGGATACGCCTTGCCCTTCAAGGTGAGCAGGGCGTTGTCGCCTTTACTCCAGAAGCGGGTCGAGGGATCGCCCTGTGCCTCGAACAGGGCTCCTGATGCGCTTTCGGCTGGAAGCAAAACGTACTTGTCGCCTGCGGCATCAAGGATCATGTCATCCTCTTCATAGCCCGCACTGACCTGCAGGCGTCCGCAATGGAGGATGCTGGCAAACGCGGCTGCCCGGTGGGGAAGCAGCACCAGCTCTCCCAACTCAAGATCGGATTCAAGGGACTCGATTGCTACCGGATCAGCCACCCACGAAGGGCGATCACTTTCGACAATCCGGGCCCGGAATTCATAAGCCTCTGCCTGTTTCAGAGCATTGGCGTCCACCTCCAGAACAAACTCGACCGGCACTTCACGGCCGAGCAAGTCGATCCGCCGACTGGCCAGCACTTCTTCAGCTTCGCGCTCGCCGGCCTTGGGATAGCGCAATTCGACGATAACGTGACTGTCCGGCTGAAGAGCGATGCGCGCCTGATAGGTGAGACTGCCACTTATCCGTATCTGATCTTGCTCGTCACCGGACGAAACGCTGTTCGTCTCTGGGGAAGCCTGGGTGGGCCGAGGAATCTCCTCTTCGGAACAACCGGCCAGATAACCGGCCGATAACAGGCACAGAAGAACGGCAAGAAATGGGCGCTGCATTCAGCCTCCTCAGGCAAATTCATTAGGCACATGCCGCCAGTATGCCAGACCGGCTCAGTCTGGCAGCTGGATAATTCCCTGCAGGAACAGAACCGCATCGCCACTGACCAGAACGTGCTTCGGCATGACCTGGCAATACACTATTCCGCTTCGCGCAGAAGCCTGTTGCGCGACCAGGTCCGACTTGCCAAGCCGCACCGCCCATAGCGGAGCCAGGCCCGCATGGATGGAGCCGGTGACCGGATCTTCAAGACCTCCATTAGCAGGCCAGAAGTATCGCGAGACGAAGTCGTGGTCGAGCCCCGGAGCCGTTACCACAACGTCGAGCGGACCCAGAGTAGCCAATAATTCCGGTACCGGCACCACCTCGCGCACCGATTGCTCATTTTCATACAGAGCAAACCAGGCCTGGTCACTCACCAGAACCTCAGACGGGGCAATGGATAATCCTTTCAGCAGTGCAGGGGGAATGCGCTCGGCCGGTTCTGGCGCACGGAGCGGGAAACGCATGGTTATGCGCCCATCAGCGCGCTGGGCGACGTCGATGGAACCGACAGCCGGTGCAGTGAATGTCACCTTTTTAACAGCACTGTCCTGGCGGAATAACACAAAGGCACTGGCGAGGGTGGCGTGGCCGCAAAACGCTATCTCGCTGAGGGGCGAGAACCAGCGAATCGCATAGGTACCGTCAGGCTGACGTACAAAGAACGCCGTTTCCGACAGATTATTTTCCACCGCAATCGATTGCATAAGCGCATCCGGCAACCAGGTCTGCAGCGGCACCACGGCTGCTGAGTTGCCGCCAAACAAGCGGTCAGTGAAAGCATCGATTTGAAACATTTCAAGCTGCATGGTCGGCCTCCGGCTTAACATCCAAAACCCCTAATGTAGGTCATCAAAGCGATGGAGGAGCATTACAGTCCGCACTTATCCAGGCAGAACAGCGGTCAGAAGCTTGAGCCAGGCTCGCGTAGAAAAGCCACCTCTTCGCTGGTCGATACCCGGCCCAGCGCTGCATTGCGATGGGGGTAGCGACCAAAGCGCTGCAGAATGTCCAGATGACGCTGCTCGAAACGAAGGTTGTCTTCCAGGCCCTGGGTAGCGAACAAGCGCATTGCCTGCTCATGAATAACCAGCGACTCGCTATGCATGAAGGGCATGTATAAAAAGCTGCGCTGTTCGAGCGGCAAGGCTTTGTCAGCGCCCGCCGCAATGGCTTCCTGGGCCAGTATCAGAGCCATCCCGTCATAGACAAAGGCACGGGCCGAGTCGCGGTGGATATTCCGCGAAAACTGGTCAAGAACAATAATCTCGGCCAGACGCCCGCCGGGAGAAGTGCGCCACCCATACAGCTCACCACATACTGCCCGCTGATGTACTTCGCCGAACCGCTCCAGGATAAGCTGGTCGAAAGCTTTGTCCTTCTTCCACCACATGGAGGGTTTTATTTCATCGAACCAGAAACTCAGTACGTGTTGATTCTCGTGCATGGGCTCGCTCTTCATCGCATTGTGAGTTCAGACCGGCATTCCGATCAGGAGTATTGATGCATCCTAGCCCACGCTGGCCCGTACTGGGGCTATTCGGATTCCTGGCCTTGCTGCTTATCGGCTGGCTGCTTCCAGTCAGTGCGGCTGATCTGCTGCACTGGGGCGCAGGCCTTTCCAGCAGCAGGGCAATGCTGACCGGGCTGGTCATCGCCATGGCTCTGCTGATGAGCTTCGGCCTGCCGGGCAGCTTGATCTTCTGGTTTATAGCGCCCTTCCATGCCCCCTGGATCAGCGTTCTGCTCCTGTTGACAGGTAGCACAGGCGGCGCGCTCGGCGCCTATGTATTGGGACGTCGGCTGGGCGAGAGGTGGCGACCCAAGGGCTACGCCCGGCAGCTCCTCGCCCTGCTGAGTGCTCGTAGCGATTTCATGACGCAATGCGCACTGCGCATTCTGCCGGGATTTCCCCACGCGTTTATCAATTTGTCTGGCGGGATTCTGCGCTTGCCTTTGGGGCCATTCCTGTCTGCCGCAGTAATCGGTCTGGCGATAAAATGGGGCGTTTACGCTCAGGCCGCGCATGGAATGGTCAACGCCGCCCAGGCTGACGAGGTGCTGAACATCCAAACCCTCTGGCCGCTGGTTCTGATCGCAGTGTTGATGATAGCGGGGGCCCTGGCACGTCGATTCTGGTTCAAAGCGGACAAACGAAAAACCTGAAGACCAGGGCAGCTGACCTGCCCCGGACCATCCAGTCTCAACCTTCTATTACGCCGCAAGCCACACGCTTGCCACCGCCACCAAGTGCTTCAGGCTGGTCGGAGTAGTTATCGCCACCGGCATGGATCATCAATGCGCGCCCTTCTATCTCGGATACCTTCATCAAACGCGGAGCCAGCACGGGCGTCATCGCGGTCCCGTCATCCTTCACATATAGAGCCGGTAGGTCGCCCAGGTGGCCATCGCTGTAAGGCCCTTCGTGACTGCCGGTATCCTCTGGATCGAAATGCCCGCCCGCAGCCTTCGCAGCGACTTTTTCACCGTTCTCGGTAGCCGGTTCACAACTGGCCTGCGCATGCACGTGAAAACCGTGAATTCCGCTTGCAGGAAAGGACTTCAGATCAGGCGTGAAGAGCAATCCATGCTCGGTTTCACTGATGCTGATCGTACCTGCAGACTGACCTATACCCTCTGCACTGACCATATTCATTGTTACGTCTTTATCTGCCGCTTGCGCGACACTCACCGACATTACGCTCGCTAGCGCCAACCAGTAACGAGATTTCATTGTGACCTCCTGAACCTTAGGGGTGTATTAGTGCTTACGGCTGGTTACCATGCCGTAAATCACCAGCAGAATAATTGCGCCCACGACCGCGCCGATGAATCCGGCACCTTCTCCGGCTTCGTACAGACCCAGCGCCTGACCACCATAGGTAGCGAGCAACGAACCGCCGATGCCCAGCAGAATCGTCATGATCCAGCCCATGCTGTCATTCCCGGGCTTCAGAAAGCGTGCTATCAGACCTACGATCAGGCCGATGATGATTGTTCCGATAATGCCCATTGGCAGTCTCCTCAGGTGTAGAGCGCTTATTCGCTACTAGGTCTGACCGGTGAGGGACGCGACAGTTCGCCTTCTGCGGCGCGATGACCAACGGAGCCCGGGAATGACAGTACCGACCGGCATGGATACAATGCGCGTCTCGGTCGACCTGCTTGCCCAGTCGAGCGCATCCGTTATCACCTCTGCCGGAGTCACCGGCCAGGAACCAGCATGATTCGCATCAATGAACTGCAACTGCCTCTGGACCATTCGGCTGAATCGCTGCGCCAGGCCATAGTGGCGCGTCTGAAAATCACCGACGCCGACCTGCTCGACTACAGCGTATTCAAACGCAGTTATGACGCGCGCAAGAAGAACAGCGAGATCACCTTCGTTTACATCATTGACCTGAACCTGGCCAACGAAGCGCAGGCGCTCAGACGCTTCGCGGATGATCGCAACGTACGTGTCTCGCCGGATACGCGCTATCATCCGGTAGCTCAGGCGCCGACCGGTATGACAGAGCGCCCGCTGGTTATTGGCTTCGGCCCTTGTGGGCTGTTTGCTGCACTGAGCCTGGCTCAGATGGGCTTCAATCCCATCGTGCTGGAGCGCGGCAAGGATGTGCGCAGCCGCACTAAAGACACCTGGGCGCTGTGGCGCAACAAGGTGCTCACCCCCGAATCCAACGTGCAGTTCGGCGAAGGCGGCGCGGGGCTGTTTTCCGATGGAAAACTCTATAGCCAGATCAAGGACCCGAAATTCTACGGTCGTAAGGTCATGCATGAATTCGTGCGGGCCGGCGCGCCGGACGAGATCATGTTCGTCAGCAAGCCGCATATCGGCACCTTCCGCCTGACCGGCGTGGTCTCCAGTATGCGTGAAGAGATAAAAGCCCTGGGTGGCGAAGTGCGATTCGACAGCAGGGTGACCGACTTCCTCATTGAGAACGGCCGGATCACAGGAGTAACCCTCGCCAACGGCGAAACGCTGCATAGCCGCTACGTGGTGCTTGCGCTTGGTCATAGCTCGCGCGACACCTTCCGCATGCTGCATGCGCGCAATGTGTACATAGAAGCAAAACCCTTTGCCGTGGGCTTTCGTATCGAACATCCGCAGTCGCTGGTCGATAACGCCCGGTTGGGCAAGTATGCCGGCCACCCGGAACTGGGCGCTGCGGACTACAAACTGGTGCACCACGCTAAAAATGGGCGCGCCGTCTACAGCTTTTGTATGTGTCCCGGTGGGACAGTGGTTGCGGCCACCTCTGAGCCCAATCGCGTGGTAACCAATGGGATGAGCCAGTACTCGCGCAACGAGCGCAATGCCAACGCGGGCATCGTGGTGGGTATAAATCCGCAGGAGGATTTTCCGGGCGGACCCCTGGCAGGTATCGAGCTGCAAGAGCAACTGGAGTCCCACGCCTTTGATCTAGGCGGCAGCGACTACTGCGCGCCAGGACAGCTGGTCGGTGACTTTATCCGCGGCAAGGCCTCACGCGAATTCGGCGAAGTAGAGCCTTCCTACAAACCCGGCGTACTGTTGGGCGATCTTGCCTCCTCCCTGCCAGGCTACGTAATCGACGCCATCCGCGAGGCTCTGCCGGCCTTTGGCAAGCAGATCCGCGGCTTTGATCGTCACGACGCCGTGCTGACCGGCATTGAAACCCGCACCTCGTCCCCCATCCGGATCAAACGTGATAACGAGTCCCTGCAGAGCATCAATACTCGCGGGCTATATCCCGCCGGCGAAGGCGCGGGGTATGCGGGCGGCATCCTGTCTGCTGGAGTTGACGGGATAAAGGTGGCGGAAGCGGTCGCGACCGCCATGCTGGCAGATTTGCCTGGTTGACCTGCCGGCCAGCGGAAAGACTGAACGCCATAGGCTTAATCAAGTCCATTTCAGGACATCTTCCTGAATCCTGATGGAGAAGCCCATGGCCCAGCCCCTGCCGATCCGCCCGCTCCCCTTCGAACCCCGATTCGAAGAAGTTGCCGATGATGAAGCCGACACCAGCCGCGCAATCGTTGAGGCACTTCGCTATATCATCGAAACCACCTACGAGGACGGCGGCCATGCCATACGCAGCGTCCATGCCAAGAGCCATGGGCTGCTGGAAGGTCATCTGACCGTGTTGGAAGGGCTGGCGCCTGAGCTCGCTCAGGGAGCCTTTGCCACGCCAGGTACTCGGCCCGTGGTCATGCGTTTTTCCACTAATCCTGGCGACATCCTGGACGACAATGTGTCTACCCCTCGGGGTCTGGCGATCAAGATAATGGAGGTCGAAGGTTCGCGCCTGCCAGGCAGCGAAGACGACGCAACGCAGGATTTCGTCATGGTCAACGCGCCCGTGTTCATTGCTCCAGATCCAAAGGCCTTTCTCAAGTCGCTGAAACTGCTCGCCAAGACCACCGATAAGGCACCTAGCGCCAAACAGGCACTATCCGCCGTACTGCGCGGCGCCGAGTCAGCCATAGAAGCGGTTGGTGGTGAAAGTGCGATGCTCAAATCAATGGGTGGTCACCCCGAAACCAATATTTTGGGCGAAACCTTTTACAGCGTCGTACCGGTTCTTTACGGGCCGTATTTTGCAAAGATCAACGTTGTCCCGGTCTCGGCCGAGCTAAAGGAGCTAACCGACCAGAAAGTTGACCTGAAGGACAAGCCCAACGGCCTGCGTGAGGCAGTCAACCAACACTTTGCTCGCCACGGCGGCACCTGGGAGGTGCGCGTCCAATTGGCTACTGACCTCAAGGAAATGCCCATTGAAGACGCTACGGTGGAGTGGCCCGAAGACCAGAGCCCGTACCTGACCGTGGCCCGTATCGAGGTTACGCCGCAGTCTGCCTGGACCGACGAGCGTTCCACGAAAATCGACGACGGCATGTCGTTCAGCCCTTGGCACGGCCTGGCCGCGCACCGACCACTCGGTGGCATCATGCGCTCGCGCAAGCCCGCCTATGAGATGTCTGCCGGCTTTCGCGCCGAACATAATGGCTGTCCGATTCGTGAGCCCCGTTAACAGGGTCGAAGCCCTTTAGCCGTGCCAATACCACATTTTTGCGACAGCAGGTGGCTACTATGCAGTTGCCCCTGCCGGTTGACGTGATATCACTCCAGCCCTTACCGTGATATCAAATCAACCATTTTTGAAGAGCGCAACGATGAATATCGGCATTCTCACTTTCCAGAGAGCTCATAATTACGGTGCTCAGTTCCAGGCTTATGCCCTCCAGACCTTTCTTGGTGATCATCAGCACAACGCAGAATTTATCGACTACTGGCCCGCGTATCGAAAAGGCATGTACGACATGCTTGATCTGAGTGCGATGGGCTCGAACCTCAGTCCGTTCCAAAAACTGAAAAAGACTACCAAGTCCCTTCTGAAACTGGCGCTCACATACCCCCGGAAAAAGACAAGGCATGAGCGGTTCGAGCGCTTCATGGCCCAGCACCTGAATTTTTCCGCTGCCCCTACAATCCTGGCAGGAAAAGACATTCCCCGGCACTACGATGCGTATGTGTTTGGAAGTGACCAGATTTGGCGCTACAACCAGTTCAATAAACATCTTGGTTATGACAGTGTCTACTGGGGAAAGTACCCGGCTGATATCTCCGCCAGGAAGGTCAGCTATGCTGCAAGCATGGGGGTGCTGGACCAGGCAGATACTGAACTCGATTTCATTTCTGGCAAGCTTGAGCACTTTGACGCGCTTTCCGTAAGAGAAAACTCCCTTAAAGATCTGCTTCAGCCGCTCACCCGCAAGCCCATCAGCAAAGTATTGGATCCCGCTTTCTTGTTGGACAAAACCCGCTGGGCCGCCCTCGCGGCCAAAAACATGGCCCTTCCCGAACAATACGTACTGCTCTACAACCTCAACAAGTCCAGCCGGGCGACGAGTCTGGCTGATGATTTAGCCAATAAACTTGGCTGCGCTGTATTTGAGCTGAGCAGCGAGGTGGTACCTTTCGATATCTCCCGGCGCTACCAGAACACCGCTGGACCAGCTGAATTTTTGGCCTTGTTCGAGAACGCTACGCACGTTATATCGACGTCCTTCCACGGCGTGGTTTTTTCTCTGATCTTTGAAAAGCAGTTTCAGGCACTTGGCCTGGGACAAAACGCATCCCGAGTCACCAATCTACTGACCGACCTGGGGATTCCCGAGCGATATTCAGCGTCTGGAGCGGCCACTCCAGCGCCCGGTTTTCATGATCTGATAGATTACAAGGCGGTGAATGAACTGCTGAGCAGGCTGCGCGAGGATTCCGTCCAATTTCTTATGGATAACGTCGTCAACGGCGAAAAGGATCCTGTTGAGAAGCCGAAGTCAGCCTCCGTCGGGCTAGCTGAAACCTATTAGAGCCAGGAATATGGCGCGCTGGCCGCTTCTCGCTCGTATCAGCTAAGTTCAGATAGACGAATCGCGATCCAATATCCAGCAACGCTCCTTGCGATACCGACCAAGGTTTCTCCGTTCCACGCGCTCACCGTTAGGTATGGTCGCCTTTAGCCGCATCTACCTTGGCCTGGGTTTTGGTCTCGAAATCAGTCGCGTCGTGTCGTTCGGGCAGTTGCTCTTCTGGCTCGCCCCAGGTTCTATTGACCATTCGCCCACGCTGCACCGCTGGTCTCTGCGCAATCTGCTCGGTCCAACGGATTACATTCTTATAGGTGTGGGCCTCCAGAAACTCTGCCGCCTGATAGGCCTGGTTGGTAACCAAAGCGCCATACCAGGGCCAGATGGCCATATCAGCGATGGTGTAATCGTCGCCCGAGATGTATTGATGACTGGCTAACTGACGATCAAGCACGTCGAGTTGGCGCTTGACCTCCATGGTGTAGCGATTGATCGGATATTCGAATTTCTCTGGCGCATACGCATAGAAATGACCGAAGCCTCCGCCAAGCATTGGCGCACTGCCCATCTGCCAGAATAGCCAGGAAAGACACTCGGTACGCATGGCGTTATCGGAGGGAAGAAACGCCCCAAATTTTTCTGCCAGATAAAGCAGTATCGAGCCCGACTCGAAAATGCGAATGGCCGGGGTTACGCTCCGGTCTACTAGGGCTGGAATTTTCGAGTTGGGATTGACCTCGACGAAGCCGCTACCGAACTGGTCGCCATCGGAAATCCTGATGAGATGTGCATCGTACTCCGCTCCGTCAACGCCCTGCGCCAACAGCTCCTCAAGCATGATGGTGACCTTTACGCCGTTGGGCGTTGCCAGCGAATAGAGCTGCAGCGGATGCTTGCCCACTGGCAGCGCTTTTTCATGGGTAGGTCCGGCGACAGGTCGATTGATTTTAGCGAAGGCGCCTCCGTTTTCGGCGTCCCAGGTCCAGACCTTGGGTGGCATGTAGGTTCCGTCTGTCATAACGATTCTCTCGTGCGAGGTGTAGGAAAGGACCCAGGACGCCGCTTAACATTCAAAGCGAATGCCAAGGGGGCCAATACAATAATTGGTGACTTTTGCTGCTGATGCAATTCGGAATGCGAAGAAACTGTGCGGCCGCATTGAATAGCAGCCTGGAATCCAGGGACAGATCAGTTTCGTCAGATGCTCGAAGTCCGATCTGCCCCCTTCTTGTTACCAGAAATCGACAACGGCACGGAGCTGATCCTGGCCCATAACTGACGCGCCCTGATCAGCAAATAATCAATCCCGCGCTTCTTCCTGAATGGCCTCACCGCCGCTTTCTAGATCCTCACCCGCGCCTTCCATAGTGTTGCAGCCAATCAGGCCAAACATCAGGGTCATGCTAAGCAAAAGAGATTTGATCGCCAGGCTCATAATTAACTCCTAATCGAACGCTTCGAAAAAATGAAGCAAAAGAATCACAACGGCGAAATAGTGCCAATAGTTGGCTGAAGCCGCTGCGACACATTCTGGGACAAGCCTCCAACTCCAACAGGAGAGGCGGCAGATTTTCCGGCCCCAGCTCAAGCTTAGGCCTGTCGAAAGCGAAACGGTTCAATTGATGGTCAGAGTTGAGTTTAAATCGTTGATTCATCCATACATTGCTCGCCTATTCGTAGAGCCACTGCGCTCGCCGAGTCGTTATAAGCTCCCTAAAGATTTTTTCCCTTTCGCCGATATCTTGAAAAGGCACCTGTGCCATCAACAATAAAATACCAAAGCATTCGCTGTTGCTGAAGGTACTGGACTACCCGAGAAGGGAGAAATTTCATGCTACGTTCAAGGTTCAACAGCGTCGTCCGCGCTGTGGCGATTACCGTTCTCATCGCTCCCATTACCGCTTTTGCCGGTCCGAAGGAAGACGCCGTCGATATGGTCGACCGAGCGTATGACTTCTGGCACACCCACGGCCGCGAGGCCGCGATACAGGCCTTCCACGATCCCAACGGCGAATTCATCAAGGGTGATCTCTATATCTGGGTCAGCACGGGAGACGGAGTGATCATCGCCCATGGCGGCACCCCCGCGCTGGCGGGCAAAAATCTCGGCGGCATGAAACTGCCCGACGGCAGGAAGTTTGTTGAAGAAGTCCAGAAGGCGACCAGCACAGACGGCCAAGGCTGGGTGAGCTACACCTGGACCCACCCTGTGACCAGAAAGCCCGGCATGAAAATGACCTACGTCCGCGACCTGAGCCCGGACCGCACCGCAGTCGGCGTTGGAATCTACGTCGAGGAGTAACGAAGGATGCCTAGACCGGTCCCCAGACCGGTCATTTAGCGGACAAACCTCATGAAGCTGAAAATCAAAGGGAAGCTGCTCGCAGCGCCATTGGTCGCCGTAGCGATGATGACTGCAATGGGCGGGGTGAACTACTACACCGCGACCGTCCAGAAAGACAATACTATCGAAAGCTTTGAGCACAACTTTCAGCGCGTGCAGATTATTTCCGCCCTGCTGAGCAAGCTAGGTTCGTTACACGCCGCCGGCTGGCGCGTCATAAGCTTCTCGGGCTGGGACCAGGCCGGTGACAGCGCAGGAGCCTTCTCTGCGATCATAGAGGCGACGAAGCAGGAACAGGCCAGGCTCATCAGTCTCGCTCAAGACGAGCGTATTCATCCAAGTACCCGCGAACTGCTGGCAAAGGCCTTGGCACTACTCAACGAGTACGTCGCGGCGCTGGAAAACACGTCCACGGTTGTCGGTATCGAGGTCAGCGCGGCGAGCATGATCATGGAGCAGGCCGACAACCAGCTCAAGCTACTGGTAGAAGGTCTGGAAGCGGAGGCCAGCAGCGATAACCACGGCATGATTGAGCGTTCCCGAGTGCAGGCCAATACCGCCATCATGATTTCGCTGGCCCTTGCACTGACGGGGATCATTCTATCGCTGCTGGTGTCACTGAATATCGCGCGCAAGCTGACCGAGCAAATCAAGACTAGCCGCAAAGCCATCAAAATTGCATCGGCGGGCGACCTGACCTGCCGAATCAAGGTTACATCCGATGACGAGCTAGGCGATCTCGCCATCAATTTCAATGAGTTGATCGAGAAGCTTCAGACCGATGTGATCGGTACGCTGGTCACGACCTCAAGCAAGCTGACCGAAGCTGCCGATGCCGTTGACGGCGCCAGCCGCAGCACGGTCGGCGGCGCTCAGCATCAGCGCGTCGAAATGGAGCAAGTCGCCGCTGCGATCCATCAAATGGTGTTTACTTTCCACGAACTGGCCAAGCTCGCCACGCAAACCGCCGATGCCGCCAATGCGGCAGACAACGCTATCGTTCGCAACAACGAGGCCATGCACGATACGGTCGATTCAGTAGCCAGCCTGGCAAGCAAGCTTGAGAAGGGTACCGAAACAGTCAAACATCTGCTGGAAGAAAGCGAGCAGGTAGGCAAGGTGCTCGGCGTCATCCGTCAGGTAGCAGAGCAGACCAACCTGTTGGCTCTCAACGCAGCCATCGAGGCCGCTCGTGCCGGCGAGCAAGGACGCGGCTTTGCGGTGGTGGCCGACGAGGTGCGCGTACTGGCGCAGCGCACGCAGACATCAGCCGAAGAAATTCAGACGATCATCGCCTCTTTGCAGGCCAGGGTCGACCAGGTAGCCGCCGTGATGAGCAGCGGCCATGAGCTCGTAGGCATGAGCGTCCGCAGCGCATCCGGCGCAGAGGAAGCTCTGAAAACGATGGATGAGGCGGTCACGACTATCATGGGCATGACCACCCAGACCGCAACCGCCGTGGAAGAGCAGAATCAGGTTTCCAAAAATATTGACGCAGGGATACAGAGAATCACCGAAGTGACGGCGCAAACCGAAAAGCTGGCGAACGACACCCAAACCGCCAGTGATTCTCTTAAGCGTTCCTCCGCCGATATGCGCAAGCTGATCGGCGCCTACAGAATTTAATGTGCTCGAGCCACCGCGGCTTGCCTCCGTGTCTGCCGGCGTCGGAGATCCAGAGCTTGAGAACAGTCCCAGAATTCTGAGCTCAGCTATGCCAATTCATCAACTTCAAGACAGGGGCGCCATACAGTGGCTGCACCTGCTGCTCCAAGGATGATGAAAACCGCCAGGCTCATCGGGGTCCGGAACGATAAGCGCCTTGCGCCCGCACACCTTGCAGATCACCAGATTTGATAAAGCCAGGGCAGCAAAGAGTCCCACGAGCCCTGCCACCACAACCGAGAAGAACGGCAAGGACGGCATGTCCAGCAGCGCTTCCATATCTATTGTGGCCAAGACAAAGCCTGCACCCACCGGCGCAAACATAGCGAGAAGCGAGCCATACCAAAGCCACCGAACCAGGAAATACATGAACGAACGCTTCTCCGCGGGTTTAACAATGCCGTGTGCCAAAAGAGTGACGATTTAACCATCACTATGGCTGCAATGGTTAAACTCTTTCCAGCGCGAGCTCGACCGCCTGATTCACGTGGATTTCTGTCGTGTCGTAGAGCTTCACTTTTGTATCTGAACCTTGAACCAGGAGCCCTATTTCAGTACATCCCAAAATCACTGCCCTAGCCCCGTCACCCGCCAGGGTTGAGATCACATCAAGGTAGGCCGCCTTTGAATCAGGATTGATTACTCCCAGACATAGCTCGTCATAGATTACCGCATGAACAACTTTCCGCTGCGCATCGCTCGGCACGATGACTTTTATCCCATGCCCTTGAAGCCGATCACGATAAAAAGCTTGCTCCATAGTGAACCTGGTACCGAGCAATCCTACGCAATCTATCCCGTCCCGTAGCAATACGTTGGCTGTTGCATCTGCGATGTGCAGCAGCGGCAAGCTCACTGCTTGCTCTATTTGAGGCGCAACCTTATGCATGGTATTGGTACAAATGAGCAGAAAATCTGCGCCAGCAGCCTGAACCGACCGGGCTGCTGACGTCAGTATCTGGGCAGCTGCGTCCCAGTCACCTCGCTGCTGAAGTGCTTCAATCTCGGAAAAATCGACGCTGTAGAGAACGAGCTTTGCTGAGTGGAGCCCACCCAGTTGCTCTCGCACCTTCTGGTTCAACAAGCGGTAATACGTTTGGGTTGATTCCCAACTCATACCGCCAATCAATCCCATCGTTTTCATATGGCATCTCCGTGTCCCAACATTTCATCCACCATAAGGCGGGCAAGTTTTCACCTCAACACAGGCCCATTGACGCAAAGTCTCCAAGTTAGCTCTACGATAATACCCAGCCGCGCGCTTTTGGCTAGGCGCTGCCTACAATGAATGAAAGACCTGGGTCGTTTCAGATGTTCGGCTTTGTGACGCAGTGCAAGAAGATATGACCAGCCTTGTTTATCATTCATTTCTTTTAAAGGATATGGAGAAGGCATGCGTTGCCCCACCATTTATGGACTGAAATTCGGCAAATCGGATCTTGATGCGCTTCGGCGTATCAGAGAACTTCCAAGAAACCGCAAGTTGTTGGAAGTTTCGCTACCCGCAGGTGTGCTGGCCAACATATTCCTGGGAAACAACCCGGCGCAAATCATGTACAACGTCAGCGGAACAGATTGGACGCATCTCGCCCAGGCGATGATTGCGGCTTCAGCTATCGAACGAAATGTTTTTATCCAGACGGCAAGGTTGCAACAGTTACGCGCCGGTTCTACTCCGAACCAACGGCAATTCTGGAAAGCGGTTGAAAGTGGATGTCAGGGGGTACTGAATGAAAACGGTGTGTATGTTACTGGCCCTGCTATTCTGGGCGTCGGCAGTCAGGTCCGAGCAAATCGGTGGGGCGGAGTATTTGCAGGACACCTTGCGGCGATATGAGAGTAAGCTGCAGAAATGCATGGACATTCAACGGGAGGCTGTGCCGGCGGGTCCTGCAGTCATGTCAGCTTTGCAGAAATATCCGGTAGAGCAGGCGAATACGTTTCTGATGACGCGTGCAGCTGAAATGGAAGATGCCTGTGTAGGATCTGAACTGGCGGAGCTGGCATCTGCTTTACACCTGTTGGCTGAAGGTGCAGATCCCGGCGAAGAATTACAGTCAATCATGGATCAGACGCGCTCAGCGATTTTCTCCCATGCGCGCTGGGGTTTGAAGCAACGATATCTTGACCTGCCGACAGATCTGAAAAGTGATCTCGAAAAATATGATATTTTTCAACGGCCTTTCAATTCATTGCTGATCAGAGAAAGTCTTGAATCCGGGACCGCCGATTTGGTTCCGTAGCTAGTCATGGGCATCGGTTACATGGAATCGGCGATATCACCGATGCGAGAGGCAATCAGATTATTCAGCGGCACCTCATCCGGACTGTCCCGTTGCCCAGCATCCTTCGCTTGCTAGGATTGCTACTGAAATAGCGCTTTTGTCGTTAAGCCTTAACGAGCGCAGAAAGCAGAACACACAAAAAACCCACCTCGAGGGTGGGTTTTTCAAAACGCTAGCAGCAATCAGTTCTTGCCGGAGCGCTTGCGTTCGTTCTCACTGAGCAACTTCTTGCGCAGACGGATCGACTTCGGCGTTATTTCGGCCAGTTCGTCATCTTCGATGAATTCCAGAGCCTGCTCCAGCGTGTAGCGGATCGGCGGAACCAGGGCGATGGTTTCGTCCTTGCCGGAAGCGCGCATGTTGTCGAGCTTCTTGCCTTTGGTAGGGTTGACGCCCATGTCGTTGTCACGGCTGTTGATACCGACCAGCATGCCTTCGTATACCTCGTCACCGTGACCCAGGAACAGCTTGCCACGTGCCTGCAGTGTTTCCAGGGAATAGGTCAGCGCCTTGCCGGTGGCGACAGATACCAGCACACCATTCTGACGGCCAGACATGTCACCTGATTTCATCGCGCCATAGTGGCTGAAGATACTGGTGATGATGCCGGAACCGGACGTCATGGTCAGGAACTGGTTGCGAAAGCCGATCAGGCCACGCGCCGGGATGGTGTATTCCAGGCGTACACGGCCCTTGCCATCCGGAACCATGTTGGTCAGATCGCCTTTACGCAGGCCCATCTGTTCCATCATCGCGCCCTGATGCTGCTCTTCCAGGTCGATGGTGACGTTTTCGAAGGGTTCCTGCTTCACGCCGTCGACAACCTTGATGATGACTTCCGGACGGCCTACAGCCATCTCGAAGCCTTCACGGCGCATGGTTTCGATCAAAACGGACAAGTGCAGCTCGCCACGACCGGACACCTTGAACTTGTCGGCGCTGTCGCCTTCTTCAACGCGCAGGGCCACGTTATACAGCAGCTCCTTGTCCAGACGTTCCTTGATGTTACGGCTGGTGACGAACTTGCCTTCCTTGCCGCAGAACGGCGAGTCGTTAACCTGGAAGGTCATGCTTACAGTGGGCTCGTCAACCGACAGGGGCGTCATGGCCTCTACATTCTGCGGATCGCACAATGTGTCGGAGATGAACAGTTCGTCAAAACCACTGACACAAACGATGTCACCCGCGGCGGCTTCGTCCACGTCTATGCGGTGCAGGCCGTGGTGACCCATAAGCTTGAGGATACGACCGTTACGGCGCTTGCCGTTGACGTCGATCGCTACCACAGGAGTGTTGGCCTTGACGCGGCCGCGGGCGATGCGGCCTACGCCGATTACGCCGAGGAAACTGTTGTAGTCCAGTGCGGAGATCTGCATCTGGAACGGACCTTCACGATCAACCTGCGGAGCCGGGACGTTTTCGACGATGGCCTGGAACAGGGGAGTCAGGTCTTCAGCCAGGTCATCATGCGCCAGACCGGCCAGACCGTTGATGGCAGAAGCGAATACGATCGGGAAATCCAGCTGCTCTTCGGTAGCGCCCAGGTTGTCGAACAGATCGAACATCTGGTCAACGACCCAATCCGGACGCGCACCAGGACGGTCAACCTTGTTCACCACAACGATCGGACGCAGGCCAGCCTGGAAGGCTTTCTGGGTAACGAAACGCGTCTGGGGCATCGGGCCGTCTACCGCATCAACCAGCAGCAGCACGGAATCGACCATCGACATGACTCGCTCAACCTCGCCACCGAAATCGGCGTGGCCGGGGGTGTCTACGATGTTGATGTGATGGCCGTTCCAGTTAATGGCGGTATTCTTCGCCAGAATGGTAATGCCGCGCTCTTTTTCCTGGTCGTTGGAGTCCATCAGGCGCTCGGTGTCGAGCTCGTTCCGCTCAAGCGTGCCAGACTGGCGCAGGAGCTTGTCAACCAGCGTGGTTTTACCGTGGTCAACGTGGGCGATGATGGCGATGTTGCGGAGGTTCTCGATCACAATGGACGTCCTGGAATGGCGCGGCAAACGGCCGGCTAACAAAAAATGAGGGAGGCATTATACAGAGACAGCCGTGACAGTGTATGTTTTTTGTACGGCTTGCCGTGCTCAAAACCCGTTTGCGAGACTAATCAGCGCTTTCGCAGGCGCAGCACCCTGATATTGTCGTGCCCTGCATCAAGTAGATACTGCGCGTGGAGCTGGCTCATTATTCCTTTCTCACAGTAAAGAAGGTACGCGCGGGCGGGGTCAAGCGCGGCAAAACGACTTCCGAGCGTATAGAAAGGCATGGATACGACCTCGATTCCCGACAAGTGCAAGGGGCGAGCGTCTTGCTCATCGGAGGCGCGAATGTCCAGCACCACCTGGCCGACCAGGGCTTCCTCCACCAATTCCACCACACTGCCTTCTTCCAGATCATTTTCCAGATCACAGCAGTCAGCATAGTGAGCGGCCTGAATCGCTGCCTCGAGCACGCTGAAATCGAACGTGGCTTCTGCCTCGGCGACCTGCGCAGGTCTGGAGCGGATCGAAGGATTGACCGAAATCACGCCACAATATTCAGGCATAGTGCTGGAGAATGCATCGGTTCCGATCCGCCGCGCCGTGTCGATGATGTCGGTCTTGCTGGTGGTGATAAGAGGCCGGAGTACCAGCAGGTCACTCACCTGATCGATCACCGCCAGATTAGGCAACGTCTGGCTGGCAACCTGTGCGATAGCTTCGCCGGTGACCAGTGCGTCGAGATCAAGCCGCTCGGCAATCCGGTTGGCCGCGCGCAGCATCATCCGCTTCAGCACCACGCCCATCTGGCTGTTCTCGACATTCTCCAGCAACTGCGCAACGACGCCCTCGAACGGCACACTGATAAACCGCAGTCTGTGACTTGCCGCGTACCGCTCCCACAGATAATGGGCAACCTGGCGCACGCCCAACTCATGGGCGCGCCCGCCAAGGTTGAAAAAAATGAAATGGGGCAACAGGCCCCGCTGAAGCATCTGGTAACTGGCGACGGTGGAATCGAAGCCGCCCGAGAGCAGGCTCAGCACAGGCTCCATCGTGCCCAGTGGAAAGCCGCCCATACCCTCGTGCCGTGCCTGGATCAACCACACCCGCTGATCGCGAATTTCCAGCTTGATCCACACATCGGGATCCTTGAGCGACACCCCAGCGGCGTGGCAACGTTGCATCAGTATCTGGCCAATATGGGCAGACACCTCCTGCGAGCTGAACGGATGGTTGCCCACGCGCTTGCAGCGTATGCCAAAGCGACGGCCGGTCAATTGCTGCCCAACGTTCTGAATACAAAGCTCGGCCAGCTCATCGAGCGTGCCCAGCGGGTAATCATGCACCTCAAGGAAATGCGCAATACCAGGCGTGTTGCACAACCTTTCTATAGCTCTAGCCTGCAGCTCTGGGTCTGGACCTAGCACCACCTGCAAACTGTCCCACGAGCCGTTTACCTTGGCTTGCGAGTCTATCGCTGCCATTAGCAGACGCAAATTGCTCTTGAGCTGACTGACAAAGCGCTTACGCACCTGGCGGGTCTTTATGGTTATTTCAGGAAAAAATTTTATGATCAGTTTCATATGACTGGTGTAAGGTGCGCAAAAGCAGAGCATTATACGCGCGCTGGCTATCGAGAGGGAAAGCTTACCCTATCGAATCGTGCACCTTTTTTGTGCGAACTCGGCTTACGGCGCACCTAATGAGTGCGCAGAACTGGTGCATGAACACCCTGCAAGGGGCTAATGCCTTGTGTAGCGTGGGTTTACACGCAGTGCTCCGAAATGGCACACCTTTTGCTCTATTCTAAGCCAGCGGATGCGGATGCTATTCCGCTCAAAATTCAAGGTGCCGGGCCAGATGCCTGGCAAATGATTCCTTCTGGAGGAAACCATGTCGAAAACGATTCAACTGATCAAAGAATTTGACGTGAAGTGGGTAGATCTGCGCTTCACCGATACCAAAGGCAAGCAGCACCACGTCACCATGCCCGCTCGCGACGTCAAAGACGACTTCTTCGAAGAAGGCAAGATGTTTGACGGCTCCTCGATTGCCGGCTGGAAGGGTATCGAAGCGTCCGACATGATTTTGATGCCAGACGATAGCACTGCCGTTATCGACCCGTTCACTGAAGAGCCCACCGTGATCCTGGTGTGCGACATCATTGAGCCTTCGACCATGCAGGGTTACGAGCGCGATCCGCGCAGCATCGCTCGCCGCGCCGAAGAATATCTGAAGTCCACCGGCATTGGTGACACCGTCTTTGTTGGTCCAGAGCCTGAATTTTTCGTCTTCGACGAAGTCAAGTTCAAGTCCGACATCTCCGGATCCATGTTCAAGATCTTCTCTGAACAGGCTTCCTGGAATACCGATGCAGACATCGAGACTGGCAACAAGGGTCACCGTCCAGCCGTCAAGGGTGGCTATTTCCCCGTGCCTCCGGTTGATCATGATCATGAAATTCGTACTGCCATGTGCAATGCCATGGAAGAGATGGGCCTGACCATCGAAGTGCACCACCACGAAGTGGCGACAGCCGGCCAGAACGAAATTGGCGTGCTGTTCAACACACTGGTAGCCAAGGCTGACGAAGTTCAAACCCTGAAGTACTGCGTACACAACGTGGCCGATGCCTTCGGCAAGACGGCTACCTTCATGCCCAAGCCACTGTATGGTGACAACGGCTCCGGTATGCACGTGCATATTTCTATCTCCAAGGATGGCAAGAACACCTTTGCTGGCGAGGGCTATTCCGGTCTGTCCGATACCGCGCTGTTCTTCATTGGCGGCATCATCAAGCACGGCAAGTCATTGAACGCTTTCACCAACCCGGCTACCAACTCGTACAAGCGTCTGGTTCCAGGTTTTGAAGCGCCAGTGATGCTGGCTTACTCCGCCCGCAACCGGTCGGCCTCGATTCGTATTCCTTACGTTTCCAGCCCGAAGGCGCGCCGTATCGAGGCTCGCTTCCCTGATCCGGCTGCCAACCCCTACCTGTGCTTTGCCGCCCTGTTGATGGCTGGCCTGGACGGCATCCAGAACAAGATTCACCCCGGCGATGCAGCGGACAAGAACCTGTATGACCTGCCGCCTGAAGAGGCGAGCCAGATTCCACAGGTGTGTGGCAGCCTGAAAGAGGCTCTCGAGTCTCTGAGCGTTGATCGCGAATATCTGACCAAGGGTGGCGTGTTCACTGACGAACTGATCGATGCCTACATCGAGCTGAAAGCCGCTGAAGAAATCAAGGTTCGCACTTTTGTTCACCCGCTTGAGTATGACCTGTACTACAGCGTCTGAACCTGGTCGCAACACCAGTGTCGAAGGAAGGGTGCCGTTCAGGCGCCCTTTTTTTTCGTCCGTCTTGCCGGGAAGTCAGGCGACTTGCCAGGTGACCAATTGAATGCAACGCTACGATTCGTTATCAAAGGAGTGAAGCACCATGTTCCGGATATCCCGTACGCTCGGCCTGTGTGCCTTGCTGGCTCTGGCAAGCAGCCCGCTGTGGGGCCAGGTTTATACCTGGAAGGACGCGCAGGGTAATCGCGTCTACTCCGATCAACCCCACCCTGATGCGGAAAGCGTAGAACTGGAGCCGGTAAATACCATTGAGCCCCCACCCCCCTCCGTTATGCGGGCACAGCGCGAAAGCGAAGCATCGGATGCCGGTCAGGCTCAATCTCAAGACATCTATCAGCGCCTGGCAATTACCGCCCCCGACAACGACCAGGCCATACGGGCGAACGACGGCAATGTAACGCTGACCGTTGCAGTCGAGCCGGCATTGGGCCGCAATCACCTGCTTCGCGCCGAAATAGACGGTGAAGCGTCTTCGTCAGCCGTTCCTGGCAGCGGGCAAAACGTCGTGAAGCTTACCCTCGGCAATATTGATCGGGGCACTCATTCAGTGAGTGCCGTAGTGGTGAACGCCCAGGGGGACACAGTTCAGCGCAGCAGCCCGATCAAGTTGCATGTGCAACGCACCTCGTTGAACCAGCCAGCCCGCGGAGGCGCCAATCAGGCGCCGCAAGCTCCCGCCGCGCCCCGGGCACCCAACGTGCCTGCACCCTGATAGGCAATGTCTGCCCGATGCGCTCGCGTCGGGCTTCTTCGCTGCACCAATTTAGCGCACAATTCTGTCTTCAGCCGCCATTGAGGTGCACTCTCTGAGTTAGTGCCCCGGTTACGGGCACCTGAAAAGGCGCCATTTTTGTTGGTCTGGACGTTGCCGCCGCAGAGATCATGAGGCTATGCCCGCCGCGTCCCGGATTGGTTCGCTTCTTGCAGAAGTCGTCTACACCATGGATATGAATATGCTGCCCGATCGTTTTTTACGACAGATTCTGGATAACCTGACCACGGCAGTAATGCTGCTGGATACGCAGCTGTGCGTGAGCTATCTGAATCCCGCTGCGGAAATGCTGCTGGCTGTCAGCGGACAGCGGGTATTGCAACAGCCGATCGGCGAGTTGTTCAACGACACCGCCGAAACCCTGCAATCGCTCCGTAACGCTGTCTCCAACGCCCATCCTTTTACCAAGCGTGAAGCACAGCTAAACCTGAATAACGGTCACTGCCTGATGGTGGATTATTCAGTAACGCCCATTACAGCCTCGGAACGCAGCTGGATTCTGATGGAACTACACCCCCGTGACCGCCTTTTGCGTATCACCAAAGAAGAAGCGCAACTGTCAAAGCAGGAAGTAACTAAAGTGCTGGTCAGGGGCCTGGCGCATGAAATCAAGAACCCGCTAGGCGGGATCAGGGGCGCCGCACAGCTACTGGCCCGGGAACTACCGGAAGACTCCCTGCGCGATTACACCGACGTTATCATCGAAGAAGCTGACCGGTTGCGCAATCTGGTTGACCGGATGCTGGGCCCCTATCGCCCGCCGAACTTGCAGCCGCTCAACATCCATGAAATTACCGAGCGAGTGTGCAGCCTGATTCAGGCAGAAACTCAGGGTCGCCTGGAACTGCAACGTGACTATGACCCGAGCATCCCGGACATCATGGCAGACCAAGAACAACTGATTCAGGCGGTCCTCAACATCGTCCGCAATGCCATGCAGGCCATAGAAGCACACAAACAGCTGGAAGAGGGTCAGATAACCCTGCAGACCCGAACCCTGCGCCAGTTCACCATCGGCCAGAAACGTCACCGTCTGGTATGCCGCCTGCAAATCATCGACAACGGCCCCGGCATTCCGAATGACATAGTTGAAAGCATTTTTTATCCGATGGTCAGTGGCCGGCCCGAAGGCACCGGCCTGGGCTTGTCGATTACCCAGAACATCATCAGCCAGCATCAGGGGCTGATCGAGTGCGAGAGCTTGCCTGGCCGAACCCTGTTCACCCTGTTCCTGCCACTGGAACACAGTCTGGAGAATGATTCATGAGCCGAGCCGAAAACGTCTGGATTGTCGATGATGACCGCTCGATACGCTGGGTACTGGACAAGGCACTGCAGCAAGAGGGGATGGAACCGGTCTGCTTCGACAGTGCTGACGGTGCCCTGGCGAGACTTCAGCGTGAGCTGCCGGACGTGTTGATCAGCGATATCAGAATGCCCGGCACCAGCGGGCTTGAGCTGCTGGCCAGAATCCGCGAGCAGCACCCGAAATTGCCGGTCATCATCATGACCGCCCATTCCGATCTGGACAGCGCCGTCGCCTCCTACCAGGGCGGCGCCTTTGAATATCTGCCCAAGCCGTTCGACGTAGATGAAGCCGTCGCCCTGGTTCGGCGGGCCCTGGCGCATAGCCGGGAACAGGACGGCCAGGGCCTCGAAACAGCCCTGGCCCGCACCCCTGAGATCATCGGCGAAGCGCCCGCCATGCAGGAAGTATTTCGCGCCATCGGACGCCTGTCCCATTCCAACATCACCGTGCTGATCAACGGCGAGTCAGGGACCGGCAAGGAGCTGGTAGCGCACGCCCTGCATCGCCACAGCCCCCGGGCTCGCAACCCGTTCATTGCGCTGAACATGGCAGCGATACCCAAAGACCTCATGGAATCGGAATTGTTCGGCCATGAAAAAGGCGCTTTCACCGGGGCGGCCGTGCAACGTCGGGGTCGCTTTGAACAATCCGATGGTGGCACGCTTTTTCTGGACGAAATCGGAGACATGCCAGCGGAAACCCAGACACGCCTGCTGCGCGTGCTCGCCGATGGCGAGTTCTATCGCGTAGGGGGGCATACGCCGATCAAGGTTGATGTGCGTATCATCGCGGCAACCCACCAGAACCTCGAAGGCCTGGTGCAGGCCGGCAAGTTTCGGGAGGATCTGTTTCACCGGCTTAACGTCATACGGATTCACATTCCCAAGCTGTCCGAGCGCAGGGAGGACATTCCCGCGCTAGCGCAGCATTTCCTGTCCCGCGCAGCCCAGGAGCTGACGGTAGAGCCCAAGGTGCTCAAACCACAGACGCAGGACTACCTGCGCAACCTGCCCTGGCCCGGCAACGTCAGGCAGCTGGAAAACACCTGCCGCTGGATCACGGTGATGGCAGCCAGCCGCGAAGTGTTAGTCGAGGATCTGCCCCCGGAAATGCTCACCCAGCACCACGACGGTGCGTCTGATGGGTATTGGGAGCACAGCTTGCGTGTGTGGGCCGATCAGGAACTGGCCCGCGGAGTAACCAATTTGCTTGACGTAGCGGTGCCGGGCTTTGAACGAATCATGATAGAAACCGCCCTCAAGCACACCGCCGGACGCCGCCGGGATGCCGCGCAGCTTCTAGGCTGGGGGCGCAATACCCTGACCCGCAAGATCAAGGAACTGGGTATGAATATCAATGGGAATGAGGACGACGAGGCTGAGTAGAGGCAGCTCGCCTGCGTGATTGGCACGCTTGCTGCTTTGGATAATTTCGGGTGTATTTAGGTGGCTCTGGTTCAGGCAGGCTGGAGCCACCTTTTTTATTCCTCGTCTCAACTGCCCCCGGGAAATCCGTTCTGGCGCCAGGCCTCGTAACATACCACCGCAACGGTATTGGCAAGATTCAGGCTTCTGGACCCCTCCTGCATTGGCAATCGCAAACGGTGCTCGGTTGGAAAGGCCTCACGGATATCGTCCGGCAGACCGGTGGTTTCCGAACCAAACAGCAGCACATCGTCTGGCAGGAATTTGACTTTGTGATAAGGCGTGGCGCCCTTGGTGGTAAATGCCAACAGCCTGCGATTGCCCATGGCGGCCAGAAAGGCGGAATAGTCGGGATAGCGGCTTACCCGCGCCAGGTCATGGTAGTCGAGACCCGCCCGGCGCAACTTCTTCTCCTCGAAATCGAACCCGGTCGGCTCGACAATGTGCAAATGGCACCCCGTATTGGCCGCCAGTCTGATGATATTTCCGGTGTTGGGTGCGATCTGAGGTTGGTACAGGGCGATATGAAACATGGAAGGTTCTGCCAAGCGAATAAGGCCTGCAATCTACTACAAAAGCCCGCGGCAACTGAAGCTCGGGCGAGCTGGCAGCTACCATCTGGCGTCAGCATTGCTGACGCCAGAGTCATAGTTTAGCAGACCTTGACGACGACCTTGCCAACCGCCTTGCGGGAGCTGAGGATTTCCAGGGCGTCTTCATACTCACCGAGCGCGTAGGTCTTGGAGACCAGCGGCTTGAGCTTGCCTTCGGTGTGCCAGGCGAACAGTTGCTTGAAGTTTTCCAGATTGACCTGCGGCTCACGGGCAGCAAACGAACCCCAGAACACGCCCACGATGGACGAGCCCTTGAGCAACGCCAGATTCACCGGGAACTCCGGAATACGGCCACTGGCGAAGCCGATGACCAGCAAACGGCCCTTCCAGTTGATCGAGCGCACCGCCTGATCAAACAGATCGCCGCCTACCGGATCATAGATCACGTCGGCGCCCTTGCCGTTGGTGAGTTCCTTCACGGCGTCTTTCAAGCTGACTTCGCTGTAGTTGATCAGCTCATCGGCGCCAGCCGCCTTGGCTACTTCCAACTTCTCTGCGCTGGAGGCTGCGGCGATAACGCGTGCGCCCATGGCCTTGCCAATCTCAACGGCAGCCAGGCCGACGCCACCCGAGGCACCCAGCACCAGCAGTGTTTCGCCGGCCTTCAGCTCGCCGCGCTGCTTCAGAGCATGCATGGACGTGCCATAGGTCATGCTGAAACCTGCCGCAGTAACGAAATCCATGTCCTCCGGCATTGGCAGCACACGCATACCGTCCACGGCAATTTTCTCGGCAAAGCTGCCAAAACCGGTCAAGGCCATTACCCGGTCGCCCGGCTTGAGATGCTTCACGCTCTCACCCACACTGGACACCACGCCCGCCGCCTCGCCACCTGGCGAAAAGGGGAACGGGGGCTTTAGCTGATACTTGCCTTCGATGATCAGCGTATCGGGAAAATTCACCCCGGCGGCATGGATGTCGATTACCACTTCGCTTTTCTTCGCCACCGGATCGGTGGTTTCTTCCAGTACCAGGCTACTCGCCGGGCCGAACTCTTTACACAATACGGCTTTCATTAGTGGCTCCCTTGTTGAGTTTTCCCCAGTCTAGTCGCAACCCCGGCAAAGGGGTCAATCAACATGCCTTGGGTTGATTGCCCTACATAACATTTGCGACGTTGCCATTTGGTTTACGCAAGGCGCTCGGCTATCCTGTGCCAAACCCCAGGAGTAACCGCTGTGACCGTCTTGAAATCTGCCTTGTTCGCCCTGCTGCTCGTACCGGCCATGCTCTTCGCCGCCGAAGATGAAGCCCCTGCTCCCGCAGCGCAGTACATCAATCTGAAGCCGGCTTTCGTGGGCACCATCGGACCGGGCCCGAAGATTCAGTATCTCAAGGTGGACGTCGCCCTGCGTGCCAATGATCCGGCTGCAGCGCCGCGCATCGAGTACCACGACCCGCTCATACGCAATACGCTGGTGGCACTGTTCGCGCGCCAGACACCGGAAAGTCTGGCTGGGCTCGAAGGCAAGGAGCAGCTGAGAGCCGACGCCCTCGCGGCAGTAAGAGGAGTGCTTGAAGAAGAGGAAGGGCAACCCCTGGTGGACGACCTGCTGTTTACCAATCTGGTTACCCAGTAGCGGGGCTGTTGCCAGCCCCTGACTACGCGCTACTGACTGAGGTAGTTGGCCACGAAGGTGTCAAAATCCATCTCGTCGGATGCCTCCAGGGTGGCCTGTTCCACCAGCGACGCTTCCACCTGGGTACGAAACGCATTCAGGCTTTCGCTATCCAGCGGGCGGGACCTGAAGTAATCATTGTGCAACTCGGATTGCGCCAGGGCGAAGCGGAAAAAGCTGTTGCCCTGTTGCTCCACCGCGCTGAGGACCTTGGCTGACGGGGTCAATGCCGGATCGTTCAGCTTGTTGCGCTGCAAAGAAAGGCTGTCGCTGTACGCTGTGGTCTGGTGCGTCTCGTCCAGTAATCTGGAACAGGCGCCGATATCGTTCAGCAACTCAAGCCCCCACTCGCGCAGTTGCACCGGCTCAGCGCCGCGCCCCAACTCCAGACCCGGCTCACGCCCGCGCTTGACCGCCAGCGCAAAATTGGCTGCTGCCTCATCGCAATCAGCCACGGTCAGGTCCGGGCTGTCTTCCAGGGCGCAGAACATCAGAAAGCTGTCGAGAAAGGTCGCCGTAGCCGGCTCGATCCCCAGCGGCGCGAAGGGATCGATGTCCATGCACCGCACTTCGATGTATTCAACGCCACGTTCGGCCAGCGCGTGCACCGGCTTAACGCCGCTGCGAGTGACCCGTTTGGGGCGAATCGGGCTGTAAAACTCGTTCTCAATTTGCAGCAGGTTGGTATTCAATTGCTGCCACTGTCCGTTCCCATCGTGGGTGCCCATTGCGGCGTAGGGCGCATAGGGCATGCTGATGGCTTCCTGCATGCTCGCCAGATAGTTATCCAGATGGTTATAGCAGACGTTAAGGCCGGACTGGGCGTTGTTGTTATAGCCTAGATCGCTCATGCGCAAACTGGTGGCGTACGGCAGGTACAGGGTTTTGTCGCCGAGACGCTCGAGCTTGTGATCGCGACCCTGCAAAAAGCTTGCGCACACGACAGGCGAGGCGCCGAATAGATACATCAACAACCAGGCATAGCGACGGAAGTTGCGAATCAACGACATGTATCGCTCGGACTGGTAATCCTGAGCTGTCTGGCGATCCCCTGCATGTTCCTGTAGCACCGCCCAAAGCTGCGGAGGCAGCGAGAAATTGTAATGAATACCGGCAATGCACTGCATGGCTTTGCCGTAGCGGATAGCCAAGCCCCGGCGATAGATATGCTTGAGCATGCCGATGTTCGAGGTGCCGTACCAGCCGATAGGGATGTCGACATCCTTTGCTGGCAGCAGACAGGGCATGGACTCGGTCCACAACCTTTCGTCGCCCAGTTGGCTGTAGGTAAACCGGTGAATCCGGTCAAGGCTATCGAACAACCCCTCAAGACTGGCGCTGACCGGAGTGATCAACTCGATCAACGCCTCGGAATAGTCAGTAGTGATGGTCGGATGGGTGAGTGCAGAACCCAATGCCAGGGGATGCGGAGTGCTGGCAAGAGCGCCGCTGGCGTTGATCCGCAGGCTCTCCTTTTCAATGCCGTGCATGCAGCCGAGCAGGCGCTCGCGATGTGCGGACTGGTCAAGCAGCTGGAGGTGTTCACTTAGCTTAGGTGACAAGGCTGTCACTCCTTAGGGCATTGGAGCCGGGCCACACGCGCCGGACATGATCATTATAGAAGCCATCAGATTCGTGCAAAGGTGCCCAGGCTTTTGGCTACCAGAGCACCGTCCTGCCACACCTCGCCATCCACCACAACGGTGCGGGTTCCGGCATGTACGACCTTGCCAGTACATTCCAGTTCGCCTCCGGTTACCGCGCGAGTGTAGTTGATCTTGCACTCGATCGTGGCGGTGCTCTCGTGGGGCAACAACACGCTGAACGCGGCTGCGCCCATTGCCGAATCCAGCAATGAGAAAATCACGCCCCCATGCACCCGGTCGGTGGAATTGAAATGATCTGCGCGGATGGCAAGACGCAAAACGCAGACGCCCGCCTCAAGGGTGTGGAACTGAAGTCCCAACAACTGTGTAAAAGGGCTCAGGCGATTCTTTATCGCGTCTATCAGTGCGGGATGTTGGCTCATGATCAGCGCTTCTTCAGATTCTTGGCGTTCGCAAACAGGTTGGCAAAGGTACCACCGGCTTCAGGCTGAGCACTACCTTTGGCCGGCTGGGGACGGCTCTGAGACCTGGATTTGGCTCGATCAGCCTGAGTCGGTGCCGCGCGGGATGCGTCCGCCGCAGGGACCTCCTCATCCATGCGCATCGTGAGGCTGATGCGCTGCCGCGCAGCGTCCACCTCCAGCACCTTGACCTTGACGATATCACCGGCCTTGACCACCTCACGTGGATCTTTGACGAACTGGTGCGACAGCATGGAAATATGTACCAATCCATCCTGATGCACGCCTATATCAATGAAGGCGCCAAAGTTTGCCACGTTGCTCACCACGCCTTCCAACACCATCCCCGGCACCAGGTCGCTGAGCTTCTCAACCCCCTCCTGGAACGCCGCCGCCTTGAATTCTGGACGCGGATCACGGCCGGGCTTATCCAGCTCCTTGAGAATATCGGTGATGGTGGGAACACCGAAGTGCTCGTCGGTAAACTTGGCCGGATCGACCTTGCGCAGGAAACTGGAGTCGCCGATCAGACTGCGTATATCCCGACCGGTTTCAGACGCGATACGTTCGACCAGAGGGTAGGCCTCGGGATGTACTCCGGAGGCGTCCAGGGGATTATCGCCGACCATTACCCGCAGAAACCCGGCGGCCTGCTCGAAGGTCTTGTCACCGAGCCTGGATACCTTCATCAGCTCCTTGCGGCTTTTGAACGCGCCATGTGCGTCCCGATAATCAACGATATTCTGCGCAATAGCTGGATTCAGGCCCGATATCCGGGTCAGCAGAGGCATCGATGCGGTATTCAGATCCACACCCACTGCGTTCACACAATCCTCCACTACGGCATTGAGGCTACGCGCCAGTTTTACCTGTGAAACGTCATGCTGATACTGACCCACACCAATGGATTTGGGCTCGATCTTGACCAGCTCGGCCAACGGATCCTGTAGCCGACGTGCGATAGACACCGCGCCACGATAGGTCACGTCGAGATCCGGAAACTCCTTGGCTGCCAGCTCCGATGCGGAGTATACAGAGGCCCCGGCTTCGGAGACGGTAATCTTCTGCATAGCCAGTTGTGGGCACTGTTTCAGCAGGTCGGCGGCCAGCCTGTCGCTCTCCCGCGACGCGGTGCCGTTGCCGATGGCTATCAGGTTGACCTGGTGCTTGTTACACAAAGCTGCGAGTACCGCGAGCGACGAGTCCCACTGGTTGCGTGGCGCGTGTGGGAAAATGGTAGCCGTATCTACCAATTTGCCGGTGGCGTCCACTACCGCCAGTTTGACGCCGGTGCGCAGACCTGGATCCATTGCCAACGTCACGCGCGGGCCAGCCGGCGCAGAGAGCAGCAGGTCTTTGAGATTGCTGGCAAAAACCCGGATCGCCTCGTCTTCTGCCGCCTCTCGCAAGTCCCCCAGCAACTCGGTTTCAAGATGCCCCAGCAACTTGACTCGCCAGGTCCAGCGCACCACTTCGGCCAACCACTTATCCGCCGGCTGGCCGGTCTCTTTAATGCCTACCGCCTCGGCGATCATCCCTTCGCAAGGGTGCGTCGCGCTGGCCGGAGCGTCTGGATCGCCAAGTTGCAGGGCAATGCTCAAAATGCCTTCGTTACGCCCGCGCAGAATGGCCAGCGCCCGGTGGGACGGCACGTTGCGCAACGCTTCGTCATAATCGAAATAATCGCGGAATTTGGCGCCGTCCTGCTCCTTTCCGGCAACCAGGCGCGATACAACGCGCCCATCCTGGCGCAGCGCCTGACGCAGACGCTCCAGCAGATCGGCATCCTCGCTGAAACGCTCCATGAGGATGTACTTGGCACCATCCAGCGCGGCTTTGCTATCAGCTATTCCCTTGTCAGGATCGACAAAACCGGCCGCCAGTTGCTCCGGCATCAGACTCGGGTCGCTGTATAACTCGTCCGCCAGGGGACCCAGGCCGGCTTCCAGCGCGATCTGGCCTTTGGTTCTGCGTTTTTGCTTGTAGGGCAGATAAAGATCTTCCAGCCGGGTCTTGGTATCGGCGCCGCGAATATCGCGCTCCAGTTCCGGCGTCATCTTGCCCTGCTCGTTGATACTGGCGAGGATACTCATCCGCCGATCCTCCAGTTCGCGCAGATAGCGCAAACGCTCTTCCAGATAGCGTAACTGGGTATCATCAAGGCTGCCGGTGACTTCCTTACGGTAGCGGGCGATAAAGGGCACGCTGGCGCCTTCATCCAGAAGACTGACGGTAGCCGTGACCTGCTCAGGGCGAACCGCCAGTTCGCGGGCTATACGGGAGGCAATACTTTCCATGGTCAGAAATCCAGGTCGGCTTCAACAAGCCGCGAAGTATAACCGAGTACTCAAACAAGTTAACCAACACGACGACTTGACCGACGCCGATCTGTCGAGGAAATTACCGGTACAAAAGAAACCTCTTGTAACAATGGCCAAACTACAAAACTACCCGCATCGGCCACAATGTCGTCACACGGCAAAAGGTGAAAACGCATGAGCAGCGAAGGCGAAAAAATTCTGATTGTCGATGACGATGTCAGACTACGACGACTGTTGGAGCGCTTCCTGACCGAGCAGGGTTACCGCGTCAGGGCGGTTGAGAATACCGAACAGATGGACCGGTTACTCGCCCGTGAGCTCTATTCCCTCATTGTCCTGGATCTGATGCTGCCGGGCGAAGACGGCATGACCGCCTGCAAACGCCTGCGTGATCAGGAAAACCGCACACCCATTATCATGCTCACCGCCAAAGGCGACGAGACCAGCCGCATTCAGGGTCTGGAAATGGGGGCAGATGATTATCTGCCCAAACCGTTCAATCCGCGTGAACTGGTAGCCCGCATCAAGGCCGTGCTGCGGCGCCAGACCCCGCAGGTTCCGGGCGCTCCGAGTTCCGAAGACGATCAGGTGACCTTCGGCGATTTCATATTGAGCCTGGCCACCCGTGAGCTAAAGCGCGGCGACGAAGTGCATATGCTGACAACGGGGGAGTTCGCGGTACTCAAGGCCCTGGTGCAACATCCACGCGAGCCGCTGACCCGTGACAAGCTGATGCAGCTGGCGCGCGGACGGGAATGGGACGCGCTCGAGCGTTCAATCGATGTGCAGATTTCCAGACTCCGGCGGATGCTCGAACCCGATCCGTCCAAGCCTCGTTATATTCAGACTGTCTGGGGTGTCGGCTACGTGTTCGTGCCGGACGGAAAGTGAAAGGTGGGCCGGGCTGGCACCCTTTACTGCCCAGAAGCTTTTTTGCCCGGACCATTTTACTGGTACTTGTAGTCACGCTTTTTTCCAAGCTGTTGACCATGCTCTATCTGCTGAGCAACGAAGACTTGCTGGTGGACCGGCAATACAGCCATGGTACGGCGATGCTGGTCAGGTCCTACTGGACCAGCGATCCGATAACCCGCGCCGATATCGAAGAAATGACCGGCATGGTGATGGTTCCCCACGAAGACGTGCCTCGCGGTGAAGTGCATTGGCCCTATTCCGGGGTCTTTACCAGCCAACTTCGGGACGAACTGGGCGATCGTACCCAGGTTAGAGTGCGCATCCAGGGCCAGCCCTCGATCTGGATCCACCAGCCCAGTTATGGCGATGAATGGCTTCAGGTTCCGCTGCACGCTCACCCGCTACGCGGGCAGCGCGTCTGGATGGTTGTCACCTGGCTGGTGCTCATCGGCATGTTGTCGACAGCTGCTGCCTGGATCTTCGTGCGCCAGTTGAATCGCCCGTTGAAAATTCTGGAACTGGCCGCCCGACGGGTCGGACAGGGTCAAAGCATTCGCTTGCTCGACACAGGCGGACCAGCCGAGATTGCCGAGGTGTACCGCGCTTTCAACCAGATGGCTCAGGATGTCGAGCAGGCAAACCGTGACCGCTCGCTACTGCTCGCAGGGGTCTCCCATGATCTGCGAACTCCGCTCACGCGGATGCGTCTGTCTACGGAGCTGTTGTCCAGCGCCGAGCCTGAACTCACTGACGGCATGATCCGCGATATCGAAGACATGGACGCGATTCTCGACCAGTTCATGGCCTTCATTCGGGACGGCAGCGCCGAACTCTGCGAGCCCGAAGACATTAACGAACTGATCCGTGAGGTAATCGCGCCACTGAATACTGGCGAGGAAAAGGTACGCCTGTGTCTCGAGCCGGTACCGGCGTTGCCATTGCGGCGGCTGTCGATCAAGCGCGTCATGACCAACCTGATAGAAAACGCGCTCAATCACGGCGGTTCAGGCGTCGAGATATGCACTTATGTGAGCCGAACTGCTGCGCAATCCTATCTGGTGGTCGCGGTGCTGGACAGGGGGCCAGGCATAGATCCGACAGAATGCGAGGCGCTGTTTACGCCGTTCACCCGGGGAGACCGGGCGCGCTCGACCAAGGGAACCGGGCTTGGCCTGGCCATCGTGAAGCGGATTGCTGATAGCCACGGCGCTACCGTACAACTGTTGAATCGCAGCGGTGGCGGAACCGAAGCCCGACTGAGCTTTCCCGTCCCCAGCTAGGCGGTCTGGTCCTTTGCGTCTAGTCTAACCGCGCAGGACGCCCGCCTCGCTTAGAGCCTTTTCCATAGCGAGGAGATCGGGAATGAGCAGGACTTCCGACCCACCAGCCAATGTTACGGGCTGGGTGATAAAGAGGCTGGCCTCACCGGCTGGTTCGATCTCGCCGCGGATAACCTTGCGGGAACGCGGTATGCTCCAGACGCGCAAGCCGATGAAATTGAGACCGGGGCGTCCACCCAGGGCATTTAGCACCAATGTGCGGGGCTGAATGGTCGCACTCAGGGTTGGCGTTTGCCCCAGCAGTCGCTCTGGGTCGATCAGCGGCACCTTCTGGTCACGCCATGTAGCCCAACCGAGAAACCAGTCCGGTCCCTGGGTGGCCGGCTGGCTGAGTCGATAGCCAACCAGCTCTGCAACGGCCACGTTAGGCAATAACAACGGCTGCCCGGCCAGAGGGACGATGAGGCCATTCAAGCTTTCCAGTGCATCTGACATACCACTACGTCCTCTCGTGTAGACCCGGAAGCGCTAGAGCGCCACCGGCCATTCCTGTTCCAACCAATGCCGCATGGCACCGGCCAGCTCCACAGGGGATCCCTGGCGACTGCTGTGTCCGGCCAATTGCACGGCCTGGGGCATGACCGCACAGGCCGCGCTATGTGCGCTCTGTGTCCAGACTTCCATGCCCTGGCGGCGCATGCGTCCGCAGGCTTGCACACCATCTTCTCCCATCCCGCTGAATATGATCGCGCCACACGCCGGGCCAAAAGCGTTCGAAGCTTCATCAAGCATCACTTCGATCGCCGGCTGATAAGGGCCAGGCCAGGGCGTGGCGGACAATTGCAAACTGCCATCCGTACCGAAACCCAGGCTCTGACTGATGGGGGCCACCAGAACCTCGCCCTCGTGCAGATTCGCTCCCTGTCGGCAGTTGATTATTCGCCACCCGTTATGGCGACCCAGAATCTGCGGCAGCTGCTCTTCAAACCGAGCGTCGATGTGCTGTGCATAGATAAATGCCACCGGCAGGTCTGCAGGCAAATGATCAAGGAAATTCTTTACTGCGGCAGGCCCACCGAGCGACGCGGCAAGCACCCAGACACAACGGGCGTTATGCTGCCTAACCGCTGCTGGCGCATGCAATAGCGTCGTAGGCGCCCGTCCTGCAGCGGGGCGGCCAAGCAACGGTAGCAGCTTGTTATAAAGCCTCAGCTTCCACCGCGGATATTCGTCGCTGTTGTTCTCAGGGATCTCACCCGCCCCGAGCAGCACCGGCACGGGGCAGTATTCCAACAACCATTCAGCCAAGTCTGATTCATCGGCCAGCTCAAGTAACCAGGCCTCCGTATCGACTGCCGCCAATTGCTCGCAATCCAGCCCGTCCGGCTCACCAGCAAACACCACGCGATATCCAAACTCTTCCAGTACCTCTGCCAGCAGCTGTCGCTTTGCAGGCTGGCTGGCCAGCAAAGCGATGGAGCCAGCACGCCGATCACTCACGAATGGTGACCAGTTTGCCGATGACTTCAAGCAGCTGGGATTCCTGGTATGGCTTGCCAAGATACTCGTTCACTCCGATGCTGCGCGCCCGCTCGCGGTGTTTCTCACCGGTCCGCGAGGTAATCATGATGATCGGCAGGTCATGCAATTTATCGTCGTGACGCACTAGCGTGGCAACTTCGAAACCGTCCATGCGCGGCATCTCAATGTCCAGCAGCATGATATCCGGCTGGATGTCCTGTAGCTTGGCGATGGCTTCTACACCATCCTTGGCGGTTATGACCTCCATCCCGTGTCTTTCCAACAGACGGGTGGTGACCTTGCGCACTGTGATGGAATCGTCCACTACCATCACCAGCGTTGAGCGCTCCACCGGCTGGACGTTGGCTTGTGCCCTTTCGGCCGCCAGACGCTGCATGGAATGCAAGGCTTGTTGAGCGCGAATTACGGCGAGCAGGTCGAGAATGACCACTACACGCCCGTCACCCAGGATAGTCGCTCCGGAAATGCCTGGGACCACTGCAAACTGCTTGCCCAGACTCTTCACCACAATTTCCCGCGAACCAGCCAAGGCGTCGACCTGAACGGCCATGCTGTGTTCGGTCCCGCGGACCAGAATGACCGGCAAGGGCAAACTGTGGCCTGTCAGCCTGGGCTGCTGGCCGGTAACCAGCAGCTCGCCAAGATAACGCAGGTCATAGGTTTTGCCGGCATACTCGAATGGGGGCGCGTCAGGAGCATAGTAAGCCTCCAGCTCATAACCCGAGACCCGCACGATGCCCTCGATCGTATTCAGCGGAATAGCGAACAGATCATCCCCCGAGTAGACCATCAGTGCCCGGTTTACCGATACCGTAAAAGGCAGGCGAATCGTAAAAGCGGAGCCCTTACCAGGCTCCGTGGCCAGGCCCATGCTCCCGCCCAGTTGCTTCACTTCGGCGTTAACCACGTCCATGCCCACACCGCGACCGGAAATCTGGGTCACCTTTTCGGCAGTGGAAAACCCGGCCTCAAGAATGAACTCGAGTATTTCCTGGTCGCTCAGCTCGGCGTCGGCGTCCATCAACCCACGTTCGATCGCCTTGCGGCGCACCGCTTGGAGATTGATACCGCCGCCATCGTCCGCCAGGGTGAGAACAATTTCCCCACCCTCTCGACGCAAATCAAGGGTGATCCGCCCCTCTTCATTCTTGCCCTGTTCCGCCCGTTGCGCTGGCGTTTCTATGCCATGGTCCACGGCGTTGCGCAGCATGTGTTCGAGCGGGCCTATCATGCGTTCGAGGACGCTGCGGTCCATCTCCCCTTCGGCATTTCCCACAACCAGATCGACCTGCTTGCCCACCTCGCCAGCAACCTGCCTGACCACCCGCCGCATCCGTGGCAGCAAACGGTCGAAGGGCACCATGCGGGTCCGCATCAGGCCTTCCTGCAGCTCTGTGTTTACCCGCGCCTGCTGCAGCAACAGCGTCTCGGCATCACGGCTCTTGGTTGCCAGTGTTTCCTTCAAATCGAGCAAGTCGGATGCGGATTCGAACAGCGAGCGCGACAGTTGCTGCAACTGCGAATAGCGGTCCATTTCAAGCGGGTCGAAGTCTTCATAACCCTGTTCTATATCGTCCTGATGCCGCGAGAGAATCTGCGACTGTGTTTCCATATCAAGACGGCGCAACTGATCGCGTACCCTCTCGATGGTACTTTCCACATCCGCAAGGGTGTGGCTGAGATCGAAGACCTGCTGTTCGATTCGACCTCGGAAAATGGACGTCTCGCCAGCCAGATTGACCAACTCTTCCAGCAAGCTGGCTGGAACCTTGACCGTTTCCTGGCCGTTGGCACGGGCTCTTGTGGGTTCGCCGCCCGCTTCCATGGCCTGCTGCAACAGCGCTTTGACACTGGCAAGCGTCTGACCAGGCATGGCGGAGGGTGACTGCACGGGTGCCAAGGATTCAATGGGCTCGATATCCGCGGGCCTGGTGAGCGCGGGAAGGGTCCAATCAGCGGGAGATATCGCCTGCCCGCCTGCCAATAACTCCAATGCGCCCTGCAAATCATCCAAGGCTTCGCTCAGACTATTGGGCTGGTCTGGCGTAATGTCGTGCAGCGCGGCTTCCAATGCCTTGGCCTGCTCGGCCAGGGCATGCTGGCTCGCCAGCCGGGCACTGCCTTTGAGCGTCTGGATACGGTGCACAAGATCGCGGCCTGCCGCGGGATCAGCTCCCCGCTGCTCCAGCAGAGCAGCACAGGGCTCAAGCAACTCGCGAGCCTCTTCCAGGAACATATTGAGCATGCCCAACAGCGGCTGATTGATCGGCTTTTCTGCAACCGAAACGGTTCCAGGCTGCCGGGCCTCCGATGGGGTCGCTTCCTGACCGGGTAACTGTACCGCCGTCCCGGGTTTTGCCCGGTAAGCGCGTATCGCTCCGACCAGTCCCATCCCATCGTTGATCGCCCTCCCCGCGACGACCCCCTCGACCATTTCGGCGAGGCTGTCGTGACAGGCATGCAGCAGGGCGAACAGGTGTTCGTTGGGCTGGTAACGTAGGTCGCAAATCCCTTCGTATAAATATTCGAGTTCGTGCGCGAGGTCCCCTACCGGCCGGATCTCGGCCATCCGGGCCCCGCCTTTCAGCGTATGCAGATCACGTTGAAGGGCTTCCACGGCAATGCTGTTGCCGGTGTCGCCCAGCCACCGCTGCAGACTTGCGGCAGAACTATCGATGATTTCCTGGGCTTCCTCGAGGAATATATCCACCAACTCGGCGTCGGTAACCGCTTCGGAGGGGCTCCAGGTGCCGCCTGCTGGTGCCGACTGGGGAGGCCGTTCGAGCTCAATATGAATTGGCGCTTCAACTACAGTTTCAGTCGGCAGCGATTGCTTAAACTGACCCTTGATCGGGAACAAACCGCTCAGCGCAGCCCTCTCTGCTACTGCAGGAATAACGTGCTGATGCGCCGCTACCTGATCCATCATGGCAATCAGGCGCTCGTGGCCAGTAGCCAGAGCTGCCGCCGCCGCGTCATCAAAAACCAGATGCTCTGACAGCACAGCCTGATGAACTTCTTCCAGTGACTGGCAGAGCTCTTCAATGGATTGCAACTCAACATCGCCAGCGACCTCGGCGAGCTCACGCAGGCTGCCAACCAGGCCCTGCCCATCTATGTGCTCGCTGTCTCCACGACGCCAAGCCTCGAGACTGTCCGCGGCATCGAGTAGCAGTTCGACTCCATCAGTCAGGAAGATCGACAGCAGACTAGCCTCTCCAGCCTGATTATTATTGTCAACATCCGCCCGGGCTCTCTGACGCGCCAGAAGGCCTTCCTGGTGCAGTTGGCTCACGCGTTTAAGGAAATCCTCGGTGCCATCAACCAGGCGCTCGGGATCGCTTTCCAGCTGCAACAAGCCGGTTTCAATCATGTCTATGGCTTCGCGCAGCAGGTCAGCCAATGCTTGCTCAGCGGGTATCAGGTTGGCCTTGAAATCCTTCGCCAGTTTTTCCAGCGGAGTAGCCAGCACGGCAATCGGCTGTATGCCCGCCATATGGGCGCTACCCTTCAAAGTATGCAAGGCCCGTTGCAGTGCATCGCTGATAGTGCGCGGTAACGTCTCGGCGCAGCGAACAAGGAACTCCCTGACCTGCTCGATATGCACCTGGGTTTCGTTGCGGAATATGTCCAGCAGAACTGGATCCATTCCGGACCCAACGGCATCAATATCGTCAGGCTCGAGGGGTGCAGCCGGTATCGGGTCGTCATACCCGGCCGCTGTCTCGACGTTCGCTGGGACCTGCTCGGATTGCGCATCGTCCGGCTGGGCGTGACTGTCATCCGGATCTATTTGCGCCACCACCGGCGCATCAGGCTGATCGCTCGGCTCGATGACTTTCTCGTCCGCGATCACTGACTCGAATTCTATCTCCGCAGGGGCTGCGTCGAGCTGGTCAGGCATGTCAGAGGCATTGTCCAGCTCATACGCCTCCGCTGGTTCCTCGTGTTCTGCCAGATCATCCGGTTCCACAGCATCAGCAATGAACTCCGCAGCGATGCCTGTAGAAACGTCATCCTGGTCCTGCATCGGCTGGACATCATGCTCGGCGATCTCGGGAGTCTCACCAGTGTCCTCAGGCAGAGCCAGCCCCTTGGATAGCGCCTCTGCGTGATTTGCGAGACGGGTCACCTCAGGATGTTGCTGCTGGGTATTGGCGGCAAAATCGTCAACCAGACGCGGTATCAGGTCGCGTACGGCATTCAGCACGGTGAAAACCGCCGGCGTCAGCTGGACATTTCCGTCAATTACCCGGTTCAGCAAGCTTTCCACTGACCAGGCAAGCTCGGCAAGCACGCCAGCCCGAACCATTCGGCCGCTGCCCTTGAGCGTATGGAATGAACGCCGCACCTCAGCCCGAGCCTTGTGGTTATCCGGGTCGCTTTGCCACAGCGGGGCAAATTCGTCCAAAGTTTCCAGTACTTCGCCAGCTTCCTCGATAAAGATTTCTACCAGCTCCTCGTCGAGCTCTTCGACCTCCACTTCCGGCTCTAGAGAAACGGTAGTTTCGCCAACGGGTGTCTCCGCTGCCGAGGTCGCGCCACTTGCAGCCGTCGCCATACGGGCAGATATACTCGCCTCGTCGTACTGGAGCAGAGCGAGGCGCTCCTCGGCAACCGACAGGATGTTGTCGCCTCGGTCGCTATCGTCTTCGGCCAAACGCTCCAGGTAATAATCGATGCTGGTAATCACGTCCGCCAGGGCATCCAGAGCTTCCCAGTCGGGTACTGAGCGGTGAGAAATCAGCTGCTCGATAAGGTACAGCCGACACGCCCCAACTCCGCTTGCAGCCCGCCGCAAACCGAGCATTTCGAGGCCGCCGCGGACACTGTTGAGAAGGTCGTCGACCGGCTCCAGCTCCTCGTGATCCCATTGTTTGGCAATAAAGGCATTGATCGATTCGCGGGTCTGTTCCAAGGCGTTTCGCGCTTCGTGAACGACCTGCTGCTGGACCAGGCTCATATCTTGAGCCGCGGCCAACCGCTGCATATCGCCGTCCTGGGCAACTTCCTTGGGATCTTCACGGTCCTGACCAGAGATACCCTGGAGGCTGGCTTCGACATAAAGCAATCCGCCAGCCACATCCATCAGGGCGCCGTCGCTAATTTCCGATTCTGACCCTGCCAGGCGGCCAACCTGTTCGATCTGCTCCTGCAGCACCCGTCGCGGCTGCCCAAGACCCAGCATGGCCAGCGTATCGGCTATCTGTTTCAAGGTGGGCAACAGTTCAGACAGGCTGTCTGGATTGCGGCGATCGCTACGAACGAAGAGGTCCAGCCGCTCCTTGACCTGGAGCAATTCCTCACCCAGTGCAACGACCACCGATTGCATCGCGCTGCGATCCGGGCCTACCAGACGATTGCCGGAAGCCTGGGCCTGGCGGTCAGCCTGAGTCCAGAGCGAGCGCAACTGGTAACGTTCTTTGAGAGCATCGAGACGAGGGCTGGCACCGGAACTCTTGGCGACATAAAAAAGCAGATTGCGTGAGAGCTCAGGGGCTGGGGTTTCCGTCAGGGCATCATTGCCCTTGTCCATAAGGGTACGCAGCTCCCGGTCGCCCTGGCGCAAAAGGTTACGTACGGCAGCGCCACTTTCGATGCTTCCCGCGGCCAAACCCTCGGCAATCCCGGCGAATATTGTCCAAAGATCTCCGTAGGGCGACCCTTTGAACAGTGATTCCAGGCGAGCAAAGACTTTGCCCAACTGCAGGCTGTTGGCGGCAACGTCCTGCTCGCGAATAATGCCGGCCTGGGCCATTTGCATGACCTGACGCAGCTTGCGCAGTTGCTTGACAGTATTATCGTCCGAAAAATCGACATGCTGCGTTGACGGAGCGCCCGGCACCGCAGCGGACGGCTCGCCTAACTCGGGACTGAACAAGGCATTTTCGGAGAGCAGTTTCTCGCCCCGCGCCGTTCGCATATCGTTGAGCAATGGCAACAGGACCAGCGGCAGGTCTCGTCGGCCGCTCTGTACCCGGTCGAGGTAGGCAGGCATCTGCAGAATTGACTGCATCAAGACTTCCAGCGCCTCTCCCTCACGGCTGGCGTTGCCGTGCATGAGCGCCTGGGCGAGTTTTTCCATCTCTTCGGCCAGCAGTGCCGCGCCGTAAAACTCGACCATCTGCAACGTGCCGTGAACCTGATGAATATACGTCAGGCAAAAACGAAGACGAGTCGAATCCTCGGGGTTTTCTACAAAGGCTTCCAGGGCCTGTCGCGCTTGACCCAATGTTTCGGAAATTTCGCCTTTGACCCAATCGAGGGCGACATAATCATGCCGATCACCCATATTCACTCCAGACTTCCGGTGCTTTCCCGACGCACGTAAGCCTGCACCCGATCATCGGGTACACGCTCCAGCAAGGGATTTTTCCAGTCCACTATCTCACCCAGGCCGATGATCAGCATGCCGCCGGGAGCCAATCGCTTTGCAAGCAGATTCAGCAGATCACGGCGACGCCAGCGTCGGAAATAGATAAGAAGGTTCTGGCAGAAAATGATATCCAGATCCCGAATTGGGGCCTGGGCCAGTTCAAGAATATTCAGTCGGGTGAAGCAAACCCTGTCGCGCACAGCCGGCAGGATTTCATGGCGCCCATCCGGAGACGGACGTAACCAGGTCGCACGCTCCGACTCGGTCAGCCCTCCCAGGCGAGTGCCCGAATACAATGCCGAGCGGCCTTGTTCAAGAGCCTTGAGACTTATGTCGGTAGCCCACACCCCATGGCCGGGCGACTTGACGCCGGTGGACTTCAGGCATTGTTCGACGATAATCGCCAGGGAGTATGCTTCTTCACCACTGGCGCAGCCTACACTCCATAGCTGGATGGCCTGCTTGCGCTGGGGATCTCGTAGAAGACCGGAAAGATGCCGGGCGACGCAATCAAAGGAAGGACGGTGGCGCATGAAACTGGTCTCACGCACCGTCAGATTGTCCATCAGCGCTGACCACTCGATAGCGCCCAGCGGGCCATTGGTCACGTGTTCATAATAAGCCTGATAATCGACCACCTGCTTTTCACGCATGCGCGCGCAGAGGCTGGTCTGCAGGAACAACTTGCGCTGCTCGCCGACGCAGACACCTGTCCGCGACTCAAGCAGCGTTTGCCACTGACGGAACTGTTGGTCGTCCATCTCCGGCAGTTGCTGCAGTGACCAGTTTGGCGCTTTGTGCAAAATGTGCCCCTTGCTCATGCCGGAATCGGGGCGCCCGCAGGGCACCCTCCACGAAGCGGATTAGCTGCCCTGCTGAGGCAGGGTAAAGCCATCGACGGACTGGCGCATGCTTTCCGCCAGCTTGGCCAACTCACCGATACTCTGTGCAGTGGTGGTTGTACCGGCAGAGGTCTGCGAAGTGATTTCCTGGATCACGTTCATGGTATTGGAAATGTGGCCAGCGGAAGATGCCTGCTGGCGGGCAGCGTTGGAGATGTTCTGGATCAACGCCGCCAGGCTGGTGGAAACCTTTTCGATTTCTTCAAGTGCCACGCCCGCGTCCTGCGCCAATCTTGCTCCACGAACCACCTCCGAGGTGGTCTGTTCCATCGAAATTACCGCTTCGTTGGTGTCGGTCTGAATGGTCTTGACCAGCGCTTCGATCTGCTTGGTCGCGCCGGAAGACCGTTCCGCGAGACGCTGCACTTCGTCCGCAACTACCGCGAAACCGCGGCCAGCATCACCAGCCATGGACGCCTGGATGGCTGCGTTCAGGGCGAGGATGTTGGTCTGGTCGGCAATATCGTTAATCAAACTCACGATGTCCCCGATTTCCTGGGACGATTCGCCCAATCGCTTGATCCGCTTGGACGTATCCTGGATCTGCTCACGAATGGTATCCATGCCGACGATGGTGTTCTGCACCACCTCGTTACCTTTGTTGGCAATGGCTACCGAGCGCTCTGCCACCGCAGAGGACTCGGCAGCGTTGGCCGATACCTGGTCAATCGACACGGCCATTTCGTTCACCGCGGCCGAGGCACCGGCGATTTCCTGAGCCTGGTGCTCGGACGCTTCGGCCAGATGCATCGCAGTACTTTGCGTACCCTGTGCAGCAGCGGCTACCTGCAATGCGGTGTGGTTGATGGTCTGCACCAGAGCGCGCAGTTGATCGATGGAGAAGTTGATAGAGTCGGCGATGGCGCCGGTAAAATCCTCGGTAACCGTTGCCTCGGCGGTAAGGTCGCCGTCTGCCAGGTCAGCGATTTCGTCAAGAAGACGCAAGATAGCAGCCTGGTTACGTTCGTTCTTGTCTGCGGTTTCGGCCAAGCGGACGCGAGTTTCGCGGGTCATCTGCATGCCGATCAGCAGAATACAGGCCAGCGCCACCAGACCGAGAACGTAACCGACTACGGTATTGATCCACCGAGCGTCGGCGCGCGCCTCGAAGCCTTCGGACAACTCCGATACGTTAGCCAGTAGTAGCTGTGAGTCGGTGAAAATATCGTTGGCTGCCAGGCGAACCTGATACAGCTCAGGGGAAGTAAGCAGGATTTCATCCACTGAGTCCGAAACGAAGCGGAACAGAGCGGCGGCTTCGTTCAAGCGCACGATGGCGCCAGGATCCGTTACTGGCGTTATACCCATGCTGTCGTTGCCTTCCAACATGGCTTCCAACACCCGGCCAAACAGGCTGGCGTCACGGCCAAAGCTATCTGCAGCCAAAACCGAGTCGGCATCACCGCTCAATACCCGGTTTACCGAACCGAGGATTCGCTCGGCGAGCAGCGATTGGCGCTGGGCGATGGAGACCTGGTTAGCCGATGCACCGCTGGAAATCAGCACGTCCACGATGTCTTCGTATTCGACCTGCAGCTGAGGGACGGTATCGGACAGGGTCGCGGCTACTTCGTGCAGGGATAGAACGGTGCTTTCGCTGGCCAGAATGGCGTCGGCGTTACGACGTACGCGGTCCCAGTTCTCCTGCACCTGTTTCATTTCGGCATCCAGACCAGCCGGAGCGGGTGGCAAACCGGTTTCTTCGCGACCATCCTTCAGAAAATTCCAGCGTTGCTGAAAACCGTTCCGCTCGGCCAGTAGCAATACGAAGGCTTGAGGAGTACCGGTGGCCGCTTCCGATGCCGATTTTGAAATCTGCTGGGACAGCACTCGCAGCTCACCGGAGTGACCGATGTATTCAGTGTCGTAACCGCTCTGAATGTTGAGGTACAGGAAGTTGACGAACAGCAGCAGCAACGACACGATCAACGCGGCAAAAAGGCCGGTAATGGTGCGGTTGCTGCGCATGGTTGAGAAAATCTGCGTATCAAGCTTTTTCATCATTTGGCCCCTACCTGGCCCACAGCATCATTCGTATTACCCTGAAATCTTCGCCACCGGCATCACCGGTTGCCCCTTGATCAGATCGCCACATCCAGAAACGACTGATCTCGTGCCAATGCCCTGAAGTTGAACACCAGCGAAACCTGTTCACGAACATAGGCTCCCGCCACATACGGCTTGAAAGCGTCCACCGTGTCGGGCGCTTCAATGCTGAATGTGTTTACCGGAAAATGCTGCATTCCCAGCACCTCATCTACCAGCAAGCCAACGAACAGTTCGTCCCGATCAAGTACCAAAACCCTGCGTTGCTTGCGCGGCGTGCTGACCGTCGCGCCAAAAAATCGACTCAGGTCGATTATCGGTAGAAGTCGTCCGCGCACATTGGCTACCCCTCGCACCCAGGATTTCACTCTTGGAAGCGCGGTATATCGCGGCTCATGAAGAATTTCGCTGACCTCTCCCATGGCGGCAACCATGGACTGCCCGGCGAGCCTGAACCCGACGCCACTCCAGGTTTCGCTTACCACTTCCTGAGCAGGCAAACCAATAGCCTGTTCGCGGCATCGCGCGACCAGTTGCTGAAGGAGATCAAAAGGATGAGTAGTGTCTTTCATGCCGTCCCTGTTCTGATTGTTATTGCGGCATCAATGATTCCTGCGCTTCAGCTGCCGAGCACCGCTTTCAGGGTCTCGATCAGCGTAGCTTCCTGTACCGGCTTGGTCAGGTAATCCTTGGCGCCCTGGCGCTTGCCCCAGACCTTGTCGGTCTCCTGATCCTTGGTGGTAACAATGATCACGGGTATATGCGCGGTCTCAGCATCCTTCGTCAACTGACGGGTGGCTTGAAAACCGTTCAGGCCTGGCATCACGATGTCCATCAGGACGGCGTCGGGCTTTTCCTGGCGGGCAAGCGCGACACCATCTGCGCCGTTTTCTGCCTTCAGTACTTCAAAGCCGTGCTTTTCCAGCATGCCTGTGAGCTTGTATAACTCGGTCGGCGAATCGTCTACTACTAAAATTCGAGCCATTGAACTTCCCCGTTCTGTCTTCTAGAGCACCCCAGGCGTCAAGCGCCGGTAGCGCCAGCCATTTTATTGTCGGAATGCGGAACGTGAGCGCGTATGGCACCCAGCAACTCTTCCTTGCTGAAAGGCTTGGTCAAATACTGATCGGAACCCACTATCCGTCCCTTTGCCTTGTCGAACAAGCCGTCCTTGCTGGACAGCATGATCACTGGTGTCGAGCGGAAAGCACTGTTGTTCTTGATCAGCGCGCACGTTTGATAACCGTCCAGGCGAGGCATCATTATGTCAACGAAAATGATATCCGGATGGTGGTCAGCAATCTTGGCGAGAGCATCAAAACCATCCACCGCGGTGATGACGGTACATCCGACTTTTTTCAGCAGCGTTTCGGCGGTGCGTCGGATGGTCTTGCTGTCGTCGATGACCATGACTTTCAGGCTTTCGAAATTTTCTTCCATAAGACCAGCCCTTGTTATTAATGGGTCGTATTCAGGCGGCGTGGCGCCAACCCAGAGCAGCCATTCCCTTTTTCGCGTACTTTTATCATAGATTTAGCAGGCAATCTATAAAGCCGTCTCAGGTATGCGGCATGCAGCGTATTTAGTCAACCTTTCGCCCGATACAGGCCTGGGGTTACACTCCCAAGCCTCTAGTTCACCACACCGGGCACCTCAAAAAAATGCGTATTCGTCTTGGCGTCGTCATGGATCCGATCAACGCGATCTACTACAAGAAAGACAGCTCCCTGGCCATGCTTCTGGCCGCCCGCGCCCGTGGCTGGGAACTCCATTACCTGGAGCCCCAGGACCTGTATCTGCAGGACGGCCAGGCAATGGGCCATATGCGTCCCCTGGACGTACACGCCAACCCGGATCATTGGTACGACCTTGGCGAACCCGCTCACCGAGCGCTGTCCGAACTCGACGTGGTGCTGATGCGCAAGGATCCGCCCTTCGACAACGAATTTCTCTACGCAACACACATTCTCGAAGCTGCCGAGAAGAGCGGCGTCATGGTGGTCAATCGCCCCGCGAGTCTGCGTGACTGCAACGAAAAGCTCTTTGCCACCCAATTCCCTCAGTGCACGCCAGCCAACGTGGTGTCCCGCAGGGCAGATATTTTGCGCGCATTCGCCCATACGCACCGTGACGTTATTCTCAAACCGCTGGACGGCATGGGCGGATCAATGATTTTCCGCGTGCGCGAAGACGACCCCAACCTCAGTGTCATCATCGAAACCCTTACCCAGCATGGCCAGCAGCAGATCATGGCGCAGCGCTATCTGCCTGAAATCGTCGACGGCGACAAGCGCATCCTGATGATCAACGGCGAGCCCGTACCGTATTGCCTGGCGCGTATTCCCCAGAAAGGCGAGACCCGCGGCAATCTGGCTGCCGGTGGCAGGGGCGAAGCCCGCCCGCTTACCGATCGCGACCGCTGGATTGCTGAACAGGTCGGTCCCACTCTGCGCGAACGCGGCCTATTGTTCGTCGGACTTGACGTGATTGGCGACTACCTCACCGAGATCAATGTCACCAGCCCCACCTGCATTCGGGAAATCGACGCCGCCTACCAGACTGATATCGGCGGACAACTGATGGACTTGATAGCCAGCCAGCTAAAAGCGAGACCTGGTGCATAGACTTTTTTTTCAATGAGGGGCAGACTGCCCAGCAAAATGGCCGTCGCCTCTTTCCCTTACGGACAGCATGAACACAGCAGCAACCAAAGTCCCTGCAGTTGAGCAGACCGTTACCGCTCGGGACCGCCTGGGGTTTACCCTGTTTCTGGCGGCGGTGCTGCATGCGCTGGTCATTCTCGGCGTCACCTTTGATCTTCCCACTCCCAGCGAGCTATCCAAAGCCCTGGAGATCACGCTCGCCACTCAGCCCACCGACGAGACCCCGGAGCAGGCCGACTATCTGGCCCAGGTCAACCAGCAGGGGAGCGGCACGCTGGACGAAAAAGCTGCACCCAGCACCACCGAAGAGGCGCAGTTTCAGGACAGCGAGATCAATCAGGTCACCCCGGCGCAGGAAATAAGCGCGCCTCCGCCGGAGCCTGTGCAACCGAAGCAGGTAGTAACCACTACTGCCAACCGAATCGACAGGGTCAACAAGGCCGTCGAAACGCCAGAGACCGTCGAGTCCCCTCGGACGATGCAGCGTTTCGACATGTCGCGTCTGTCGGAAGAAATTGCCAGCCTGGAAGCCCAACTGGCGGAAGAACGCCAGCAATATGCCAAGCGCCCACGTGTGCACCGGCTCAATGCTGCCTCGACGATGCAGGACAAGGGTGCCTATTACAAAGATGCCTGGCGGCGCAAGGTCGAGCGCATCGGTAATCAGAATTACCCCGCCGAAGCCAGGGACCAGAGCATCTATGGGAGCCTGCGGATGCTGGTAGCTATCAATCGCGACGGCACCCTGCGCGAAGTGCGAATACTCGAGACCTCGGGCCAACGCGTCCTGGACAACGCCGCGCTGCGCATTGTTCGCCTGGCTGCGCCCTACGCACCATTTACCGGCGATCTGATGGATGTGGACGTCCTTGAGATCGTTCGTACCTGGCGTTTTGAGCCTGGCGACAGGGTGTCCAGTTTCTAGCCACAGCCGCTGCTGCAACAGCTCGTATCAACCTTGCCGCTTGCAGCTCCCTGCCGTTCCCTCAATACTATGGGCATGACCCAGACCACACCGACCTACCTGACTCATCACTTTCTGATCGCCATGCCCCATATCGCCGATCCGCGATTCGTGCATAGCCTTATCTATCTGTGCGACCACACCGATCAGGGCGCCATGGGTCTGGTAGTGAACCAGCTCAGCGGGCTTAGCATGAGCGATATTCTCGAGCAGACATCGCCCGAACTGGATGTGCCAGCGGATATCGCCGAGCGCCCCGTATACAACGGCGGCCCTATGCAGACTGAGCGCGGATTCGTTCTGCACTGCGGCCAGCACCAGTGGGAAGCCAGCCTTGACCTTGGCCCGCTCCAGTTGACCACATCCAGGGACATCCTGTTCGACATGGCCAGAGGGCTCGGACCCGAGGAGTCACTGGTTGCCCTTGGCTATGCCAGTTGGGACCCAGGCCAACTGGACCAGGAACTGACGGATAATGTCTGGTTGAGCTGCCCAGCCGATCACAACATACTTTTCAATCTCCCCAGTGATCAGCGTCTTGGCGCTGCAGCCAAGAGCCTCGGCATTGACCTGAACCTGCTGACCAGTCAGGCAGGACACGCCTGATGCCGCCAGCGTTGCGCGTTCTGGGGTTCGATTACGGGACCCGGCAGATAGGCGTAGCCGTAGGCCAGAGCCTGACCGGAACCGCCGAGCCGCTAATGGTGCTCAAGGCGCGAGACGGCATCCCGGACTGGGATCAGATCGCGCGACTGATTGCCGAGTGGAAACCTGATGCAGTGGTGGTCGGGCTCCCATTGAATATGGACGGCACCTCCAGCGACATGAGCAGCCGGGCCGAGAAGTTTGCCCGGCGTCTGGAGGGCCGCTTCCATCTGAAGGCTTATTGTGTAGACGAGCGGCTCTCGACCTTCGAGGCAAAGCAGTCGCTCAAGGACCAACGCCGCACCCCTACAAGCTACAAGGACAACCCAGTCGACAGCCTGGCAGCCGCCTTGCTGCTGCAAACCTGGCTAAGCGACCTGCCCAAGGAGAGTTCATGACTGAATTGCCCGAGATAGGGCCTTTACTCGATAACATGGCCGGGGAACTGGTCGCGTATCTTGCGCGGCACCGCCGCGAAGAGCCGATTGTCGTGGGCATTCACACCGGCGGCGTCTGGATAGCAGAACAACTACGCAACAGATGTTTGCCCGACGCCCCGCTGGGTACTCTGGATATTGCCTTTTATCGCGATGACTTCGAACAGCATGGCCTGCCACAGCGGGTACGGGCCTCGGAGTTACCCTTTGACATCGATGGCCGTCATCTGATTCTGGTCGATGATGTCCTGATGACCGGACGCACCATACGCGCCGCCCTGAACGAGCTGTTCGACTACGGTCGCCCCGCTTCGGTGACGCTGGTAACACTTCTGGATATCGAGGCGCGGCAGCTTCCCATACGGGCCGACATTCTCGGTGCGAGCCTGGCCCTCCCGGCAGGACACCGGGTAAAATTGACTGGCCCCTCCCCACTGCAGCTGACTCTGAATCCAGTAGACTGAGAGCCCTATGAGCGCTAAATCCAGCCATCTTCAACTGAACCATCAGGGCCAGCTTCGGCATTTTCTGTCCATCGAAGGCCTCTCTCGAGAGCTTTTGACAGAGCTGCTGGATACCGCCGATTCATTCCTCGAGGTCGGTGAGCGCGCTGTCAAGAAGGTGCCCTTGCTGCGCGGCAAGACGGTTTGTAACGTGTTCTTCGAAAATTCCACCCGCACTCGCACTACCTTCGAGCTCGCCGCCAAACGCCTCTCGGCCGATGTGCTCAACCTGAACATTGCCACCTCATCGACCAGCAAGGGTGAAACCCTGTATGACACCCTGCGCAACCTGGAAGCGATGGCAGCAGACATGTTCGTGGTTCGCCATGGCGATTCTGGCGCGGCGCATTTCATTGCCGAGAAGGTCTGCCCCGAGGTAGCCATAATCAATGCCGGGGACGGCAACCATGCGCATCCCACCCAGGCCATGCTCGACATGCTGACGATCCGCCGCCACCGTGGCAGCTTCGACAATCTGTCTGTCGCGATTGTGGGGGACATTCTGCATTCGCGCGTAGCCCGGTCGAACATGCAGGCTCTGCAGACCCTGGGCTGCCCTGATATCCGTGTGATCGCTCCGCGCACACTCCTGCCCGCTGGCATTGAGCAATATGGCGTAAGAGTGTTCAACGATCTGCGCGTCGGGCTGCGTGACGTCGATGTGGTGATCATGTTGCGCCTGCAGAAAGAGCGCATGCAAAGCGGCTTGCTCCCCAGCGAAGGCGAATTCTACAGGCTCTACGGCCTGACCCAGGAAACCCTGGCGCTGGCAAAACCCGATGCGCTGGTCATGCACCCCGGTCCCATCAACCGCGGCGTCGAAATCGAATCGGCGGTGGCCGACGGCGCGCAGTCGGTGATTCTCAATCAGGTCACGTATGGCATCGCCGTGCGCATGGCCGTCATGTCCATGGCCATGGCCGGACAAAATACCCAGCGTCAGCTTAATCAGGAAGGCCAGTAACGATGCGACTGACTATAGAAGGTGCGCGGGTTATCGACCCAGCCAGCCAGCTGGATGAAATTACCGACCTGCATGTCTCCGGGGGCCGTATCCTGGCGATAGGCGCGGCGCCGCAGGGCTTTGTTGCCAGCCAGACCATAGACGCCCGCGGGCTGATAGCCTGCCCAGGCCTGGTTGATCTGAGCGTCAGCCTGCGCGAGCCTGGGCATTCCCATAAGGGCACCATTGCCAGCGAAACGCGAGCCGCCGCAGCCGGCGGCGTCACCAGTCTGTGCTGCCTGCCGGAAACACGTCCGGTGCTGGACACCCCGGCAGTAGCGGAACTCATCCTCGACCGCAGCGAAAAAGCCGGACAGGCGCGTGTCTTCCCTCTGGGGGCACTGACCAAAGGTCTGGATGGCGAGCACCTAAGTGAACTGGTTGCCCTGCATGATGCGGGCTGCGTCGCCTTTACCCAGGGTCTGGCGCCGATGAAAAGCAACCGCATCCTGCGCCGGGCACTGGAGTACGCAGCGGGCTTCGATTTGCCGGTTATCTTCACGTCACAGGATCCGGATCTCGCCGAAGGCGGAACGGCCCATGAAGGACCAACCGCCTCGCGCCTAGGCCTGATAGGCATCCCTGAAACAGCCGAAACCGTCGCGCTGGCCCGTGATCTGCTGATCGTCGAGCAGACCGGAGTACGCGCACATTTCAGCGGCCTGAGCAGCGCCCGCGCGATGGAGATGCTGGCCGATGCGCAGGCCCGCGGCTTGCCGGTCACGGCGGATGTGGCAATGTATCAGCTGATGCTGTGCGATGAGGATCTGGAAGGATTTTCCAGTCTGCTGCATGTGCAGCCGCCGCTGCGCAGCAAAAGCGATCGTGAAGCCCTGCGGCAGGCGGTACAAAGCGGCGTGGTGCAAGCAATCGCTTCCCACCACCAGCCCCACGAGTCGGAAGCCAAGCGGGTGCCCTTTGCCGCATCCGCCCCGGGAATCAGCAGTATCGAAGTATTGCTGCCTTTGGCGTTGACCCTGGTAGCGGATGGACTGCTCGAGCTGCCGGCCGTCCTTGCTCGCCTGACCTGCGGACCGGCGAACGCGCTAAACCTGCCAGCGGGACGCATAACCGCAGGAGAACGCGCCGATATCACCCTGTTCAATCCCGCCGCTTCCAGCGAGATAGGCCACAACTGGCTGTCCAAAGGCGCGAATTGTCCCTTTATCGGCCTCGGAGTACCCGGCGCAGTGACCCATACCTTCAATAACGGCAGACTGGTCTACCAGGCGTAACCTAACGTCTGCGACCGTCTTCTTCTGCTTCCAGAGAAAAGCCGGCGCCGCTTCCCATCAGATGTTTGCCATCGGTTTCAGAGCCCAACTTGATCAACAGACGCAGGTCGTTGGCCGAGTCTGCATGGGCTAACGCGTCTTCGTAGGTGATCTCACCCTGGCTATAGAGCTTGTAGAGCGCCTGATCGAAGGTCTGCATGCCCAGCTCGGTCGAACGCGCCATGAGCGGCTTGAGCTCGTGGACGTCGCCCTTGCGAATCAGATCGGCGGCCAATGGCGTATTGATCAGCACTTCGATGGCCGCGCGCCGCCCTTTGCCATCGGGGGTCGGTATGAGCTGTTGGGCCACGATTGCCTTGAGGTTGAGCGACAGGTCCATCCAGACCTGCTGGTGCATCGCCGTGGGGAAAAAATGGATAATCCGGTCCAGCGCCTGGTTCGCATTGTTGGCGTGCAGAGTGGCCAGACACAGATGCCCGGTCTCGGCGAAGGCCACAGCGTGATCCATGGTTTCCTTGGTGCGCACCTCGCCGATGAGGATCACGTCTGGCGCCTGCCGCAAGGTGTTTTTCAGGGCCACTTCAAAGGAGTCGGTATCGATGCCCACTTCTCGCTGGGTAACTATGCAGTTCTGATGCTGGTGAATAAATTCGATCGGATCTTCGATAGTGATGATGTGACCGCTTGAGTTCTTGTTGCGGTAGCCAATCATCGAGGCCAGAGAAGTTGATTTACCTGTGCCCGTGGCACCAACAAAGATCACCAGCCCGCGCTTGGTCATCGACAGTTTCTTGAGGATTTCCGGCAGGCGAAGATCTTCCATGCTGGGAATGTTCACTTCGATCCGACGCAGAACCATGCCTACCAGGTTGCGCTGATAGAACGCGCTGACCCGAAAGCGGCCGATGCCACGGGCGCTGATCGCAAAGTTGCATTCACGCGCTTCGGCAAATTCGCGGCGCTGGGCTTCGGTCATCACGCCCAGCACGGTTTCACGGGTCTGCTCAGGCGAGAGCGGGGTTTTGGTCACAGGCAGTATCTTGCCGTTCACCTTCATGCTGGGAGCAACACCGGCGGTGATGAACAGATCGGACGCACCCTTCTCGACCATCAGTCGCAACAGCTTTTCAAACTCCATATTATTCCTCATTCCCTACCGGGTTGACGCGATCAGACGACAAACTCATGTGGTTATTCAATCGTTGCTGTTGCGGGAAAACGCCTGCGCAGCCAACTAGAAGCCGTCAGCCACCTTGGCTTTCTCACGCGCTGATTCCCTGGATACGATGCCCTTGGCAACCAATCCTTTCAAACACATATCAAGCGTCTGCATACCCAGATTACCCCCGGTCTGGATGGCCGAATACATCTGCGCCACCTTGTCTTCACGAATCAGGTTTCGGATCGCAGGCGTACCCATCATGATTTCATGCGCGGCCACCCGGCCTCCGCCGATCTTCTTCAGCAGGGTCTGCGAAACCACCGCCTGCAGCGATTCGGACAGCATGGAGCGCACCATGGCCTTTTCCTCCCCCGGAAATACGTCCACTACCCGGTCGATGGTCTTGGCGGCTGACGTAGTGTGCAGCGTCCCGAACACCAGGTGACCCGTTTCAGCAGCGGTCAAGGCCAGACGGATGGTTTCGAGGTCGCGCATCTCGCCCACCAGAATAATGTCGGGATCTTCACGCAGTGCCGAGCGCAGCGCTTCGGCAAAGCCGAGCGTATCGCGATGGACTTCGCGCTGGTTGACCAGGCATTTCTTGGATTCGTGGACGAATTCGATTGGATCTTCGATGGTCAGGATGTGCTGGTACTTGGTGCTGTTCACATAGTCGAGCATGGCGGCCAGCGTGGTGGATTTGCCCGAACCGGTCGGGCCGGTAACCAGCACCAGGCCCCGCGGCACATCGGATATTTTCTTGAACACGTCGCCCATGCCCAGATCTTCCATCGATAGCACTTTGGACGGAATGGTCCGGAACACAGCGCCAGCGCCACGGTTCTGGTTGAACGCATTTACCCGGAAACGGGCTACGCCAGGGACTTCGAAGGAAAAGTCGGTTTCCAGAAACTCCTCAAAATCCTTGCGCTGCTTATCGTTCATGATGTCATAGATCAGCGCGTGCACCTGCTTGTGCTCCATGGCAGGCACATTGATCCGACGCACATCACCATCCACGCGAATCATGGGCGGCAATCCGGCCGAAAGATGCAAGTCCGACGCGCCCTGCTTGGCGCTGAAGGCTAACAGCTCAGTAATATCCATAGGGTTCCCCATAGCTACCTGCAAGCATGTAGAATGCTGGCAGGCAAAATCCGATTGGCAAGGTGTCTAAGACTGTAATGTCCACGATAGCAGACAATATTGCAAACGTTCGTGAGCGCATCCACCGCGCTGCTGTCTCGGCGCATAGAAATCCCGACCTGGTCACACTTATGGCGGTCAGCAAGACGCGTCCGGCCAGTGCCATACGGGATATCTGGGCCTGCGGAGTCCGGGATATCGGCGAGAACTACCTGCAGGAAGCGCTGGACAAGATCCACGCTCTGGACGATCTGCCGCTCACCTGGCACTTCATTGGTCCCATCCAGTCGAACAAGACCAAAGCCATCGCGGAAAACTTCGCCTGGGTGCACAGCGTCGACCGCTTGAAGATAGCCCAGCGGCTGTCGGACCAGCGTCCCGAACATCTGCCCCCCCTGAACATCTGTCTGCAGGTCAACATCAGCCATGAAGCGAGCAAGTCCGGCGTTCTGCCGGAGGAGCTTGGCGCGCTGGCATTGGCCGTCGCGAAATTGCCGCACCTGAACCTGCGTGGCCTGATGGCCATCCCGGCACCGGCAGATGATGAAGCCGGTAGACGCGCGCCGCTCCAGGCGCTTCGAGAGGCCATGGCTGCGCTGCCGCTGCCACTGGATAGCCTGTCCATGGGCATGAGCGACGATCTCACCGAGGCGGTTCAGGAAGGCTCGACCATAGTGCGCATCGGGACGGCTTTATTCGGCCAGCGTGACTACCCACCATCCAATGCATAGCAAGGACATACCATGAGTGCTCCGACTATCGGCTTTATCGGCGCTGGCAATATGGCGACCAGCTTGATTGGCGGCATGCTGCAACAGAACATCAAACCCGGACGCATAATGGCAAGCGATCACAACGCCGAGCAGTGCGAAAAGCTGGGCCGGCAGTTCGGCATCCGCACCAGCGCTGATAACGCCGTGCTAGCGGCCGAATGTGATGTGCTGGTACTGGCCGTCAAGCCCCAGGTAATGCAGGCGGTCTGTCGTGCATTGCCGGCGCAGCGCCGGACCGGTCAGGTGATTATCTCCATTGCCGCCGGCGTAAGCTGCGCCAGCCTCGCGGCATGGCTGGGTGACGACACTGCGCTAGTACGCTGCATGCCCAATACGCCGGCTTTGCGTCGCCAGGGTGTGAGCGGTTTATACGCCACTCCCGCGGTGAGCGATGTGCAGAAACAATGGACGGAAGATATCGTGAACGCCGTAGGCATCAGCTTGTGGCTGGACGAAGAATCGCAGATCGATGCGGTAACCGCCGTCTCCGGAAGCGGGCCGGCCTACTTCTTCTATATGATGGAGGCCATGACAGCGGCCGGGGAACAACTGGGTCTGCCGCGTGATACTGCCGAGCGCCTGACGCTTTTCACTGCGCTTGGAGCAGCCGACATGGCTGTTCACAGTGACGTGGATGCAGCAGAGCTGCGCCGCAGGGTAAGCTCGCCTGGCGGGACTACCGAGCAAGCAATCAACAGCTTCGCCCGCGACGATCTGCCAGCCATTGTTGCGCGGGCCATGCAGGCCGCCGCAGCGCGCGCTGCCGAATTATCCAAAGAACTCGCCTGAGGAAATACAATGAACGGTTTGAACATGGCAGCCATCTATCTGGTCCAGACGCTCGGCAGCCTCTATCTCCTCATCGTGCTGCTGCGCTTTATTCTGCAACTGGTCAGGGCTGACTTCTACAATCCGCTGTCCCAGTTCATCGTGCGCGCCACGCAGCCGTTACTAACGCCCTTGCGCAAGGTGATACCAGGTTTCGCTGGAATAGACTTTGCCTCGCTGGTGTTGGCTCTACTGGTACAGCTGATTCTCGTGGCGATCATCATCAAACTCATGGGATATGCACTACCGGGCGTGCTGCAAATGATCGTATGGTCGCTGATTGGCGTGACCGCTTTGTTTTTGAAGATCTTTTTCTTCGCCCTGATCATCAGCGTCATCCTTTCGTGGGTAGCGCCTCGCAGCAGCAATCCCGCTGCAATGCTGGTCCATCAACTGTGCGAACCGATACTGGCTCCCATCCGCAAGATATTACCTTCGCTGGGCGGCCTGGATCTTTCGCCGATCTTCGCCTTTATCGCCCTGCGTCTATTGGACATGCTGTTGATAGCCAATCTTGCTGCTGCTACCGGCATGCCTGCGGGGCTGACCCTGGCGCTCTAGAGCGACCCTGGGCATCGGTTTGCCGGGCTACATGGTGACAGGCTGAATATTGCGTACACCAGTCACGCTCTTTAGACTGGCGCCTCGATTGCTGGCCATGCGCGCCCTTGATGACCGCAGCAGCTTACTAAGGAACAGGTTCCCATGCCCACATTCCCAGCTGATTCCGTCGGCCTGGTGACTCCACAGTACCAGGCCTTCCCAGATCCCTTGCGGCTGGCTTGCGGCAAGTCTCTGGCTCAGTTTGAACTGGTCTATGAAACCTACGGCACGCTGAATGCAAATCACAGCAATGCCGTGCTGGTCTGCCACGCATTGTCAGGCCATCACCATGCAGCTGGCTACCACAGCGAAGACGACCGCAAGCCCGGCTGGTGGGACTCCTGTATTGGCCCCGGCAAAGCGATCGATACCAACCGCTTTTTCGTCGTCAGCCTGAATAATCTGGGCGGCTGTCATGGCTCTACCGGTCCTTGCAGCATCAATCCGGAAACCGGCAAGAGCTACGGTGCCAGCTTCCCGGTGCTGTCGGTGGAGGACTGGGTCAACAGTCAAGCGCAATTGGCCGACGTGCTAGACATACAGTGCTGGGCAGCGGTGGTGGGAGGCAGTCTGGGCGGCATGCAAGCCATCCAGTGGGCGCTGAGCTATCCCGAGCGAATACGCCACTGCGTGGCGATTGCCACGGCGCCCAAGCTGTCTGCGCAGAACATTGCTTTTAACGAGGTGGCACGGCAGGCGATCATCACCGATCCGGATTTTCATAACGGCGACTATGCGGCCTTTGGTGTCATCCCCAAGCGCGGCCTGATGCTGGCTCGCATGGTCGGCCATATCACTTACCTGTCGGACGATTCGATGGGTGAGAAGTTTGGCCGGGAGCTGCGTACTGACCGGCTCAATTACGATTTCACCAGCGTCGAGTTTCAGGTAGAGAGCTATCTGCGCTATCAGGGCCAGGAATTTTCCGCGCGCTTCGATGCCAATACCTACCTGCTGATGACCAAGGCGCTGGATTATTTCGACCCTGCCGAGACCCAGGGCGGTGACCTGGCAAAAACACTGGAAAAGGTCACTGCCGACTTCCTGGTTATGTCGTTTACCACCGACTGGCGTTTCTCGCCGGCTCGTTCACGGGAGCTGGTGAATGCCTTGATGGCTGCGCGCAAGCCAGTAAGTTACCTGGAAATTGAAGCAGCCCAGGGCCATGACGCTTTTCTTTTACCCATCCCGCGTTATGTCGAAGCCCTGCAAGGCTACATGAATCGCATAGAGGTCGACTGATGAGCCTGCGCGCCGATTTGCAAATTATCCAGGAATGGATCAAACCGAACAGCCATGTGCTTGATCTGGGTTGTGGTGACGGTGAGCTGTTGCGTTATCTGCGCGATCACAAGCAGGTGCATGGCTACGGGCTGGAAATTGATCCGGACAAGATAACCAGCTGTGTGCGCAACGGCATCAATGTGATAGAGCAGGACCTGGACAAGGAGCTGAACAACTTCGGCGACAAGAGCTTCGATACCGTGGTGATGACCCAATCGCTCCAGGCCATGCATTTTCCCGATCGGGTGCTGGAGGACATGCTGCGAATCGGCAAGGAAGGCATCCTCACCTTTCCCAACTTCGCCCACTGGCGTTGCCGACTGTACCTCAGCGGCAAGGGCCGCATGCCGGTATCGGAATTCATGCCCTATACTTGGTACAACACGCCCAACATCCATTTTTGCACGTTCCAGGACTTTGAAGATCTCTGCCGCAGCCGCTCGATCCAGATTCTCGACCGGCTAGTAGTGGATCAGACTCACCAGAGCAGTTGGCTCAGTGCGCTATGGCCGAACCTTTTGGGTGAAATTGCGATCTATCGGATAACACGTTGATAAAGAGGCTACCCATGCTACGGACACTACTTTGCGCCATTTTGCTTGCCACCAGCCCCCTTACCCTGGCCCAGGCCGTTGCCGAACCCCAACGCTTCGGCGATTTACTGGTTTACCGCACGCTGTTCAACAGCAGCTTTCTGCTTCCGGAAGTCGCCGCCAATACCGGACTGGAGCGGGGCCCCAATATCGGCGTGCTGAATATTCTGGTCAAACGTGACACGCCCGATGGCCCGGTGCCGGTAGATGCCCTCATCGGAGGCAGCGTCAAAAACATATTCGAACAGGTTCAACCGTTGAACTTCATACGCATCGAGGAGGGGGAAGCGGTCTATTTCGTCGCCAACTACACCTCGACCCAGCGCGAGGTATTGCGCTTCGTTGTGACGGTGCAAGCTGAAGAAGGTGCGCCCGTGCATACCCTGAATTTCCAGCAAGAATTCCATCCCGATGAGTGAACACGCATTACCGTTCCGCCAGTTGGTCCTGGCTAGTGGAAACCAGGGCAAGCTGGCCGAATTGCAGGCCATGCTGGGGGAGCATGTAGAAGTGCTGCCGCAGAGCCGCTTTGTCGCCGAGGAAGCCGAAGAGGTGGGCCTGAGTTTCGTGGAAAACGCCATTCTCAAGGCGCGCCATGCGTCACGGGCTTCGGGTCTGCCAGCCTTGGCTGATGATTCCGGCCTGGCCGTGGACGCGCTGGCCGGTGCGCCTGGTATCTATTCCGCCCGCTATGCGGGCGACGGTGGTGACAACGCCAATAATGCCAAGCTGCTCGAAGCGCTCAGAGACCTGCCCAGCGAAGAGCGTAGCGCGCGCTTTATTTGCGTGCTGGTACTAATGCAGCACGCCGATGACCCCACCCCGATCATCTGCGAAGGCGTGTGGCATGGCTGCATCCTCGCGGAACCAAGCGGCAGTAACGGCTTTGGCTACGACCCGCTGTTCTGGGTCCCGGAAACCAAATGCGCTAGTGCGGAATTATCCGCGGCCGAAAAGAACCGACTGAGCCATCGCGGCCGAGCGATGACTCAACTGCGCCAGCGCCTGGGTATTGCTTGAGTCTTATCGCTACTACCGCCCCCGCCACGTTCCTGACCACGCTACCCCCGCTAGCCGTCTACGTACATATACCGTGGTGCGTGCGCAAATGTCCTTACTGCGATTTCAACTCGCATACCAGCGATAGCGGATTGCCTGAAGAGGACTATATAGATGCGCTGATCGCCGATCTTGATCAGGATATGGCCGGCGTCCAGCAACGCGAAGTGGCCTCCATCTTCTTTGGCGGAGGCACGCCAAGTCTGTTTTCTGCACGCAGCCTGGGGCGTTTGCTCGACGCCATGGAGCAGCGTCTACGGTTTGCCGCTGATGCCGAGATAACCCTGGAAGCCAACCCGGGAACCTTTGAACAGGAAAAATTTGCTGAATACCGTCGCGCCGGGATCAATCGGCTCTCCATCGGTATCCAGAGCTTTAATCCTGCCCACCTCAAGGCGCTGGGACGAATTCATGGCGACCGCGAAGCATTAGGCGCTGTCGACATGGCCCGGCGGGCAGGCTTCGACAATCTCAATCTGGACCTGATGCATGGGCTGCCCGGCCAGACCCTGGAACAGGCCTTGGCCGATATCAATCAGGGAATCGAACTGGGTCCTGAACACCTGTCCTGGTATCAGCTGACCCTGGAACCCAACACCGTCTTCTATTCCAGGCCGCCCAAGCTCCCTGAGGATGAAATTCTTTGGGACATCCAGGAAGCCGGTCAGGCGAGACTGGCTGAAGCTGCCTATGTTCAATATGAAGTCTCCGCTTACGCACGGGCTGGCCGTCAGGCGCGGCATAACCTCAATTACTGGCAGTACGGTGATTTTCTCGGTATCGGTGCCGGCGCCCACGGAAAAATCACCCATCCGAATGGCCAGATCGAGCGCTACTGGAAAACACGGTTACCGAAGGATTATCTGGACCCAGCGAAGCCTTATTGCTCTGGCCGGAAGACGCTGGGGGCACAAGACTTGCCCTTCGATTTTCTAATGAACGGGCTGCGCCTGGTCGACGGCGTACCCACTGCGCTCTACGAAAGTCGCACGGGTCGCTCCGTGAACGAGATCGCCGCGCTCCTGCAGCAGGCTACTCACAGGGGCCTATTGGAATCCTGGCAAACCCAGCTGCGCCCTACTGAGCGAGGGCGCCTGTTTCTCAATGACCTGCTGGAAATATTTCTCTAGCCGAGCATGTGGCTATTTTCCAGCCTTGGCAGCGGCAACGAACGCCGCCATCTCCGCCTTCTTGTCGGCGTCGATCTTCTGCACGTGGGGGTTCCTGCTCAGCAGGTCCAGCAGTTGCTGCGCCTCGGGGAAATCGCCCAGCAGATCCACGGCGAACAGTTTTTTGGCGACGATCGAAGCCAGGTCGATGCTGTAGAGAAACATCAGATCCGCGATGGTCATCTGGTCGCCAGCGACATAGGGCGAGAATTTGCCGTGACGCTTCAATGCCGCCACACCGGCCAGGAGCTCAGCCTTGGCTTTGTCCTTGATGGCCTGGTCTACCTTGCCGCCGAAAAACACCTCGGCATAGCAGGAGCGCGCCGGCAATTCGATATATAGCTCGATTTCCTTGGTCAGCGCACGCACTTCGGCCCGCTTGAATGGGTCGCTGGGAAGCAGCGGCTTGCCGCCCTGGGTTTCTTCAAGATATTCGAGAATGACGTTGGTTTCGCTGAAGCAGCCATGTTCCGTTTCGAGACAAGGCACCTTGCCGCGGGGACTGATGGCCAGAAAGGATTCATCCTGGCTGGGATGCACCGTGTTGATCTTGAAATCCAGGCCTTTCTCGAGCAGGGCCAGCTTGACCATATTGAAATAGTTGCTGACGTTGAAACCGTGAAGGGTAAGCATGGTACATCTCCATTTTTGTAGTGGTGGCTGCCACTCCCTTGTATCGTTCTACAGACCAAAGGTCCATAGACATAAGAACAGTGAATAAGCACGCTGGAGCAACACGATTGAGCACCACCTGAGCCGATTTTGCAGCTAGACTGCCATTACCAAGCGGCTCATAACCCAAAAAGGTATTGCCAATGCTGACTCCCGAAGAAATTGCCGAAATCAACCTGCTCGCCCAGTTCAATCTCGCCAACAACCTGGAAGGCCTGAAAATCCACGCGCACGAAGCCTCAGGGGATACCGTAGCTGCTGCGGGCCGTCTGCACCAGAAAGGGTTGATCACGCAGCGTGACGGAGGCTATCTCACCAGCCTCGGTCATGACGCCTCCGGACACAGCCAGAGCCTGTTGACCATCCTGCGTTCTGACTGAGCAGCAATAAATGGAACTACAGGGGGGAATACGTGGGGAAATACGCCCGCAGATTACCGAGGGAATTGATCGCAAGGCTCTGAGCACCCTGCACAAACGGTTCATGGGGGTCAATCAGAGCCGGCTGCAGCGAGTATGTCAGGCATTGCCGCCGCGCCAGTACAACGTACTGCGCCTGATACCCCTGTTGTTCGACGTCAATCATCCGCTCCTTCCCGGTTACGTTTCCCGTCAGACTCCCCATGGCCTGAGCCATTACACACCAGAATCGGAGGTGTTGCTCAGCGCACAGACGCTTACCCGCAGCTTCACCTATCGCCGCCATCCGGCCGGTTTTACCGCGCAGATTGAGGCGCTGTATCTGATGGGCAGCGGCGGCACCATAGCCCAGTCGGATCAGAGCGATCTGGACATCTGGGTCTGCCATGCCCCTGATCTGTCGACCCCTGCGGTAGCCGAGCTTGCCAGCAAGTGCCAGCTGATTACCGACTGGGCAGCGACCCAGGGCTGCGAAGCCCACTTTCACCTGGTCAATCCCGCCAGCTTCAGCCGCGGAGACCGCAGCAATGCGCTGAGCACCGAGGATTGCGGCAGTACCCAGCATTATCTGCTTCTCGATGAGTTCTACCGCACCGCCATTCTACTCGGAGGCCGTTACCCGCTTTGGTGGCTGGTGCCGGACTACGAGGAAAGCCGCTATCCAACATTTACCGCGCAGCTGATAGACAAACGCTTCATTCGCCAGCAGGAAAGCCTGGATCTGGGTCACCTGGCGCATATTCCGGCGGGCGAGTACGTTGGAGCCGGGCTGTGGCAGCTGTTCAAGGGCATCGACTCACCCTACAAGTCGGTTCTCAAGCTTCTGCTGACTGAGGTCTACGCCAGCGAACATCCGAATGTGCAGTGCCTGAGCCTGGACTTCAAGCGGGCCGTTTATGCCAGCCGGCTGGATGTGGACGAACTGGACCCGTATGTCATGCTTTACCGCCGCCTGGAAAATTATCTGTCTGAGCGTGGCGAAACCGAGCGCCTGGAACTGGTGCGCAGGTGCTTGTACATCAAAGCTGACGTTCACCTGAGCCGACGCACCGGAAGCTTCGGCTGGAAACGCAGCCTGATGGAAAAGTTGGTCAGAGAATGGCAATGGAGCCCGCGGCAGCTACAGCAGATGGACGCCCGACAGCAATGGCGAGTCAAGGAGGTAGCCCAGGAGCGACGGCAACTGGTCAACGAGCTGACCCATAGCTATCGCTTCCTGTCCCGGTTTGGCCGTAGTCAGGGTGCAATCAACCAGGTCAATAGCCGCGATCTGTCCTTGCTTGGGCGCAGGCTTTATGCCGCGTTTGAACGCAAGGCCGGCAAGGTGGAAGTAGTGAATCCCGGCATTTCTCCGGACCTGAGCGAACCGCTGCTGACCCTGGCGCAGCGGACCTCAGGGCAGGACTCACAACCGACCTGGAATCTGTACGCCGGAACCCTTGCGCAGAATGAAGTCGGCGACCACTCGCCAATGAAACGCACACCGCACTTGACTGAATTACTGGCCTGGGCGCATCGAAACGGGCTGGTTGACGGCGCCACTCGCTTCGCAGTGCATCCGGGCAACACCGATCTGACCGAACATGAGCTGAACAGCCTGACCAGCAGCCTTCAGCAGCAGTTCCCATTGCCGTTACCTGCACTCACGGAGGCAGCCTTATCGCGTGCCAGCGAGCCCTGCCAGGTATTGCTTCTGGTAAACGTGGGCCTGGACCCGCTACCCGGCTCCAGCCAGAAAAACCTGCATCTGATCAGCAGCCATACCGATGCCCTGGGCTATTCAGGCCTGCGCGATAATCTGATACTGAGCATTGATCAGATCACGCTCAACAGCTGGAATGAGCTGCTGGTCAGTCGGTACGAGGGAGAGCAGGCCTGCATGCAGGCTCTTAGCGAGTTCCTCAACAAGGGCACGGAAAATCAAAGACTGCCCGACCTGCAGGTCAGATGTTTCTGCCGCAACCGCTCCACAGCCATTGCCGAACGGGTAGAAACTCTCTTTCACACCGCCGCAGAACAGCTTCTGCCACGCGCGCCTGCGCGCTTTCTGATTCAGGTGCAGAACAGTTTCAGACTGCTAGAGCGCCGGGCGGACCAGATAGACATCATCGAACTGTCGGGCCAGGACAAGCTGATAAAGCACCTCGGCAACCGTTGCCCGGATTATAGCCCGTTGCGGCTGGACTCCTATGCACTGCAAGGCCATGATCTGGCCAGGATTCTGCAGCATGGCCGTCCCGGCTGCATTCAGATTTTCTATCGCCTGCTGGCCAATTTCGAGGCAGAGATCAGCCTTCTGGATGAACGCGGTGCCCTGTGGCGTAGCCGCCAGAACTATCGCGATGAAAACACCCTACTGGTGCCCCTGCTGCGTTTCCTGCATAGCATTCGGGTTCGCAAGCAGTCGACCATGAGCCTGGAGCATAGTATTTCTCAGAGTGAAATACTGATCTATCACATCCAACCAGCACTTGAGGGGAACCCGTTGCGGCTGGAGCAGATAGCGATGCCTAATGAAGGTATCGAAACGGAATTTTTTCCGGTCCAGGCGATAGCGGAGCCCGCCGGAAGCCAGAAGCTCAAGGTAACGATATTCTGTGACCATCGGGAGTTTTCGCAACTGGAATATGGCGAGGAGCTTTTCGCCGTGGTCGCGGCCCATATTCTGAGTCGGCGCCGCAGCCTGGATATTTACCCTTGCTACATCACCGACCTGGACCTGTCAGCAGTGGATCCGACCGGTTCCATGCAAACCGTGCAGTATTTGCGTTATCGACAACAACTGGAGGACGCGCTCAACGCAGAAGTCGATGCGCAACGTAGCGGCTAGTCAGGCCAGATTTCCAGCGTCTCGCTGGGCCCTGCGTTCAGCTGCAGCCAGAATGATTTCAAGCTGACGCGTGTTGCTGGCGGCAGCCCACTCGAGAATTTCCGGCATCAGGCGCCCACAACCCAGGCACTGATCGCCGTCCAGGCAGCACTGGCGTACACAGGGGGATGGCTGATTGCCGCGGGTTTGCATGCTATTGCTCGTCAATATCCAGCTCGACCTGGTCGCCGACCAACTCTCCCAGCACACCACCGAGCACATCACCCAGCAATTCGCCGTCGCTATCGCAGGTCCAGCCCTCGCCTGGCTGATAGCCAAAATGCAAGGTAGCACCCGGGGTAGCCAGCCATATCTCTCGGGAGGCCGGTTGCCGACCAATGACAACGCGAGATCCGTCGCCGAGTCTTAGAATAAGCGATCCCTCAACCTGCTCCATGTCCAGGTCAAGATCACAGGCATCCACGGCGTGTTCGATGAGATCCTGTACGTGATCCACCCGCTGGTTAAAGTCGTCTTCACTCAGTTCATGCATGCAGGGTTCTCTATGTGTCGTCGGATACCTCACCCGGTTCGGGTGCGTCGAGCCAGGCGGCTGGGTATACTGCCGGATATTGTCTTATTTTCAACAAGGATTTCACCATGAAGCCATTGATTGCCGCCTTATTCGGTCTGTTGGTACTTGCAGGCTGTGGTCAGAAAGGCCCCCTGTTTCTTCCTCAACAGACCCCGGGCGAAACAGTTGAGCCTGCGGAAGAACCACTCAACCAGCAACCTACGGACGAATGACGCGCCACATGACAGCCTTTGATTACCAGAACGGCGAGCTATACGCTGAAGCCGTGCCCTTGTCCGCCATTGCCGCCCAGTATGGCACACCCTGCTTTGTCTACTCACGCAGCGCCATCGAGCTTGCTTACGGAGCCTGGGACTCCGCGCTGGAGGGCCTGCCCCACCTTGTATGCTTTGCGGTAAAAGCCAATTCCAACCTGGGCGTTCTGAATCTTCTGGCCCGTCTCGGTGCCGGATTTGATATTGTCTCCGGTGGCGAACTGGAACGAGTCCTGGCCGCTGGCGGCAACCCTTCACGTATCGTCTTTTCCGGCCTGGGCAAGACCGCTGCCGAGATGCGTCGGGCGCTGGAGCTGGGCATTCATTGCTTCAATGTGGAGTCGACTGCCGAACTGGAGCGCTTGCAGGAGGTGGCTGCAGACATGGGCGTGCAAGCGCCCGTTTCACTGCGAGTCAACCCTGACGTGGATGCCAAGACCCATCCGTATATCTCCACGGGTCTCAAGGAAAACAAGTTTGGTATCGATATAGCCAGCGCGCCGGCGGTGTATCGCCGAGCTGCCGCCTTGCCAAATATCGACGTATGCGGAGTCGATTGTCACATCGGCTCTCAGTTGACCGATGACACACCCTTTATCGACGCGTTGCAGCGGCTGCTCGGCCTGATCGACGCGCTCGCCAATGACGGCATTCGCATCCGCCACCTGGACCTCGGCGGCGGGCTTGGCGTGACCTATCGCAACGAGCAGCCGCCAGCACCGGGCGATTATCTAAGCAAGGTCCGTGAGCATCTGGCAGGCCGGGATCTTGCGCTCATGTTCGAGCCAGGTCGCTCGATAGTTGCCAACGCAGGCGTGTTGCTGACCGAGGTCAATCTGCTCAAACCGACCGAGCATAGGAATTTTGCCATCATCGACGCAGCCATGAACGACCTGATCCGCCCAGCGCTATACAGCGCATGGATGGGGATCGACGCAGTCAGGCCGCGCGATGACGTACCAACCGCTACCTGGGATATCGTTGGTCCGGTCTGCGAGACGGGCGACTTTCTGGGCAAGGATCGGGAACTGGCACTGGCCCCGGGTGATTTGCTCGCTGTCCGTTCCGCCGGAGCCTATGGCTTCGTGATGAGCTCTAACTACAACACTCGCCCCCGTGCCGCTGAGGTGATGGTGGATGGTGATCAGATCCATCTGATACGCCGCCGTGAGACCGTGAGCGAACTGTTCGCTGGCGAATCCCTGTTACCCGAGGCCTGACATGTTGTTGCGATTTACCAAGATGCACGGCTTGGGTAACGACTTCATGGTCATCGACATGGTGACTCAGCATGCCCAGCTGTCCCCGCGGCTCGTCCGGCAATGGAGCGACCGCCATACCGGCATCGGTTTTGACCAGTTGTTGGTAGTCGAGCCTCCAGGCAGCCCGGACGTCGACTTTCGCTACCGTATTTTCAACGCCGACGGCAGCGAAGTTGAACAGTGCGGCAACGGCGCGCGGTGTTTTGCCCGGTTTGTGCAGGACAAGCGTTTGACGGCGAAATCCGAGATTCATGTCGAAACCGCCGGCGGACCTATTACCCTAAGCGTGCGCGACGACGGACAGGTTACGGTTGATATGGGCGCACCTCGGTTCGCACCCTCAGAGGTGCCCTTCGAGGCCGAGGCGGAATCCATCTCGTATCGCTTGGAAGTAGAGGATCAGAAATTGGACGTTTCAGTCGTCTCCATGGGTAACCCGCATTGCGTCACGCTGGTAGACGACCTGGACCGCTTTCCGGTGGAGCGGCTCGGCCCTGCGATTGAGCAGCACCCACGCTTTCCCAGACGAGTGAATGCCGGATTTATGCAGATAGTTGACCAGCACAGTGCCCGCTTAAGGGTGTACGAGAGGGGTGCTGGAGAAACCCAGGCCTGTGGCACCGGCGCCTGCGCGGCAGTGGTGGCGGGCATTCAGCTCGGCCAATTGAGTTCGCCTGTAGACATTCAACTGCTCGGCGGCACGCTGCACATAAGCTGGGCAGGCCCCGGTCGGCCGGTGATGATGACCGGACCGGCGACCCGTGTTTACGAAGGACAGATACGCGTATGAGTGACAAGCCCCAACAAGCCGGACCCACAGTGGATGCCGCTCAGGTTGCCGATTACCTGCGCGAGCATCCGGCTTTCTTCGCCGAACACGACGAACTGCTCCCTGAACTGATCATCCCCCACCAGCGTGGCCAGTCGGTATCGCTGGTGGAGCGGCAAGTGAAGTTGCTACGCGAGCGCAACATTGATGTTCGGCACCGGCTGAACCAACTGATGGAAGTAGCGCGGGAGAATGACCGCCTGTTTGAAAAAAGCCGGCGTCTGGTGCTTGGCCTGCTGGAATCCCAAAGCATTGATCAGGTCATTGCCAGTATCGAAGACAGTCTGCGCGACGATTTTCAGGTGCCCTTTGTCAGTCTCATTCTGTTCAGCGAAGCCAGTCGCTTCAGCAACGCTCGTTGTGTCACCCACAAGGAAGCCCGCGAGGCGATCGGCCACCTGCTGGATAGCGGCAAGACACTAAGCGGCGTGCTGCGTCCTGATGAGCTCACCTTTCTGTTCGGTGACAATGCCAGCGATATCGCCTCTACCGCCCTGGCGCCGATTCAGCACCAGGGTTTGCATGGTGTGCTGGCGCTCGGCAGCCCGGACCAGCACCATTACAAAAGCGCTACCGGCACGCTATTTCTGGGCTTCGTTGCCGATGCCCTGGCGCGAGTACTGTTGCGCCAGCGGCCGATGACGGACGAACCAAGGAGCTGAATGAGCACCGATAGCTTACTCCAGGCTTCCCTCGACGAATTCATCCGGCATCTGCTTAACGAGCGCCAGCTATCGCCCCGCACCCTGGAAGCCTATCGCCATGACCTGAGCGGTCTGCGCGATTTCCTGCACGATCAGGGCGTAAGCGACTGGGCCATGGTCGACACCCAATACCTGCGCCGATTCATTGCTTCTCGCCATCAGGCGGGGCTCTCCGGACGCAGCCTGCAACGCGCGCTCAGCTCGGTGCGCGGGCTGTATCAGTACCTTATTCGCGAACGTCGCTGTCGACATAACCCGGCGGTCGATCTGCGCGCGCCCAAATCGCCCCGCAAGCTGCCAAGAGCGCTGGACACGGATTTGACGTCGCGGCTATTGAATACCAACGCAGATGATAACTGGCTGGCCATTCGTGACCACGCCATGCTCGAACTATTCTATTCGTCCGGGCTGCGACTTGCCGAGCTGGCCGGTCTGGACATGCATGAAGTCGATCTGGCGGAAGGAGAGGTGCGGGTTCTCGGCAAGGGCAGCAAGACCCGATTGGTCCCGGTTGGCCGTCAGGCCCGCGAAGCACTGCGCCAGTGGATCAAAGTCCGACCTGTCATCCCGGGCAGCGCTCAGCCGCTATTCGTGGGCAAGCAGGGCCGCCGGCTGACGCCTCGGGCGATCCAGCTGCGCGTTCGCCACTGGGGCGTTCAACAAATCGGTCAGCATTTACACCCGCACATGCTGCGGCACTCCTTCGCCAGCCATATACTGGAGTCGTCTGGCGACCTGCGGGCGGTCCAGGAACTGCTTGGCCATGCGGATATCAGCACCACCCAGATTTATACCCATCTGGACTTCCAGCATCTGGCCCAGGTCTATGACCAGGCCCACCCACGGGCGAAGAAAAAGGAGTGAGCCCCATGATTCGCCTGCTGACCTTTGATCTGGACAATACGCTGTGGGAAACCGAATCGGTGGTCGTCGCGGCTGAACTGGCTCTGCTTGAATGGTTCAAGGAGCACGCTCCCCAGTTCGTACAGCGTCTGGATGCTGATGCACGGCGGGCCCTACGCCATGAAGTACTGGCCAAGGATCCTGAGCTGCGACACCGTGTGACCGCGCTGCGGCTGGCGATCATGGAGCTTGGGCTAAGAAAGGCGGGTTACAGCGAAGAACAGGTGCTTGAGCTGGCCCGACAAGGATTCGAGGTATTTCTCGAAGCACGTCATGCGCTGACCTTTTTCCCTCACGCTGAGATGTTGTTACAGCAGCTTTCCAAACAGTACCAACTGGCAACAATCTCCAATGGCAATGCGGACGTGCGGCGCCTGGGTCTGGAGCAATATTTCACGATCATCGTTTCAGCGGACGAAGTGGGGCTCAGCAAGCCGGACCCAGCACCCTTTTTGCTCGCACTAGAGCGCGCCGGAGCCGAACCCCACGAGACGGTGCATATCGGTGACCATCCCGTGGATGATATTCAGGGCGCGCAGGCGGTGGGGCTGCATACGCTGTGGTTCAATCGGTTAGGCATTGAATGGCCGAACCAGCCCAGGCCGCACGGAGAAGTGCGCTGCCTGAGCGAAATTCCGGCCTGGCTGGCGGTTTACAAGGGTTAAGGCTACGTCTACCCAGCCTCAAGGCATCCCCTCCCGTTCTGCCGACTGGCTCACAGCCTTCTGTTCTCCAATCGCGGATAATGCCCCCGCCGTACTCGCCGCAAAGCTCCATGACGGCCATCGCCCTTTCGTTACCAAGCACAAGGAACATTGGATGTTCGTCCCGGCTAATACTGCGCATTTCTCCGTCGCCATCCCCGGTTTACCCCATGATTTCAAGGTTCTTGCTTTCAATGGGTTAGAGAGTATCAACAAGCCTTATCGTTTCGAATTGGAACTGGTCAGCGAATACCCCGATCTGGATATCGAGACCTTTCTGCACCAACCCGCTTTCCTGGCCTTTGCCGTAGGCGGCAAGGGCGTACATGGGCTGATCCACAGCATCGCTCAATCCGAAGCCGGCAAGCGCCTGACCCGTTACCGGATCACCCTGGCGCCGCACCTTGCCTATCTGGCGCACCGCACCAACCAGCGGATCTTTCAGCATCTCTCGGTTCCGCAGATCATCGCGCAGGTGCTGCAAGAGCACGGCATCCTCGGCGATACCCACCGCTTCCAGCTCGGCACTACCTATCCCGAACGCGACTACTGCACCCAGTACGCTGAAACCGATCTGCACTTCATTCAACGCCTGTGTGAAGAAGAAGGCATTCACTACCACTTCGAACATACCGCCGACAGCCATGTGCTGGTATTTGGTGATGACCAGACCGGTTTTCCCAAACTGGCCCCGATCCCTTTTCAGCAAGGCAACGGCATGGTCGCCGACGAGCCGGTCATCAAGCGCTTCGCCCTGCGCCTTGAGACAAGACCCAGCCGCGTCACCCGCCGCGATTATGATTTCGAAAAGCCGCACCTGCTGCTGGAAGCCGCGCACAAGGCTGAACAGCCAGTCGAAGGCGATCAACCGCTACCACTGCCCGACCTGGAAGACTACGACTACCCCGGCCGCTTTATCGACCGCAAGCGCGGCAAGCAACTGGCCCAGCGCAGCCTGGAGCGTCACCGCAGCGACTACCGTCTGGCCGAAGGTGAAAGCGACCAGCCGTTATTGATCAGCGGTCACTTTCTGGCCCTGACCAACCACAGCAGAAAAGACTGGAATGACCTGTGGCTGCTCACCGAGATCCACCACGAAGGCAAACAGCCGCAGGTGCTGGAAGAGTCGATTACCAGTGATGTTTCGGCCGCTGATGGCTTTACCCGGGGCGGCCTTCCGCAAGGCTATCGCAACCGCTTCAAAGCCATCCCCTGGGATGTGTTCTACCGCCCCGCCTTAAACCACAAAAAACCCAAAGTGCTGGGCAATCAGACCGCCGTGGTCACCGGCCCTGAAGGCGAAGAAATTTACTGCGATCAATACGGCCGCATCAAGGTACAGTTCCACTGGGATCGCCACGGCCAGGTCAACGACAAGACCAGTTGCTGGCTACGTGTATCAAGCAGCTGGGCCGGCGACCGCTACGGCGGAATAGCCATCCCCCGCGTCGGCATGGAAGTGCTGGTTTCCTTTCTGGAGGGCGACCCGGATCAGCCGCTGGTCACGGGC